>Ga0334899_1000928_pt1 | contig 31442 bp, 29 predicted proteins | sample GraSluR3_MG_FD_207219 | JGI IMG/M metagenome (GOLD analysis project Ga0334899, IMG submission 207219) | Sludge microbial communities from methane-producing bioreactor in Wageningen University, Netherlands - Granular Sludge_8_08-R3 | ecosystem: Engineered > Bioreactor > Anaerobic > Unclassified ...
GAAGATCAAACCAGAAACGACTATGAGATTCAATGGTCACTCGGACAATAATTTTCTCAACAGCTAACTATCATTATCGCATCATTCATTGATATTGATTAGTCTATTACACTTAAAAAATCATTACTGACCACACAACCTCAGCAAATCTAAAAAACATCTAAATTGACCACACGCAAACCCAAAATATCGAAAACATCAATTTCGACTTCTCGTCAAGCACTGACATCTAAATCGACCACTCTCAAGGGTTTGCGCCTGTTTTGATATATTCCCACGAAACGGAAAATGTTCATTTTTTATGCTCCGATTTCAAACTCAAAAACACACAAATGGCTTATATATTGGGCCTTACGAACCCCTACTCTTTCACCCTTGACATCAATACCACCGTCTCAACGTGTGCTGTCCAGGGAAACATGTCTACAGGAGTGGCTTCTTCAAGGTGGTAGCTCCCCTCGCCAAGGGCTTTAATATCACGAGCCAGAGTAGCTGGATCACAGCTAATATAGACTATTTTTTTCGGTTGGTGGGTAATCAATGTCTTTATCACATCCGGATGACACCCGGCTCTGGGAGGATCCAGAAACACAACTTGAGGGTCAACGGGCAGACCCTTTTCCCATTCCTCTTCCGCTTTTCCGGCCAAGAAAGATATGTTCACCATTCCATTGAGAATGGCATTTCGATTGGCATCCAAGACGGCATCCTTTTCTATCTCGATGCCCAATACCTTCTTCGCTTTTTGGGCGGCAAATAATCCAATGGTACCTACCCCGCAATACAAATCCAGCACTTCTTCATCCCCTGAAAAATCAGCATATTCCATGGCTTTTTGATATAGCTTTTCCGTCTGAAGTGGATTAATCTGATAAAAGCTGTTGGGAGATACTTCAAACTGCATGCCCATCATGGTGTCCAGTATTGTCCCCTTCCCAGCAAGAACGTTGATTTGATTCTTGCCCGGAATTTTATGACACACACTTTCCAAAGAGTATTTACCATCTACAGGCGGTACACTGTTGGAAGGAGGGGGCAATAAAGCGATTTTTTCGTCCAACTCTATTATCAACTTTTCCATGATTGCCGGGGGCATTTCCATGCCGATGAACACCACCATCACCTCACCCGTATGAAAAGCGGTTTTCACCACTACCTGTTGGAGATTTTTCCCGAAATGCCGTAGATAAGGTCGCAATACCTCTGCCACCAAATCTACCGGTGGGGCTTGGAGCATACAATGATCCACATCTACCACCTGATGGGTCTTCTTTTCATGATAACCGATGGTTTGCAGTAACGGATCAATCTGCAAAATCCCCTTATTTCGATAGGCTATCGGCTGTTCCATGGTTATTATCGGTCTCACCAAGGGACTGGTAACACCTCCAATTCTCCCAATCTTCTCTGCTACCTGCCGTTGTTTCAAATGTCCCTGCGCCTGGTAATTATAATACTGATACGTGCATCCCCCGCAAACCCCTGCATGGGGGCAGGCCGCCTCAATCCGGTCCTGAGAAGGTTCCAGCAACAAGATTTTTTGAGCAAATCCATAGGTCTTCTTCTTTCGTGTGATGGACACCTCCATCACATCCCCCGGTAACGCGTCCTCAATAAATAAGGCAAGGCCATCCGCCCTGCCTACGCCGTGACCTTCATGGGAAACATCCTGTATTCGCACTACTTTTCTATCGTCCGTTTTCTTCATTATACAATTTCCTCTTTCCCATACTTCAAGACCTCAACATCTGTGGTCATTAACAAGCCTTCTTCCATCATTTCCCGAATTTCCGGAATGGCTTCTACAATTTTTTCCGGGGAATCAATTATTTCAATGATAATCGGAAGGTGAAAAGATAGATCCAAAATTCTTGAACTGGATATTCTTTTTTCTCGGCCAAATCCTTCGATACCTCTGGTTACCGTGACTCCCGCCATACCCATTTCTGCCAGTCTCTGGGTCAATGCGTGATACAAGCTATGCCCCTGATAGACTGCATCTTCTCGAATATACACCTTCAAAATCTTACAATTTTTAGGAAGCATTTCAATCGCTCCTTTCTTATAGATATAGCCGGGTCAACCATCCAATGGCAAAGGCTCCTATACCTAGTACCATGGTTAATGTAACATATAACAATGCATTTTTGGTTTCATTGTCCTTGATCAATGCAACACCCTCATACATGAAGGTGGAAAACGTGGTAAACCCTCCCAAAAATCCATCCGCTAGCAAAGCGTTTGCGGAACCTTCCAATCCGGAGGCTAGGACAACCCCTAACAAAAAGGCACCCGTAACATTCACGGTAAACGTTCCAAAAGGATATTTATAACCACTCCTCTGAGAAATCCAGACTCCAATACCATATCGACTAGCACTGCCGAGGGCACCGCCAAGAGCTACCCATACCAAGGTCATGATACATCACCCCCGCCAGAGTTTTTCCCACTTCTTGCTCCTATGCGGTTTAGTATAAGATCTCCCCCCACCATTCCCGCACCTGCCGCCAACAATCCAAGGGATACTGACAGTAATAGGTATCCCATGAGCAGAGGAATCATCTCATTCATCCAAAAGAACATGGTCTCCTTGGAAAGGGTACAAAAGGTGGTAAACCCCCCGAATAATCCCACCGCAATCCCAGCACGATAATGAGAACGAATCCTGGTTACTTCAACGGTGATAGTCACAAAAAATCCTAATAGAAAAGCTCCTAGGATATTTACCCCAAAGGTACCCCAAGGGAAATCTCCTGGAATGGCAGCGCTCCAATCTCTTATGATAATTCGAAGCACTGAGCCCACAGCACCACCTACCATGACCCAAATGACTTTTATCATTTGGCCTTCTCCCGGATCTGGGCCGCAATTTCCTCAATCTTTTTTAGTCGGTGATTGACGCCGGACTTCTTGAGAGACGGTTCCATTCGCTCTCCCAATTCCGCCAATCCCACCTCCGGATACTCTTTTCTCAATAGGGCCATTTCATGTAATTTCTCCGGCAAAAAGGAAAGTCCCCTCTTTTCCTCGATTATCCGTATTGCCTGAAGTTGTCTCTGTGCAGTATTGACGATTTTATCCGTATTGGCATCGTCACAGTTTTTCAGTCGATTGGCGGAATTTCTTAAATCGCGCGCCAAACGAATCTCTTCATACTTTAACAAATGCCCATGAGCTCCTACAATGTTCAAAATATCAATGATTTGCTCGGATTCCTTCACATAAACCACCCATCGATTCTTTCTTTGGGTCACCTTGGCATGAAGGTCCACAAAACTATTAATTAATTTTACCAGATCTCTGGCCAACACTTCCGTATTAAGCACAAACTCCAAATGGTACCCTTTTTCCGGATTGCTTACCGTTCCCGCTCCTAGGAAGGCCCCCCGCAAATACGATTTTTTGCAGCATTTGGTTTTCACCAAGCCCTCATAGATTCCGTCGGTCAAGGTATCGAATCCCTCTCTTACCATGAGGATTCCGGTTTCTCTCAAGATTTTCTCGCCAATCTGCCCTTCCGGATCTACCACTTCCATCTGATAAAGATTCCCCTTCCGCAAAGAGGTGCCGGGTGTAATCTCCATCTCCATGGCCACACCGTAGTATTCCCGAAAGATTTCTTGAAAGTGAGCCGCTACCTCCAAATTGTCCAAAACAATGATGGGTGTCATTTTCCCACTTCGAATCCGAACACTTCCACATACCCGAACAAAACCGGCAATTTCTGCCAGCATACAGCATTTCTTGTCTAGGCTAATATGAGCCAGTTCCTCCTTAATATCTGTGGAAAACGACATAAAGTCCCCCTACATTCCCCTATACCTTCTCGATATTCACAATTCTTTCCACATCCAGCCCCGCATCTAATGCACGCTGAAGGCCTTTGGTAAACCCCCCAATACGTTTGGGGCTGTGGGCATCGCTGCTAATTGCAAATTTCACGCCTGTTTTGCCGGCTACTCGAATGTCTTCCACATCTAAATGAGGATGCCAATTGCTAATCTCCATTAAAGTGTCCGTTTCTTCGCAAGCTTTGGCCAGCGCCAATATATCAAATGGCCCTTTATCTCCGGGATGCGTCAACATAAATATATTGTTGCTATAAAGTGCCCGAATCACCATTTCTGTGTTTCGAACCAACAGGCTTCTGGTTTTGGCCCCTTCCATGGAGCGATTCTGATCTCTTTTCATTTTGGCCGCCGCAAAGTTTTCAGCCGAAAAGGCTCCCATTATCCCATAATGATATCCGGCCATCACAAAATCGAAAAATTCCATTTCTTCCGGCTTTACGTCTAGGAAGTTTCCTTTCGTGGTGATATTGGCCTCCACCCCAAAACGAATTTTGATTTCCGGATAAAGGGACTGCAACTTTTCAATTTGTTCTTTAATCTCTGCCATTTTCTTCATCCGCACACCATATGTCAGATGTCCCGGTCCGTGCTCGGAAATGGCCAACTCCTTCAACCCTTTACGAACCCCTTCTACAATATTGTCCTCAACGGATCCCTTTCCATGAGAATAGGTGGTATGGGAATGGTAATCCCAAATCATTCGATATTCCATAGTCACTCTCCTATAATTTGTACTTCCGGTTCCAAATCCACCCCAAACTGATCCTTCACAGTGAATTGGATTAAATGCATTAACGTAATAATGTCCTCTGCCGTGGCCTGATTTTCATTGACGATAAACCCGGCATGAAGAGGAGATACTCTGGCACCTCCTACAGATAGCCCTTGCAAACCTGCATCCTGGATTAGCTTTCCAGCAAAGTATCCGGGAGGCCTCTTGAAAAAACTGCCGGCACTGGGCAAATCCAGTGGCTGTTTGCTGCGTCTTAATGCCATCAACTCCGCCATTTTGCTGTCAATATCTTCTTTAATCCCGTTGTTCAGTGTATATTCAACCCGGGTAATAATATCCCCGCACCGTTGAAACACACTGCTTCTGTAAGAAAGCTCCATTTCTTCTCTTTCATATACCCTTTTGGTTTTCCCGTCTCGTGACAGGGTGTGAACCCGATTCATCACCTGCTTCATTTCCCCGTCATAGGCCCCGGCATTCATAAAGGCGCCCCCGCCAACCGACCCCGGAATCCCATGTGCAAATTCCAATCCGGTTAAGCTGTGCTCGGCAGCAAATTCTGCCACAGCACGTAAAGATGCTGCTGCGCCCGCCACAACTCGGGTTTCCTCTACCTCCATATTCAGGAGCTCTCCTCCCATTTTAATCACAGTACCCGGATACCCGCCGTCCTTTACCAATAAATCCGTACCTGACCCTAAAATCAAAAAAGGCTCCCCTTCTTTTGTCAACAAGGTCAGCACCGTCGCCAACTGTTCCACATCCTCCGGCACTAATAGGTACCGACAGGGGCCTCCTACCCGAAAAGAGGTGTACTCCTTCATGAGGGCATTCGGCATGATTTGATGAGGGTTTAATACCTCCAAAAGTCTCACTTGGTTTATCATGAATCCATTGTTCCCCTATACTTCTTCCACAAAATAAACAAAGTCTTGCGCTTCTAACATATTCATCATGTCACTTTTTTTCATGCCTTTGGGTATTCGGACAGTAAAATAAAGGCTTACCGCATTAGCAGTCATCGGGGCATCATGGCTTAAATGTACATTACAAACAGAAATCCCTGCTTCCATTGCATGGTTCTTGAATCCTTTTAACGCGCCGGCCGAATAGATTTCTGCATAAAGATCGATAATCCTGGATTTTTCATAGAAATATCCTTCCATCCTTGGAAGAAGAGCCAACGCCATAAAGATTAAAATGGCCGCTAAAACGGCGCCGAAATAGAAGCCAATTCCAATGGCCAGTCCTAGACAAGCGGAAGCCCATAAACCGGCCGCTGTAGTCAACCCCTTAATTCGATGTCTTCCCGTAACAATAATGGTGCCAACACCGAGAAAGCCTACTCCGGTAATCACTTGTGCCCCCAAACGGGCCATATCACTACCCACACCCAGATACAAAACGATGTATTGGTTGGTCATCATGGCCAAAGCCGCCCCTACACAAACCAATATGTGGGTTCGAAATCCTGCAGTATGCCCATGGGTTCCTCTTTCTAATCCAATCACACCACCCACTAAAACGCATAGTACCAACCGTATGAACACTTCCCATACCGTAAGACTGTTGCCTCTTATCAATAATTCATTGAGATAGGTCATGGTATCCATCCAGCCCATTATCCTTTCTGTATTCCATGATTATAGCGCTATCTTCTACATTCTAAGATAGTATATTATAGCACAGGATAAGAGATTGTGGTAGAATCAAGCCATAGGAAGGGGGTGGAAAAGTCTATGGAAGAGATGTCACTTTATCGGGAAATCAAAAAGAAAAAATTGATTTTGGAACGCCGAGAGCCCTATAAACCCGCTGTAAAATCCATGATTCAGGAAATGAACCTTTCCGATTGGATTTCTTCTTCTCTTCGACTGGATGGAAGCACCCTTACTCTTCCCCAAGTCCAAGGCATTCTGGGTGGAACAGTGACCATGAATGCGACCTTGGAAGAGCATGCCCTGATTCACCGCTATCTTAAAGCGATACAAAAATCCAAAGAGTACATTTCTTTGGATTATCAATTAAATGAATGCCTTATTTTTCAGCTATACAATCTCTTGACCGGGCTGGAAACCCATCACTATCGAAAGGGGAACCCTATATTAATCCCCCTATCTTACAATCCCCCCCATCCACAGGAAATTCCCGAGCAAATGGGTATTCTCTGCCATTGGTTGGCCACAGACCAGGAAGAAACCAATCCCATTCGCAAAGCTTGTCTTTTGCACCATCGATTCGTTGAAATATATCCTTTTGAATATTACAATGAGGCCATGGCCCGTTTTCTCTTTTATTATCTCCTTATGAAGGAGGGGTATCCCCCTTTCTCTATCAGTCTCAGCGAAACAGAATACAACAACTCCTTGGCAAAGTACTTTCAAAACGAAGATATTCAACCCTTCTATCAACTGATGGAACGAAGCCTGTACCATAAAATGGAGGTGTTAATTCAACTGACACAAATGGATTAAGGAATGCGAACATGGTATGAAGGATATTCGGTCTCTCACTGGCTACAATAAAAAAGTGCCGTTTGTAGTGTTACACTACATTCGGCACTTTTTCTTTTTTATACGGGATACACCTTGTCTTCATGATTGATCATGCTGGAATCCAGTTCCAACAACCGTCCTTCTCTTTTCTTGAAAAATTCCTGAGCCGGGCCCGGGAACAAGGCTTGTGTTAGCACATCTTCTTCCTGAATCATCCACGGAGCCGCCTGCTTTTTGATTTCCGCTAATTCCGGCTTAATTAAATCTGCAGGTCGAACCGTAATTTGCTCCTCATCTCCGATAATCTTCTTCACAATTTCCTCTTTGATGGGAACAGTGGTCTTTCCGTACATACCTTTCACCAACATTTTTACCTCGTTGGGTACCATTTTGTATCTTTCCCCAGTGACAATATTCAAAACGGCTTGTGTGCCAACGATTTGACTGGTGGGTGTTACCAGAGGCGGATATCCCAAATCCTCTCTCACTCTGGGGACTTCCTTCAATACTTCATCAAACTTATTCATGGAATTGGCTTGCTTTAATTGGCTTACCAAATTGGATAACATCCCTCCCGGGATTTGGTACATCAAGGTATTGATGTCCACGCCCATCAATTTGGGATCCATTAAACCCGATTCAATGTATCGGTCTCGAATGGGTTTGAAGTATTCTGCCACCTGATCCAACAGGTCCATATCCATGCCGGTATCGTACTCCGTTCCTCTGAAAGTGGCCACCATCGGCTCTGTGGAAGGTTGAGAAGTACCTTCCCCAAAGGGAGATATGGCAGTATCTATAATATCCACACCAGCTTCTGCCCCTTTGAGATAAGTCATACTGCCCAATCCACTGGTGGCATGGGTATGCAACTCCAAGGGTATTTTAATGGCACTCTTAATATCCTTCACCAACTGGTACGTATTAAACGGATCCAGCAATCCCGCCATGTCTTTTATGCAGATGGAGTCTGCACCCATACTTTCGATTTCCTTGGCCAGTTGAATGAACACTTCATTGGTATGCACCGGACTTATGGTATAGGAAATAGCACCTTGTGCCTTCCCTCCATACTTTTTGGTGGCTCGGATAGCCGCTTCCAGGTTGCGCGTATCATTGAGTGCATCAAAGATTCGAATGATATCGATTCCATTGGAAATGGCCTTGTTGACAAACTCATCCACCACATCATCCGCATAGTGTTTGTAGCCCAGTAGATTCTGCCCCCGAAGCAACATTTGAAGATTTGTTTTCTTGATAATTTTTCGAAAAGTCCGCAGACGATCCCAAGGGTCTTCATCTAAAAATCGTAAACATGCATCGAAAGTGGCTCCTCCCCACATCTCCAACGCATGATATCCTACATTGTCCATGGTCTCCAAAATGGGAACCATCTCTTCGGTCCTCATTCTAGTTGCAATTAGGCTTTGATGCCCATCTCGCAAACCAGTTTCTGTGATTTTCACTTTTGCCATTGATCCCTCTCCTCCTTACTTTCGAAACGTACCTTCTCCCACGAATCTTCTATTCAGATCGTCAGGCCTTATTCCCATTAATATATTATGTATATTGTGAAACGATACCATAATCCAACGTCTTTTGTAAACCCTATTTTTTAAGATTATTCTCCCTTGAATTCCCCGGATTTTCCTCCGGTTTTTTCCACCAGTCGAACATCTGTGATTCGCATGCCTCGATCAATGGCCTTACACATGTCATAAATGGTTAAAGCCGCTACTGCCACTCCATGAAGCGCTTCCATCTCAATTCCTGTCTTGCCATAGGTAACAGCCTTGACAGAAATATGAATGGCTGAAGATTCCGTGTCTGGTATCATATCCATTTCCACTCCTGAAATGGGGATATTGTGACACATAGGTATGGCTTCCCATGTCTTTTTTACAGCCATAATTCCCGCCGTCTGAGCGACGGAAAGCACATCGCCTTTTTTTAACGTGCCTTTCAGAATTCGTTCCAGAGTCTCTGGTTGCATATAAACGGTGCCCTTGGCCACCGCGGTTCGCTGGGTGTCTTTCTTTTGGATCACATCCACCATTTTCGGCCGTCCTTGAGAATCCATATGTGTCAGGTCTTTCATATTGTTACCCTCCGATTTTGTTCATGTTCCGATCAACGGACTTTTTACCCGGCTCCAGGTGATGTCGTTCTTCCTTGGACAAAATCCCCTCCTGGAGGGCTTTTTTTACCATATTTTTTCGATGAATAGGATCATCTGCCCCTGCTCTTAATGCTTGCTTCAAATCCTGCTCCTGATTGGAGTGAAGGCAGGTCTTTAACTTTCCATCTGCTGTCACTCTTACTTTATTACAGGTTGCACAAAAGCAATGGCTCAATGGACTGATAAAACCAATTCGCCCTCGGGCTCCCGGATAAGTATAAAGTTCGGCCACCCCTGATTCCTCCGGAGAAACATTCACTGGTCGCAATGCCGGAAGTTTTTTCATCATTTCTTCTCTGGACATATATTGCTCCGAAAGTTGTTCGTTTCCGGAAAATGGCATCAACTCAATAAACCGTACCTCAAAGGGGTGCTGCATCGTCAATTGAACAAAGTCAACGATTTCATCATCGTTAATACCTTTCATAATCACCACATTAAGCTTAATGGGAGTTAACCCGGCATCGGTCGCCGCATTGATTCCTGCAAACACATCATCCAAATTCCCCAGTCTGGTAATTTCCCGAAAGCGGCTGTGTCGTAAAGAATCCAAACTGATATTCACTCGGTCCAGCCCTGCTTTTTTCAAAGGTGCTGCCAAATCGCCCAGCAAAGCCCCGTTGGTAGTCATTGTTAGTTCTTCCACCCCGGGAATCTCTTGTAAGCTCTTAACAAAATCCACCACACCTTTCCGGACAAGAGGTTCCCCGCCCGTTAATCGGAATTTATGTATGCCCAACTCCGTAGCTGCCTGAACAATGGTTTCCAACTCTTCATATCTTAGTATACTTTCATGACCCACATCTGGAATGCCTTCCTCCGGCATACAGTATTGACATCGGTAATTGCATTTATCCGTAATGGACAGTCTCATATACTGTATTTCCCGACCATAATGATCAATCATCCCATCTTCCTTTCTACCTTCGGTCGCTGTCATTCAATATCTGTCGGAGGGTTCCCCCAGTGGGATTTTCTTTTTTTGTTGCTTCGGGTTGTGCTTTAAGATATATAGCGGATCCAGTTGCTACTATTTTTCCGGTTTTGGCGCTTTTTCCTTCCAAAGTATAGTGAGAAATTCGCTTCCCTAGAGAGATCACTTTGGCAGTCACCAGCAGATCATCCCCAATATTCACTGGCTTCAAATAGTTGATATCCAAACTCACCGTAGGAATGTAATGAGTTTCCGTAAAAAACCGTGCTACGGCTGATACTACCATATCAAAAGCGACAGCCACCAAGCCCCCTTGTAAAAACCCGGCTCTATTTACTTGCCATGGCATCATGGGGAACCGAAAAGTCATGAATTGCTCATCGAACGAATAGACCTCAATCTGGCTCTTCATCAACCCATTGATACTATCCTTTTGCTCTATATTATTTTCATACAGGGTTTTCTCGATATACTCCCCCATTTTTTCTTGAGAACTCACTGGTCAACCTCCTTGAACAAATTCTCCGGCCATATATAGGTCATGACCCCGCTCATTGTAAAAAGGGCCTCGGCCCCTTTATCTTTTACCATTATATATGAATATGGGCTCTTTTTCTACTGTTTTCCTTTTTGCCTACTCCCCCCCATTTTGTCTTTTCCACTCACCTCGGTTTTGAAGAATTTACAAATTATTAACCAGAATGACCTTTTGCTTTTAACATAAGCCCTCCATAATAAACACATACCCGATGAAAAACATTAAAGATAATAGTTATGAAGCCGATTAAACCAATCGATTCCGTTCCTGCCCTCGAAGATAGGCTTTCCAGTTTTCTAGCGCTTCGGCAATAAGCTTCTCCCGAGTTTCCAAAGGAACCCAGGCATGATGAGGTGTAATGATGCAATTAGGAAGACCCATTAATGGGTTGTTTACTTCTTTCTTTGGCGGTTCCACCGTGAGTACGTCGATGGCAGCTCCCCTTATTCTACCACTCTTTAAAGCTTCGGCCAAAGCGTCTTCGTCGATCAATCCACCTCGTGCGGTATTGATGAGAAAGGCATCTTTTTTCATTTTTGAAAGAAATTCTGCATCTATCATCTTTTGGTTGTCTTCGCCCAATGGACAATGAAGAGACACCACATCTGCGCCAATAGTAGCTTCTGGGTTCTCCCGATATCGCACAACCTTCATTCCAAAAGCCTCCGCAACCCTTGCCACATTTTTCCCAATCGCCCCATACCCCACAATTCCCATAGTCTTACCATTTAACAGAGATAACGGCCTCTCCCAAAAACAATCGTCTGGCTTCTCGGACCAGGCCCCTTGCTGTACCCGCATATTGTGAAATCCCACTTGATTGGTTAATTCAAGAAGAAGCGCAATGGTATGCTGGGCAACCGCGTCCTCCGCATAACAGGGCACATTGGTAACTGCAATCTGCTGCTCTTGGGCGCTTTCTAAATCTACATGGTTGTACCCGGTACACAGAATTCCGATATATTTCAGGTTTTTCGCTTTCTGTATCATCTTCCGATCCAAATCCACTCCATTCACCCATACCGCATCGGCATCTGACATTCTCTGAATGGCTTCCTCTCTACTGGAACGATCATATACAGCCAGCTTTCCTTCTTCCCGGAATGAATCCCAGGACAAATCTCCCGGGTTGGTAGTGTATCCATCCAATATCACTAATTTCATATTTTCTACCCCTCTCTCGCTTTTCCAATAACCGGCATTAAGCGTTTCGCCAAGATGGCCGCCAGTACTCCGGTAATGGCATCCCCGGGAATGACCATGGCAAAACAATATAGAAATAATGCACCAACACTAATCGGAATGTGAATCACATAGTTTGAGATCACATAAAAATATGCAGCGCCTATTGCATAAATTATCAGAACCCCGATGCCAACCGCCAGCAGCAACCTCTGGAAGGAAGCTTTATGATTTGACGCTGCTGACCAGGCAATTTTGCCAGTGGCATAAGCGCCAAAGAAAAACCCGATGATATAACCGAAAGTCGGCCTAAAAATGTACCCAAAGCCGCCACCTTCGGTAAAAACCGGCACCCCAAATAACCCCAATAGTAAGTAAAGCAGGGCACTATATGCACCAAAACGGGGTCCTAACAACAGCCCTGCCAACACCACAAAAAACACCTGAAATGTAATGGGGACCAGAGGAGTGGGAATCCGAACATAAGCCCCAACTGTAATCAGGGCCGTGAAGAGTGGAATCAATGTAATCCCTTGAATCCCAATAGTTTTTTTGTTTCCTGTCGACCAATTTCTCATTCTTTCTCTTTCTCCCTATAACGAATGCTGACTTCCCCAGAGAGAAGCGCCTCTCGTTGCCCATTTTCTTTGATGACCACCAGCCTACATTGATCATCAATTTCTACTGCGTTGGCCTTCTCTCTGGAACCGTCCCCTCGATGAATCCAAATATCTGTTCCCGTCACCATGGATCGATACCGGTACCCTTCCAAAAATTTCTTTTTCCTAAGTTCTAGATATCGAGTCCAGAACTGCGTTAAGACGGCTGCCACCAACTTATTCTTGATATCCACCGGATATTCATCTTGCTGAAATAGTGGACCGGCAATTTCTTTTAATGCTTCCGGGAAGCCCTCTGGCGGCTCTTTTATATTCATCCCAATTCCCAACACCGCATATTCCAGTCCGCCGGTTTCCAAATCCATAGCGGCCTCCGTAAGAATTCCGCATACCTTCCTTCCATCTACATAGATATCATTCACCCATTTGATTTTCGAATCTTTGCCGGACACTTTTTCAATGGCTTCACAAACTGCAACAGCAGCGGCAGCGGTAATCAACACCGCATCCTGCATCTGTATCTTGGGGCGAAGTAGAAGGCTGAAATAAATGCCAGAGCCCCTGGGAGAATAGAAAGTTCTTCCCATGCGCCCCTTCCCGGCATCCTGTCTCTCCGCAACGATCACTCGTCCCTCCATGCCTTTTTCATCCTTCAATATTTGATTGGTGCTATCTACTTCTTTTCTTACCTCTATGGTGAACACCGAAGATAAGTCTCCCAAATACTTGTTGATTCCCTGGGGGGATAAAATATCCGAGTCCTCCTGTAAGAAATATCCTTTCCCGGAAGTGCCTTTAATGGGGTACCCGTGTTCTTGTAACCTTTTCACCGCTTTCCATATGGCATTTCGGCTTACTCCAAGAAGATCCGCTAACTCCTCTCCGGATAAGTATTGTCCCCGTTTTTCTTCCAGCAAGAACAGCAATTGATCTTGAACTCGCATGAAACACCCTCCCGTTCCAACCATACCAACTGCTAAGAAGATATCAATAAAAAACACCATTGTCAACCATTAATATCATAACGGGTGACAATGATGCCTATGTATCCATGTGCCGCACAAAGTAATAGCAACAATCCTTCTAAGGCCTGCAACAAGGTGTTACCGGGCGAAAGAACGGGCTGGTATTTTCCCCCTCTTCTATCTGATTGATGAGGGTGTATGGGCTGGGCATTTCATTGTTCGCTTGCGCATAGGCTACCATTCCACCAATGGACACTCCACTAAAGACAACCAACATCGCCACCCAAAACATCGCCTTTTGATAAAATTTCTTTTTCATATCCTATCCCTCTGTTTGAACCAACATTTTGCAATCTACTTTCTATTTTCTAATTTATACCCTTCCAAAGGATAGAATAAACTTGCTCCCTTTCTCCGGATTGTTTTCTGCTGAGAGCTTCATCCCATGCCTTTCGGCTATCTCTTTTGCGATGGCCAGCCCCAATCCTGTGCCTTGCAGATTTTCGTTGGTCTTCTCTTTGTAGAATCGATCAAATATATGGGGTAAATTTTCCTCGCGGATTCCCGAACCTTCATCCCAAACCCACAGTTGGTCTTCATATAGAGAGAGACCTACCTTGCCTCCCGTCGGGGTGAACTTAATGGCATTATCCAACAGAATCAGCAATAATTGTCTCAGTCTGCCGTAATCTCCCGAAATAGGTGGTGGGGAGGATGCCATATCATAAGCAACATGAATTCCCTTTGCCTCCCCCAGCCTTTGTGCAGTATGAACTGCATCCCCACACAATTCATTCCAATCAACGGGAGCTTCTTCTAGTAAAAATTCCGGGTTCTGTATTCTGGTAAAATCTAGCAAGTCATCCACTAATCTTTGGAGAAAGAGGGTGTCCTTGAGCATTTGTTGATGGTAAGAGGATACCTGTTCTTCCGAATCCACCACGCCATCCATCAAAGCTTCCAAAGATCCCCTTATAACGGTTACCGGCGTTCTTAATTCATGGGAAATGTTGGCCACCAAATCTTTGCGCATTCGCTCCAGTTGTTCTTGTGACTTTCTGCTTTCCTCCAGACGGTCTCCCAACAAATCGATGGTAACCGCCAATTCCCCAATTTCGTCTTTCCTGCGAATCCCGGTTTTGGCACCGTACTCCCCTGTTTTCATTTTTTGAACCACTGCCGATATATCAATCAGGGGCTTGGCAAACCCTTTTGCCAGCAGCAAGGCCAGCAATATGGCTAGAACAAGGGCTATAACCAGACTGAACCCAAGGATTCGTAATCCATATGTTGCCCCTTGGGTCCCACCTTCTACCGGTTCATGAAGTAGCAAAGCACCGATAATAACACCATTATTTTTAAGGGGCACACCGACTGTCAAGGTGGGTGCTTCAAAAATAGACTCGAAGGCTTCACTAAAAACGGATTCGCCTTCCATTACCTGCCGAATCATTCTTTCCGCATCCGGCGGAAAATTTTTATCCAGAAGGACTTGGCCTTGCTTCCCGGGATTCATGGTTACACCCAGCCCTTCGTCAACAATCCATACTTCCCCTGCCACCATGTCCTCCAGGACACGCAAATAAGACCCATAACCTCCCTGACGCCCCATGGGTCCCATGGTCATTTGTTCACTCATGGAGGAAACCGTATCTGCTATCGCCCACGCTTCTTTTTCCATATTTTCTTTGTATATGCTCAAGGTCTGATTTTGAAAAAGGGTGGTAAAGATACTGCCAACCACCAGTGCAAAAAGGAGCAGCACGGCCGAAAAATATATTGCCAATCTGATTGCCAGTTTACTTTTCATCCTCAATCACCTCAAATTTGTATCCCACACCCCAAATGGTTTTGATTTCCCAACCAGGATGTACCTCTTGATCCAGCTTCGCCCTCAACCTTTTAATATGCGAATCCACCGTTCGGGTATCTCCAAAATAGTCATATCCCCATAAACTGTTGAGTAGATTATCCCGTGTGAACACTTTGTTTCGATTGGTCGCCAACTGCCAGAGTATTTCCAATTCCTTTTTTGTCAGAGTAACCGGATTCCCTGCTACCGTAACCCGGTAATCATCCAGGTGGATGGTCAGATTATCGTAAGAAAAAGAATTCGCATGGTTTGAATCCGACTCTTCCGGCGTCATTCGTCGAATAACCGCTCTCACCCGAGCCATCACTTCCCCGGGAGAGAACGGCTTCACGATATAATCATCCGCTCCAATGTCCAACCCCATTATTTTTTCAAAATCCTCATCTCTGGCGGTAATCATTATGACGGGGGTGTTATGCTTCTTTCGAATTTCACGGCAAACCTCAAATCCGTCTATCTCCGGCATCATCACATCCAAAAGCACCACATCCGGATGAGTTTCTTCAAAAAGCTTCAATGCTTTTTTTCCATCTTCCGCCAGCCAAACTTCGTAACCTTCTTTCTTGGCATACTCCTCAAGGATTCCTGCAATCTGTGGATGGTCATCGGCAATCAACATTTTCATTTCTTCTCTCCCATATAAGGTCCCCGTTGCTTATTGTTTCGTTGTTCTCATTTTACCATCTAATTATGGCAAAATTATGACGGGTTTCATGAAAAACCATTTTTTATTTTCAATTTTGCCCTACTTTTGACACATATGATTGTTAGAATCACATCATAAGCTACCACTCAAACATATTTCAAAAGGAGTAAATATTATGAAAACACGAAGAATATTAGCCGTTGTAACCGCCTTGGTTATGGTTTTAGGGATTACTTCAGTAACTGCATTTGCCGGAACATCCTTTTCATCTCCCGCAGAGCTGCTGGCTTCTTTAACCGGTAAAACCGTCGAGGCCGTTACGGAAGAAAAAGGTGACGCCGATAAAACATATGGGGCGTTGGCCCAAGATGCCGGTGTCTATGAAGGTTTTAAAACCGGGATGCAGGACCTGAGAGAAAACCGAATTCTCGAAAAGGTAGAAAATGGAGACCTTACAAAAGATGAAGCCGATGAAATCCTGGATGCCATTGCAGAACGAATGGCCACCTGTGACGGAACCGGTCTGCAAGGAACGGATCAGCGGCTGGGTCTAGGTTTTGGAAATCATATGGGTTCCAGAAATGGTGAAAATAGCGAGAACGGTGAAGGAAATCAATGGAATAAAGGAAATGGCCAAGGAAATCAATGGAATAGTGGAAAATAAAATGATTGCCTGTACAAACTTCTCCATTCTGCATTCTCATAGCTGACATAAAAGCCCGAGAAGATATTTATCCTATCTCCCGGGCTTTTATCTTGAAATTTCTTCATAAGCTATAGCACTTGACTTATAAATTGTTCGACCAAATAGGGGTCGAACTGGGTGCCTGCCCCTCGCAACAACTCATCCACCGCATCTTCATGAGAAACAGCCTTACGATAGGAACGATCATTGGTCATGGCATCATAGGCATCCACAATGGAAAGAATTCGACTGGCTAAGGGGATATTCTCACCGGACAATCCTTTGGGATACCCCGTTCCATCCCACCATTCGTGATGATACAGTATATATTCTGCAATATGCCCCATTCCCGGTGTGGACTTGGCAATTCGATATCCGCTTTCCGGATGTTTATACAATTCGGCCCATTCTTCCGATGTCAACTCTCCTTCCTTCGTAAGGATTTGTAAATCTACCCGAACTTTTCCAATGTCATGCAGCATGGCAAACAATTGAAGTGCTACCAATTCTTCGTCGGTCATATTTACCAGTTGCCCCAAGGAATACGAGTGCTTGGCCAAACGTGCCGCATGTTCTTCTGTCTCGTTGCTTTTTTCAAATAATGTGTTCTTCATGAAAACCAGAGACGAGCTGTGGGCACTATTAAAGTCTAGCAACTTTTGCTGATACATAAATTCTTCCGCTTCCTTAATGTACTGTGTCAAAGGCTTTTCGGCTATGGTCTTTGTGGCATACCCTACGGCAATGCTGGTAAAGTGAATGTCGTTATCCACCGCCTCTACATACCCTTGATATCGCCTTCGTATATATTGGATTGTCCTCTTGGTTTCTTCTCCGCTTTTGTTGGGAAAAATAATGAGAAACTCATCTCCTGCCACCCGGCCTAAAACATCCGATTCTTCGATAGATTTTTGTAAAATGTCCCCAATGGCCTGAATCAGTCGATCTCCTTCCCGATGGCCGAAGGTATCATTGACCTGTTTCAGTCCGTTGATATCTGCCACCAACACACTGATGGGAAGGTTATGTTCTTCGTCTAAAAACTCTAAGGCCTGCTCCACATAGGCTCGATTATATAACCCCGTTAGTACATCATGATGGTTCAAATATAGAATTTCCTTTTCCCGTTGTTTTCTTTCGGTCACATCCCGGCTAATGCCAATCAACCCGATGACCTGACCCTTGTCGTCATAATAAGGGGTTTTTAGAGTTTCCAGCATTCGGGGTTCTCCGTGCTGTGTGGGGTATAATTCTTCGGAAAGTCGATATTTTTTTGATTCAATCAACTCCCTGTCCACGTTATAGAACTCTTCCGCCATGCTCTTGTCGAACAACTCATAGTCGGTCTTCCCCAGGATATCTTCTTTATACTGGCCGGTGTACTCTTCGTAAGCACGATTGCATCCTCTATATACAGAATCCCGGTCCTTATAAAAAATAAGATCCGGGATGGAATCAAACAAAGCCGTTAACAATTTTTCTTTTTCTTTTGACTCTTCAGTGGCTTGCTGCATTCCGCGCAGGGCCGGGTATATCAGAAAGAAAATCAAAGCCGCGGTTATCAGAACATAGGCCAAGCCTTTTACCGTGCTGAACCATGCTAGGTCCTCCGCAGATTGGTAGATACGAAGGGCTATCGCATCGCTTAGTACAATCCATAGACCACCAAACACCAAATATATTACCGTAATAAAAACCGCCTTTTCCAAAGCACTATGAAAAAGACGGAACTTATTTTGTTTCCCTATCTTGTTGGAGTGTTGATTCTTTTTCTCTTCGAAATCCGACATGGTTTCGCCCTCGAATCATAGCCAAAGTGCATCTCTAGAAAAAGTCTCCCTTTCCTTTTTCACAACGAATGGGATTCTTTCCTTTAATATACTACTTTTTGAAAGGAGATTCAATCCATACCGCACCTTCAAGTTGTCAAACCCCACAAATCATTTGAAGGAATCCTTTCTCGATGGTAGAATGGTATTGCAGTATCTCAGAGGAAGAGGAGTCCATTCATGCATCTACATCACATTCAATACGCCTTGGAAGTGGAGCGTACCGGTTCCATTACACAGGCTGCGGAAAACTTGTATATGAACCAACCCAATCTCAGCAAAGCCATCCGGGAACTGGAGGAGCAGATCGGTTATAAGATTTTTAACCGTACTCCAAAAGGCATTAGCCCCACCCGAAAAGGCGAGGTTTTTCTCCTTAGATCCAGAAAGATTCTTCAAGAAGTACAGGATTTGGAATTGCTATTTTCTCCGGATGAAACCCCCTTGGGTCTTTCCATTCGAATCCCAAAGTATTATCCACTTTCTCAAATCCTCACCAAACTAATCCAGCATCCCGACTACCAGAGACTTTCGTCCTGGGAGGTTTTGGAAATGGACGAAGATGAGGTGATTCAGCAAGTTCTGGAATGGCAAAGCAATTTGGGAATTCTGCGATATCCTTCCATGCATGACCTCTATGTACGACAACATTTAAAAAGCAAAGGGTTGGATAGCAGCCTATTGGCCCACAATGGTCGATATTTGATTTTTTCAAAGAAGAGCTCTCTCGCAAAAAATCTTTTACTTCAGGAGGCAGATACACAGAAACTAACAGAAATCCAATTACAGTTAGAGTCGCCTCGCTTCCTCCCGGATGACCCATCCTTAGGACGAAAACGAAAAAAAGAAGGTTCATTAAGCCCCTCCTTTTGGTTTGGTGATCTTTCCACTGCCCTGGAAATGATTCATCAGGACTTCACCACTTACTTGGTTTCTCCCTCTCCTTTCTCGGACGGAATTTTGCAACGATACCAACTTCTTCAGGTTCCTCACTGGGATGACTCCATTCGTTACATGAATCGTCTTATCTATAACCGCTCTCATCACCTTTCGGAAATTGAGGAAACCTTTATACTACAGGTGCTTCAAACCTTTCAGGAAAATGGAGCCACCCTGCTCTTTGAACATTTGTCCAATAAGTAAAATCGACTGCCTTCGTAAGAAATCCCCTTCTGAAATAGCGGATTAAGCGGAAGCGCGGTATATCGATATTTATATATCGATATACCGTTATTTATATTACCCAATTGCAGGGTTCTCCCGTATACTTAAATTAGTTAAATATTTAACACACAGTATTCTAAGGAAGGAGCAGCATATGACCGAAAAACCATTGAACCGTCAAACCGTAGAGCGTCTCGTTATGTATTGCCGCCTACTTCGGGGATTGCCAGAGAATTCTCCTGCAAATGTTTCGGCCACCACCATTGCAGATCGTTTACAGCTAAACCACGTAGTGGTCCGAAAAGACCTGGCCGAAATCAGTGGTGGCGGAAAACCAAAAGTTGGCTATCTGGCAAAGGACTTGCTTATGGATATCGAAGAAGCTTTGGGATATCACAACACCAACAGTGCCCTTCTGGTAGGGGTAGGCAATCTGGGACGGGCTCTCCTTTCCTACAAGGGCTTTGACGAATGCGGCGTTCAGATTGACTATGCCTTTGATCAAGATCATTCATTGATTGGTCAGGTTTTTGGTAAAGTCACTGTCCTTCCTGCGGAAAAGTTGCCCAATATGCTGGAAAGAACACAGCTTCATATGGGAATCATTGCCGTTCCTTCAAACCATGCTCAAAGTGTATGCGATATCCTGACAACGGGGGGTATCAAAGCCATTTGGAACTTTTCACCGATTCGTCTGGAGGTTTCCGAGGATGTAATGGTACGAAATGAAAACATGGCGCTCTCCCTCTCACTTCTTTCTCAACACTTGGCTCGAACCCTTTAACCCGCTATCATCTATTGAACATTCGGAGGTGACCCATTGGCTATGAATGAGCAACCTATAAGAAGTTTTGATATGGTCTGTGAGATTTTGGACCGATACCACAAAGATTCCACCAAGTTGATTCCCATACTGCAAGATATTCAGGATCAATACAGTTATTTGCCGGAGGACATCATGACTTTTGTCTCCACCGCCCTAGGGATATCTTCTTCCACTGTCTATGGTGTCGCCACCTTTTATGCCCATTTCACCCTTGCGCCCAAGGGCAAACATATCATCAAAGTCTGTGATGGCACGGCCTGCCATGTAAAAAAATCGGACTTGTTGCTGGATGTTATAGAAAAAGAATTAGCACTAGACAAAAACAAGAAGACCACCGATGACGGTTTATTCACTTTAGAGACGGTAGCATGTCTCGGAGCCTGTGGCTTAGCTCCAGTTTTGGTCATCGATGACAAAGTCCATGGGCTGATGACTCCGGAAACCACCCTGGCCCTTATCCATCAAATCAAGGAGGCCGAGAAAAATGAACAAAATTGATTTAGCCAACCATCAAAAACAGTTTCGAGAAGTGATGGAACAATACAATGCTCGCATCGTAATCTGTGGGGGAACCGGTTGTATGGCAAATGGCGCCGGTGAAATCATCGAGGCCTTTCATCGAATCCTGGAGGAAAAAGGATTGAAAGCAGCAGTAGCGATAGCCAAAGAACCTGCTGATTACTACATGGTAAAAAGCGGTTGTCAGGGATTCTGTCAAATGGGCCCCTTGGTAACCATTTACCCTCAAGAGGTGCTATATGTAAAAGTAAAAGAATGCGACGTGGAGGAAATTATAGACAAAACTCTGATAGGCGGTGAAGTTATAGATAGGCTCCTCTATCGAGATGAAGAGGACAAGGGTGTCAGTGATATGCACCAGATTCCATTCTACAGCAAACAAAAGCGAACTGCTTTGAAACTATGCGGCTTCATCGATGCGGAAGATATTGATGAATATATTGCCAACGGGGGATATACCAGTTCAGAAAATGCCGTTCTCTCCATGACACCTGAGGAAGTCTGTCAATCCATGTTGGAGTCGGGACTTCGTGGCAGAGGTGGCGGTGGTTTTCCTACCGGGAAGAAATGGGATTTGACTCGAATCCAAAATAGCGACATAAAATATGTAATTTGCAACGGGGACGAGGGGGACCCCGGGGCCTTCATGGATCGCTGTATCATGGAGGGAAACCCTCACAGTGTAATCGAAGGTATGATTATCGCTGCAAAAGCCATCGGTGGTACCGAAGGATATATCTATGTCCGTACTGAATATCCTTTGGCTGTAGAACGGCTAAAAACCGCTCTAAAACACGCGCGGGAAAACAATATTCTGGGGAAAGGAATCTTTGGGTCCTCCATGGATTTTGACATCCACATCATGGAGGGAGCCGGTGCATTTGTATGTGGAGAAGAGACGGCCTTAATTGCTTCCATGGAAGGAAGAAGAGGAATGCCCAAACCAAAACCACCCTTCCCTGCCCAGAACGGACTATTTGGGAAGCCTACCGTCATCAACAATGTAGAAACTTTGGCTTCTGTTCCGGTAATTCTTTCTATGGGCCCCGGGAAATATGCCACTATGGGAACGGCCGGCTCCAAAGGAACCAAAACCTTCGCCTTGACAGGAAATGTAGCACATACCGGTCTTATCGAGGTTCCCTTCGGCTCTACCTTACGTGAAATCGTAGTGGACATCGGTGGTGGCGTCATCGATAACGACGGAAACAATGTAGGCCCCGATTTCAAAGCCGTTCAAATCGGAGGACCTTCTGGAGGCTGCCTCACCCAAGAACATTTGGATATGCCATTGGACTATGAAACCTTGACTGCCATCGGAGCCATGGTGGGTTCCGGCGGATTGGTAGTTATGAATCAACAAACCTGCATGGTTCAGATTGCCCGCTTCTTCATGCAGTTTACCCAAAACGAATCTTGTGGGAAATGCGTGGTTTGTCGGGAGGGCACCCGGCAGATGCTCAACTTGCTGGATGATATCATTCAAGGAGAAGCTACGGAAGATACCCTGGCTCTTTTAGAAGAACTGGCCCATACGGTTAAAATCGGCTCTTTATGCGGATTGGGGAAAACAGCACCGAATCCCATTTTGTCCACTTTAAGATATTTCCGAAAAGAATATGAGGACCATGTGTTGCGCCACCATTGTCCGGCTGGTGTTTGCAAGGCTTTCCTTTCCTACAAAGTGGTTTCTTCACTGTGCAAGAGCTGTGGTCTTTGTGCTAAAAAATGTCCCGTGAATGCCATCTCTGGTGAAAAGGGCGTACCTTATGTCATTGATGGGGAACGCTGTATCCAATGTGGTGCCTGTATGGATGCCTGCAAATTTCACGCTGTTGTTCTGGGTTAGGTGAAGGAAATGGAGAAGAATATGAAAACGAATCATGCTATCATTGACAACTGTCATGTTCCCATCGGAGAAGAACGAAATCTGTTGGACCTCATACGAAAAGCCAACATTGAACTCCCCACTTTCTGTTACCACTCCGACATCAGCGTATATGGAGCTTGCCGAATGTGTATGGTAGAGGTGGAAGGCCAAGGATTGGTTCCCGCTTGCTCTACCCCCATTACGCCAGGGATGGTGGTACATACCAACACACTGGAAATCCGTAATCTTCGGAAAATGATTGTGGAGCTGATGCTGGCAAACCACGAGGAAAATTGTGCCACTTGTCCACGTAGCGAAGATTGCCGACTACGAAAAATTGCCATTCAACTCGGTGTAGAAAAAGTGCGTTTTAAAAAAGTCAACGCCCCCGCTACCATTGACCAATCTGCAGACGGCATTATAAGAGATCCTAGCAAATGCGTCCTCTGTGGCGATTGTGTTAGAGTCTGTAATGAGATACAATCAGTGGGAGTTCTCGACTTTGCCAATCGAGGTTCCGCATCCACAGTGGTAGCTTGCTTTAATAAAAAACTGGGGGAAGTGGAGTGTGTGCAATGTGGTCAATGTATTAAGGTTTGCCCCACTGGAGCGCTTTACCCGAAATACGAAATCAATCCCGTGTGGACGGCACTTCACGATCCCTCTAAGACTGTAGTAGTGCAAATTGCACCGGCTGTACGAGTAGCTTTGGGAGAATATTTCGGCTACGAACCAGGAGTGACCAAGACCGGCCAGATTGTTACCGCTCTTCGAATGATGGGGTTTGACAAAGTTTATGACACCTCTTTTACTGCAGACTTAACAGTCATCGAAGAAGGAAATGAATTCTTAAAAAGGTATCAGGAAAATCACGACCTGCCACAATTCACTTCCTGCTGTCCGGCATGGGTAAAATTTGCAGAACAGTATTACCCGGATCTTCTGGAGAACCTTTCCAGTTGCCGCTCCCCTCAACAGATGTTCGGTTCTTTATGCAAAGAACAGCTGACAGAAGACATGGGAATTCCCAGAGAAGATTTGGTAGTGGTCTCTGTTATGCCTTGTACTGCCAAGAAGTTCGAAGCAAAGAGACCGGAATTTGCCAAAGACAACAATCCCGATGTTGACCATGTTTTGACCACTAGAGAGCTTTCCCTGATGATGAAAGAGCAAGGCATTCGATTTGATCTTCTGGAACCAGGTTCTTTCGATCTCCCCTTCGGTTTTAAAACCGGGGCTGGCGTTCTCTTTGGCGTTTCCGGTGGAGTTTCTGAAGCAGTACTTAGATATGCCGCTTCTCAACTTGGGGCTACCGCCGCCGCCTTGGATTCCACCTCTCTACGCACGGAAGATGGGCTCAAAGAAATAGATTTGTCTTTGGGAGAGGTCCATTTGAAGCTGGCCGTAGTTAGCGGACTCGCCAATGCTAGAAAGTTACTGGACCAAATCAGGAAAGGGACTGCCCACTACGATCTGGTAGAGGTCATGGCCTGCTGCGGAGGATGTATTAACGGGGGAGGACAACCGGTTAATCACGACAGCGATGTAAAGACACAGCGAGCCAAAGGAATTTATGATTCTGATAAAATGATGCAGTTCCACTCTGCTGAAGAGAATCCATACATTTCCAAACTCTATGACGAAAAACTAACCCAAGAGGAGGCGCATCACTTGTTGCATACATATTACAACAATCGTAAAAGAATCGAACATGAAGAGGTGGAACTTAGCGCTGCCACTTCTGATATCCCTCTTCTTGACATCAATGTGTGCTTTGGTACCAGTTGCTACCTAAGGGGGGCACAAGAACTCTACAAACAGGTGGTGCAGTACCTTAAAGATAAAGGAGTCGAAGATCAGACCCGACTCAAAGCCACCTTCTGCAGCGAACGCTGCAAGCGAGGCCCCGTAATTACTATCAACGGAAATGTTTTGGAAAGATGCTCGCCGGAAATGGCGAAAGATGAAATCAGTCGATATCTCTCTTAATATTCATGACTCATTTGGACTTTCCCGCATCGGATTTTCGATGCGGGAATCAGTCCATCCAGGGATAAATATGAATCATAATCATAGGAACAGGGAGGCTCCTTCATGAAAAATGTAATTCAAACCATAGGCGAAAACTGTCAGGACTGCTATCGATGCGTTCGAGCCTGTCCGGTGAAGGCCATTATGATTTCTGACGCACAGGCCCACATTGTGGATGATCTTTGTATCCATTGCGGTACCTGTGTTCGTGTGTGCCCCAAAGAAGCAAAGACTTCTGTTTCGGAGTTAACAGAAGTCATCTCCATGCTATCCCGAGAAGAAAGGGTAATTGCTTCCATCGCTCCCTCCTTTGCGGCACTATTTAGCGATTGGAAAACCAAAAGGCTTCCCTCTGCTCTTCGGCTTTTGGGGTTTACCCACGTTTCAGAAACGGCGGAAGGCGCGGAACAAGTCAGCATAAAGTCTATGGAAAACAAACAGGAAACCACCATCTGTACCGCTTGCCCGGTGGTGGTAAATTACATTGAAAAATACCAGCCGGAGTATCTGGAAAAGATGATTCCCGTCACTTCTCCCATGGTTCTACACGGGCGTATGCTAAAAAACAGATATCCCGGGGCGAAAGTGGTGTTTATCGGACCTTGCGCCGGGAAAAAACAGGAAGCCTTACGTCCGGAAAATTTGGATGCTATTGATGCAGTTCTCACTTTTGAAGAGTTGATAGAATGGATGGATCAAGAAAATATTCGACTCGAAGATTGCCCGGAAAGTGGCTTTGAAAGCTACGGTGATTTGAAAAATGCCCGAATGTTTCCGGTGCAAGGAGGGATGCTGCGAACCTGTGGCATCAGTGCAGATAGTACTGAAACCGAAATTCTCCATATTAGCGGAGCGGATAATTTGAAATCTTTGTTTGAAATTCCTTCCAAATATTGGGGCTATCAGATGGTAGAACCTATGTTTTGCCCAGAAGGTTGCATCAACGGTCCTTGCTTTTCTCATGACAACGAAGAGAGTGTTTATCAAAGAAAGCGCCATGTGTTGGAATATGCCGCCCAAGCAGAGACCATACCTGACGCACCCGTAGCTCCCGTAGATTTTCAGGCCAGTTTCCGCCCGCAACCCCCTGAAGAAGACATAGAAATTACCGAAGATGCCATACAAAAGGTCTATGAACGAACGGGAAAAACCAATCCTGAATTGAGGTTGAATTGCGGAGCTTGTGGCTATGATTCTTGCAGAGACAAAGCCATTGCTGTAATCAAGGGTCTGGCAGAGCCGGAAATGTGCATCCCCTACATGCGAAGAATTGCACAGCAAAAAACCGACAAAATCATTGAGATGAGCCCGAATGGTGTGGTGGTTCTAGACAAAGATTTGAACATTATTCATATGAATCGGGCTTTTCAAAAGCTGTTCCTTTGTAACAATGAAGTGTTGGGAAGACGAATCTCCTATTTGGTGGACTCTGAGGGTTTTGATAAAATCGCCGCCGGTGAGTCGGATCGTAGAGAATCCATCAAAACAAAATATGGCAAAAAATATCACGAAGTACTTTACGTGGTACCGGACGAAAAACAATACGTTGGGGTGTATACCGATATTTCACAAATTAAATTCGATGCCTCTCAACTGGATATCATCAAAAGGCAAACCTTGCAGCAAGCCAAAGAACTATTGGATCATCAAATTCGATTCTCTCAGGAGATGGCCCATTACTTGGGAAATAGTACCGCACAAAACGAAGAGATGGTAAAGAAGCTCATCGATTTGTACGACGATGGCACAACAGAACAAGGAGAAGACCAGTGAACTATTATGCAAGCACCATCACCCAGGAATGCAAGGAGGGACAATTGGTTTGCGGAGATGCGGCACGCTGTATTCGAACCAAAACCGACACCATCTTATTGCTTTGCGACGGAATTGGCAGTGGTAGTTATGCCAACATCGCCGCCATCACTTGCCTCGGTCGTTTGTCTGAGTTGTGTGCTTCCAGTCTATCTTTTTTGGAGGCATGTTCCCTTGTTGCAAACTCTATGCATCGTGCCAGAACCGAAAATATCCCTTTTGCTGCGTTTTCCGCAGTGAAGGTTTTTCAAAACGGACATTTTCAAGCTTATGCGTATGAAGCCCCAGATCCCGTCGTTATTCGAAAAAACGGAAAGGCTACTGCCCTGAAAAAGGAACGCTTTATCAAAGCGGGTTACGAGGTCATGGCGGAGTATTACGGTCACCTAAACAGAGGGGATCGGTTCCTGATATTCTCCGATGGCGTCTCTCAGGCCGGGCTGGGAAATGGTTACCTTTTTGGAATCGATTCCATAGGGATTGCGCAATACCTGACAGAAATTCAAGATGCTCCTCCACTTCCTTTGTTAAAGAAGACCCTCCAAATGACCAAGGACATCTCCGGAGGCCGTTGTCAAGATGATACCACATTGGCCATGTTGCAATGTAGGGAATCCAACCAATTGACTATCGCTACGGGACCTCCCCAAAGTCGAAGTAAGGATCGCGACTTTGTAAATCGATTCATGAAAACTCCCGGTTCTCATGTGGTATGTGGCTCTACCACCGCCGATATTGTGGCTAGAGAATTAGGGAAAGAGCTGAAATACAAAAAGCCCGGCACCGCCTTTGGAGCTCCACCGGAATATGAGATTGAAGGTGTAGATATGACCACAGAAGGCGCTATGATGCTGAACCAGGTATATAACATATTGGATGAGCCGTCGGAATCCTTCACAGATGACACTCCGGTTGAACGATTGGCCAAGCTCGTTCTTCGTGCCGATGTCATTACCCTACTTCACGGAAAATCCATGAATGAGGCTCACTCCGACTTAATCTTTAAACAAATCGGTATTCGCCCCCGTCATGTAATCGTAAATCTGTTGGAAAAAAAGTTGGAGGATATGGGAAAGTTGGTCATCATGGTTCAATACTAACTAATCGCTATCCCATCCCATCAAATTTAGATAAAATATGGAAATCACGAAAAAGGCGGACTTGATTCAGTCCGCCTTTTCTTTGAAAGGTCTCATGTTCGTTGGTCGGGATGACAGGATTTGAACCTGCGCCCTATTACTCCCGAAGCAATCGCGCTACCAAGCTGCGCCACATCCCGATATCTCTATTCAACTATTCAACTTCCTAATCATAGCATTGAATGAGGGATTTTTCAATTCCTCTTTCCGAAAAAAAACAACCCTGGGGTTGTTTGAACAAAACGCATGGTGCGCGCAGAGGGACTTGAACCCCCACGGTCGCCCGCTAGTTCCTAAGACTAGTGCGTCTGCCAATTCCGCCATGCGCGCATTTAAAAAGTTGGTGACCCTACCGGGAATCGAACCCGGGTTACCGCCGTGAAAGGGCGGTGTCTTGACCGCTTGACCATAGGGCCTTACGAAAAAACCGGCGACGACCTACTTTCCCAGGCAGCTTCCCACCAAGTATCATCAGCGCGAAAGGGCTTAACTACTGTGTTCGGGATGGGAACAGGTGTGACCCCTTTGCTATAGTCACCGGATTTCAGGTTGAAGGTAGTTTGTACCCTCAAAACCGAATAATGAGAGAGGTGTAAAAACGAGGTAAACAGTATCCTTAAAAACCATTGGTCAAGTGTTCGACCTATTAGTATCGGTCAGCTCAATACATTGCTGCACTTACACCTCCGACCTATCAACGTGGTAGTCTTCCACGGGTCTTACCCTTAAAAGGGAGGAAATCTAGTCTTGTGGGGGGCTTCGCACTTAGATGCTTTCAGCGCTTATCCCTTCCATACATAGCTACCCAGCGATGCTCTTGGCAGAACAACTGGTACACCAGAGGTATGTCCATCCCGGTCCTCTCGTACTAGGGACAGCTCCACTCAAATTTCCAACGCCCACAGCGGATAGGGACCGAACTGTCTCACGACGTTCTGAACCCAGCTCGCGTACCTCTTTAATGGGCGAACAGCCCAACCCTTGGGACCTACTTCAGCCCCAGGATGAGACGAGCCGACATCGAGGTGCCAAACACCGCCGTCGATGTGGACTCTTGGGCGGTATCAGCCTGTTATCCCCGGGGTAGCTTTTATCCGTTGAGCGATGGCCCTTCCACTCGGAACCACCGGATCACTAAGCCCGACTTTCGTCCCTGCTCGACTTGTAAGTCTCGCAGTCAAGCTCCCTTCTGCCTTTACACTCTTCGCGCGATTTCCGTCCGCGCTGAGGGAACCTTTGGGCGCCTCCGTTACTCTTTAGGAGGCGACCGCCCCAGTCAAACTGCCCACCAGACACTGTCCTTGTACCGGATCACGGTACCAAGTTAGAATTCCAACGTTACAAGGGTGGTATCCCAACGGTGACTCCACCAAAACTGGCGTTCTGGCTTCGAAGTCTCCCACCTATCCTGTACATGCAACGCCGAAATCCAATATCAAGCTGCAGTAAAGCTCCACGGGGTCTTTCCGTCCTGCTGCGGGTAACCGGCATCTTTACCGGTACTACAATTTCACCGAGTCTATTGTTGAGACAGTGCCCAGATCGTTACGCCTTTCGTGCGGGTCAGAACTTACCTGACAAGGAATTTCGCTACCTTAGGACCGTTATAGTTACGGCCGCCGTTTACTGGGGCTTAAGTTCAGTGCTTTGATTGCTCTAACACGTCCCCTTAACCTTCCAGCACCGGGCAGGCGTCAGCCCCTATACATCAGCTTTCGCTTTAGCAGAGACCTGTGTTTCTGGTAAACAGTCGCCTGGGCCATTTCACTGCGGCCAGCTTTCGCTGGCACCCCTTCTCCCGAAGTTACGGGGTAATTTTGCCGAGTTCCTTAACAATAGTTCTCTCGCTCACCTTAGGATTCTCTCCTCATCTACCTGTGTCGGTTTACGGTACGGGCACCTACGGTCTCTCTAGCGGCTTTTCTTGACAGTGTGAAATCAGCTGCTTCGGTACTATAATTTCCCTCCCCATCAAGCCTCAGAATTGCCACGACGGATTTGCCTATCGTGACTCCCTTGACTCTTGGACGCACACAACCAACGGTGCGCTCAGCCTATCCTCCTGTGTCCCCACATCGATCAAACGACTTTCGGTGGTACTGGAATCTCAACCAGTTGTCCATCGCCTACGGCTTTCGCCCTCGGCTTAGGCCCCGACTAACCCTGAGTGGACGAACCTTCCTCAGGAAACCTTAGATTTTCGGTGGCAAGGATTCTCACCTTGCTTACGCTACTCATGCCAACATTCTCTCTCGTATAAAGTCCAGCATACCTTACAGTACACCTTCTGCCCGTATACGATGCTCCTCTACCAATGTATTACTACATTCCCAAGCTTCGGTAATAAGTTTTAGCCCCGTTTATCTTCGGCGCGAAGTCACTCGACTAGTGAGCTGTTACGCACTCTTTAAATGAGTGGCTGCTTCTAAGCCAACATCCTAGTTGTCTATGCAGCTTCACATCCTTTTCCACTTAACTTATATTTGGGGACCTTAGCTGTGGGTCTGGGCTGTTTCCCTTTCGACCACGGAACTTATCTCTCGCAGTCTGACTCCCGAGCATGATACGGCGGTATTCGGAGTTTGATAGTTTTCGGTAACCGGTGAAGGCCCCTAGAACATTCAGTGCTCTACCCCCGCGTATCTTAAATCTCGAGGCTAGCCCTAAAGCTATTTCGAGGAGAACCAGCTATATCCGGGTTCGATTGGAATTTCACCGCTATCCACACGTCATCCCAGCCTTTTTCAACAGACATGGGTTCGGTCCTCCATACCCTTTTACGGATACTTCAACCTGCACATGGATAGGTCACCCGGTTTCGGGTCTACAGCACGCAACTAATTCGCCCTATTAAGACTCGGTTTCCCTACGGCTCCGAAGCTCCAGCTTCTTAACCTCGCTACATACCATAACTCGTTGGCCCGTTCTACAAAAAGTACAAGGTCACTTGCGCTCCCTTTGCTTGTAAGCATAAGGTTTCAGGTTCTATTTCACTCCCCTCCCGGGGTTCTTTTCACCTTTCCCTCACGGTACTATTCGCTATCGGTCACTAGGTAGTATTTAGGCTTGGGGGGTGGGCCCCCCGGCTTCCCACCGGGTTACACGTGTCCGGTGGTACTCTGGTGCCACTCTATGATTAGTTGGTTTCGTCTACGGGACTTTTACCCTCTTCGGTCTGACTTTCCAGACAGATTCGACTACCAACACCTCAAGTGATGAGTGGTCCACAACCCCACAGTAAACTGTGGTTTGGCCTCTTCCCCGTTCGCTCGCCGCTACTTAGGGAATCGATGTTTCTTTCTCTTCCTCCGGGTACTTAGATGTTTCAGTTCCCCGGGTTACCCTCGCTATGGCTATTTGATTCACCATAGGATACCTACCTATTAAAGTAGGTGAGTTTCCTCATTCGGACATCTGCGGGTTAACGGATATTTGCTCCTCACCGCAGCTTATCGCAGCTTGTCACGTCCTTCATCGGCTCCTAGTGCCAAGGCATTCACCTCATGCTCTTTTTCACTTGACCAAAAGTGATTTGCCTGCTCTTAGCGTTT
>Ga0334899_1000943_pt1 | contig 31121 bp, 26 predicted proteins | sample GraSluR3_MG_FD_207219 | JGI IMG/M metagenome (GOLD analysis project Ga0334899, IMG submission 207219) | Sludge microbial communities from methane-producing bioreactor in Wageningen University, Netherlands - Granular Sludge_8_08-R3 | ecosystem: Engineered > Bioreactor > Anaerobic > Unclassified ...
GGACATCAGTCATTGGATTATAAAAGGCCAGTAAAGGTATTCCGAGCCGCCGCTTAGATTTTCCTTTCCGCCCAATTGGGCGGAAAGGAAAATCTAACTTATCTTTGAAGTAAAGTTGTCTAAAGAAAGGGAGTATTTAATTTTTGCTACCTGCTGAAAGCCAATATATGAGTTAAACCTAATTTTGGTGGTTTGTGCTTTGCCCCTCTTGGTTGTAATAAGCACAACCCCGTTTGAGGCTCTTGCTCCGTATATTGCTGCTGCAGATGCATCGCGAAGAATAGATATTGATTCGATATCGTTGGGGTTAATGTCGCTAACAGCGCTAATCCCTTGGCCCTGAAAGCCTACCTGACTATAGTCGCCCGTATTAATTGGAACACCATCGACAACATACAAGGGTTGACTACCAGCAGAGATTGAACTGTTACCACGAATACGAACAGACATGGCTGCTCCGGGTGTTCCTGAGTTTTGAACAATGTGCACACCCGAACTTTATCCTTGTAAAACGTTATCAATAGACTGTATTGGCCTTTCCTGCATTCCCTCGGTACTTATGGCACCAATTGAACCGGTAAGCAGCTTTTTGCTCTCACTTCCATAGCCAATAACAACTACCTCCTCAAGGCTTTTGGCCTCTTGCTCAAGAAAAACCGATAAAGAAGATTTTCCTGTTACAGAAACCTCTTGGGAATTATAGCCAACAAAAGAAAAAATCAGGATTGGATTAGCTTCGGCTACTTCAATCGTGAATTTTCCATCAAAATCGGTTACCGTACCTTGGGTTGTTCCTTTAATCATTACGTTAACGCCAGGCAGCGTTTCCACGGTTTGGGCATCACGTACTATACCCGAAACGGTTACTCTTTGCTGCTGGCTCTCGTTATTCCTAATAGCAGTTAGCACAATTTGCCTACCTTCAATACTAAAGCTTATTGGCTTGTCTATAAAAACCACCTCAAGGGCATTTTCAAGCGGCAATGCGCTAACGGATAGCGATACCCTCTGGTTTACATCAATGCTTGTGTTTGAGTATAGGAACGAGTACCCTGTTTGGTTTTCAATTTCAGCAAAAACCTCCTTTAGGGTTAAGCTCTTTACATCTAGCGTAACACTGGCATTTTGGCCAAAGGTTGGGCCGATTAAAAACATTGAAAATACAATGCTTATAAACCACAACCTTACAATTTTTACGCTCAATTGTTTATGCTTCATACAAACTAAGTGTTTAGGGTTATTAACAATGGGTAATAACTAGCGCCTAGCATCTAAAGCTGATACGATTACGCTATTACCTTCAATTTTGAATTGGAAAGGAGCTGAACGTTGGAGTAGGCTAAAAATTTCGTATACGGATTCATCGGTAAACTTTGCTGTAAACCTGTATTTCTGCTCCATTTCAACAGGAATAATTACTTTAACGCCAAATGTTAATTCAATTTGTTTGATAATGCTACCAAAGGTTTCGTTTTCGAACCGAAGCTGATTGCTTACCCAACGGGCATCCACATCGACGTTAACACTATTCACTTGCATTTCCTGTTTTTTGCTATTCCAAAGCGCCTTTTGCCCAGGAGCAAGCGATATGGTTTTTGCGCCCTGATTAACCTTAGGGTGAACTTTTACCTTACCCGAAACAAGTGTAGCTTGCCATTGGCTTTTATTACGTTTTGATGAGACATTAAAGCGAGTACCCAGCACCTCAATATCGGCAATTTCTGTTCTAACTAATAAGGGGCGAGCCGAATCCTTGGAAATATTAAAAAAGGCCTCTCCTTCTAGTTTTATCTCTCTTTTTTCCGCATCGAAATGCTTATTATAGCTAATAGTACTTTGTGAATTTAGCCATACCCTTGATCCATCGGGCAAAAAAACTTCAATGCGCACCCCCTTAGGTGCGGTAACTGAGACAATATCCTTACCCGGAATTACACCTTCATTCCAAAGTATTGTACCAACCGATAAAAGAAAAACAAAAACTGCTGCAATAGCGGCAACTCTTTGTAGTAAAGGCATAGACCTATCCTTAATACGCTTTTCGGGCTGAGACTTAAAGCCTATGCGTTTATACACAGCCGAAAGTACTCTGAATAGATTTGGGTTTGGAGCCTCAACGGTGGTTTTCGAAGATGTTTCCCACTGATTTATCATCTGTTGCTCTACTTCAGAGATTTTTAGCATTTCCTGCTCATCATCATGAGAAGATACGCCAGCAATAAAACGAGCAAGTAACTTTTCCTTCTTTTTGTTGTCCATTTAATTTGGTTTTATCCGTATAATACCTATTACACATCGAAACTATATTACCCTTAAAGCAGCCTTAATTTCATTGATAAGTAGCACCCAGAAAACGCTAATTTTCGGAACGGAAATATTAAAAAACTGCTTAATGGTATGCCATTTCACCAAATGAATAACCTCAAATTAAGTCTTTTACCAATATTTTTAAAACGTTCGTGGAATTAAAAACCATTTATTTAACAAATGTTTTATTTTTACTAGAAGAACTAAACACCTAGCTAATACACCAAAAGCAAATTCGTTAACCTAATACTTTAAAAACATGAGGGTTAAAACAATATTAAAACCATTGGCACTTGCAATAATTGCTATTGTGGTCAATACTGCGTGTGAGCAAAACGAAAACTTAACCTACCTTAAAGGGACTAGGACCGTTATGGATATTGACGGAAATACCTACAAAACGGTTGTTGTGGGACACACATTTCTGGATATGGGCACCCAAGAGTGGATGGCTGAAAACCTCAGTGTTACCCGCTACTCCGATGGTTCAGCAATTCCGGCAGCCGGAACGGCAATGATGTGGAGCGAAAACGCACAGCAAAATATCGATCAATTTGCATGGAACAGCTATAACCCCGAATACTTTGCAGAAGTATACGGAGGGGTTTACAGCTTTGAAGCTGTAGTTAACCCCGCAGGCCTTTGCCCCGATGGCTGGAGAGTTCCAACCATTGACGACTGGGAAAAGCTTTGCATATACTTTGGTGGGCATGGCGAAGCTGGGGGAATATTAAAAAGCAAGAGCGATTTGTGGAATAGCCCAAACACCGATGCCTCAGACATGGTTGAATTTGCCTCGGTTCCCAACGGGCTAATGGGTGCCGATGGCGTTCCACAATTTGTTAATGAAATGGCTTGGTACTGGTCATCTTCATCACAGAGCACAGGTAACGCATACGCTTTTCACACAAATTATAACGACGCAATTTTGGGTTGGAGCGCGCAACCAAAGAATAACGGACGAGCCGTTCGCTGTATTAAAATTGAACAGTAAGCTTTTGCAACAAGCACTCTAAAAAACAAGATTATGAAAAAGCAAACTATAAAGCTAACATTGGCAATTTTTATTTTCCTAATAGGAACAGCTAATGCAAAAGCCCAATTTGAGCAAAAGCTTACACTACAAACCTCGGCATGATTTGTTGCGGCCTTTGCTCCCGAATCGTTTGTAAATATTTTCGATACGGGCTTATCGGTTGATGCCGGCTTACAATACAACTTTAACCGCACCTTTAGCATGGTGGCAATGGCAAAGTACGCAATGTTCTTTTTCATTCCCGAGGATGAATTTAGCCTCGAAACGGCAAAGTTTAACCAGTTAGGTTTTAGCCTCTGCCCTAAGGTGAGATTTTTCCCTCTCAGCAAGGTTAACCCATATATTTTTGGCGGATTAAGCCTTAACTACATCAATATCGAATTTAGTATTGATGGTAACGAAACTCGCACAGCAAAATCGCCCACTAATTTCGGTGCAATCTCGGGACTTGGTGTCGATTTTAGATTAAACGATAATATTGCCATTTTTTACCAAGGTGGTGTAAATTGGATTGACATGGATGTGGTAATCATTAACTCGTTTTACCAACAGCTTGGCGTAAACATTAACATGTTTAAGGCAAAAACCTTATAAGTACCTTTTAACTAAACCATTATTTTGGTATAAAAAAATTCGAAGTATTCTTAATTGCTGCGATTGGACTTATACTGGCATCTTCTTCTTTTGCTAAAGCTCAATATGAGCAGAAATTCACATTGCAACTTTCAGGTGGAGCATCATTTATTGTTAGCAGCTATCCTGTTACCCCCGAGCATTTTCTTACTGAAGAAATATACGATGTAGGAATGTTACTTAACGGAGGACTACAATACAACTTTAACCGAAAGTTTAGCCTAATTGGCTTGGCAATGTATGGTGCTTACCCTACAACCTCTGAATCGTTGCAAGATGGGAAATACTTCTATCTCGGCCTTGGTGTTTCTGCAAAATATCGATTTTTTCCTTTGAGCAGAGTTAAGCCCTACCTTTTAGGTGGATTTTCAGTATGCTTTGTTGAGCAAAGTATTTCTGTTAACATGGGTGAAGAGGTTAAATATAAACAACCCACACTTCCAGGGCTTGTTTCGGGTGTTGGTTTAGAAATCGATTTAACTGATAATTTCACGCTTTTCATGCAGTCGGGTTTTAACAAACTCCTACCAAAAGAAAATGACGATTTACCACCAACCGAATCGGTTTACGTTTTACTAGGTTTAAACATAAATGTCATAAAATCTAAGTCGCTTTGATATGAAGAGGTTTTTACTTTCTGGTCTGCTTATATACCTGTTTAGCCTAACCTATGGCCAAGCAAGAGTTACGCTAAAGGAAGCTTATAGCGAAAAAAAACATCAGATTGTTTGCGTAGCTTATAGTCCTAACTCCGAGCTAGTGGCCACTGGTGCTTTCGACAATCAGATTATTGTCAGAAACAGCAAAACAGGCAACGTTATACACACCCTTAAGGGTCTAAGGGGGTTTCCTTTAGCGTTGGCCTTTTCCCCCGACTCAAAATATCTTGTATCAGGCGGAAAAGACTCACGCATAACCATATGGGACCTTAGTAATGGTAGCACCTTAAAAGAGATAAAAGCCCATAAAGGCGATATTACCGATGTCGCCGTTAGCGATAACAAAACCATAGCCACATCAAGCAAAGACAAAACCGCAAAAATTTGGGACTTTAGCGGCAACCTCCTTCACGAGCTAAACGGCCACAAAAAGGAGGTTATGGCAATAGCGTTTAGCCATAACGGCAAACTAATAGCCACTGCAAGTGCCGACGGTACTGTAAAGGAATGGGAAGCAAGTTCCGGCAAAAACATTCAAACCATTGAAGCACATAACGGCTGGGTAAGAACGGTTGCCTTTAACCATAACTCTACGCTTTTAGCCAGTGGTGGCGACGATGGAAAAATTAACATCTGGAACAAATCCAACGGTAAGCTACAAAACTCAATTATTGCCCACAGCAAATGGCTCGAAAACCTTTCCTTTAGCCCCGATGGTAAATATGTTGCATCTGGAGGTCACGATAACTATCTGGTAATTGTTAATGCGATAACCGGTCAAATTGTGTTTAACTCACCAAAGCAGGATTACTACGTTCTGTCAACTGCATTTGACCCATCGGGCAAATATCTCGCCTCAAGTGTGCTTAACTCAACAGTACTAAGTATTTGGGACGTTACAGCATTAAATATACAACCAAAAAAATTTGACAGTAAAACACCCCAAAAAGTTTTCGAAAAACCAACAATTAAATGGATTACTGAGAACAACCAGAAAACGAACAACCTTACCTTTAAGGTTAATGCAAAAATTATTTCCGATTCCCCTCTTTCGAGTGTCGATATATACGTAAACAACAATCGCTTCTCGTCTGACAGAGACATTGAGGAGAAAGGGCTACCCATTAACCTTAGCTACGAAAAAATTCTGTATTTAAACGAGGGTGACAATCAAATACAAATTATTGCTTACAATAATACTGGTGAGGCCTTATCGGAAAACCTTAACATTTCGTATTTCCAACCGGCTCCTGAACCCGAAATAGTTGCAGATGTAACACACGACGAAAAGGAGGAAGTTAAGGTTGCTGAAAAATACGTTAAGCAAACCGAAAAGTTTAAGGTTAATGAAGAAGTAGTAGAGCAGGTTAAACTTGAAGAAGAGATACAGGTTGATGAGGATTTAACCATCAATAAACCAACTGCCATTGCTAAGCCAAACCCATACCGATTTGCGCTTATAATTGGTAACGAGGATTACAGCACATTCCAAACCGGACTAGAAAAAGAATCGGATGTGGCCTTTGCCATAAACGATGCCACTGCATTTAAAGAGTATGCCATGGCAATACTTGGCGTTCCTACCGATAATATAATTTTCCTTACAAATGCTCGCGCCATTGAAATGGACGATGCCATACGTAAGTTAAACCCAATTATTAAGGCGCTTAACGGCAAGGCCGAAATTTTCTTTTACTATGCCGGGCACGGTTTCCCCGACGAGAAGACCAAAGAACCATTCCTTATTCCCGTTGACGTTAGTGGGTCCAACCTTCGTTTTGCGGTTAGCCTAAAGGAGCTTTACCAAATGCTAACCGAGCATCCATCGGCACGCATTACCGTTTTTCTCGATGCATGTTTCAGCGGTGGGGCTCGCGAGCAAGGCTTAATGGCCGCCAGAGCAGTTAGGGTAAAACCAAAAGAGGATAGGTTAAAAGGGAATATTGTTGTTTTTACCGCCAGCAGTGGCAATGAGTCGGCTCATCCGTACAAAGAGAAAAAACATGGAATGTTCACCTATCACCTTATTGAAAAACTTAAAGAAACCAACGGAGACCTAACCTATAAGGAGCTTTCCGAGCATCTTTCAATGCAGGTTGGGGTTAAATCGGTTATGGTGAACAACATGCCACAAACACCACAAACAAATTTTAGCTTTGATGTTGAGGAAGTTTGGGGCGATTGGAAGCTTAGGTAACAAAAAGCAAATCGGCAATAATTCCATCCGAGAGTAAAAAATACTGGGGTTTTATGGTTATTTCGTTTCGGTTAACCTTTACAAACCCCAGTTTTTCGTACTTTCTTAACGCTTTAAAAAAATCATTTAAGGCTTTAACGCCAAGTTTCTTTTCAATGAAGTCAACATCTAACCCCCAAATTGTTCGCAACGAGGTAAGTATGTAATCATTAACCAAATCGGTTAGCGATAATACCTCCGAATCAACAGCAACGCTTCCTTTTAGAATGGAATTTTTCCATTTAGTAATTGAACGAGGGTTCCAATCGCGGGTAGCACCGTTAAACGAATGGGATGAAGGGCCAATGCCAAGATAGGGAATTTGTTTCCAGTACGAAGAGTTGTGCCTTGAGAAAAAATCTTCCTTCGCTAAGTTTGATATTTCGTAATGAACAAAACCGTTTTGCTGCGAAACCTCTTGGAGCATCTTAAACTGCTCAACGCTTTGATCCTCAGTTGCCGGTTGCAAAAATCCGCTATTTAGCCTGCGGGTAATTGGCGTACCGCTTTCGTAAATTAGGTGATAACACGATAAGTGCTGCACCTGCATATTAAAGGCTTGCATTAGGTTACTGTGCCAAATGCCAGTATTTGAGTAGGGCAACCCGTAAATTAGGTCGATGCTAATATTATTAAAACCTACCTCTTGCGCTGCGTTAACAGCACACACTGCCTGGGCTGCGTTATGCCTACGGCCAAGGGCCTTTAAATCTGAATCGGAAAAGGACTGAACACCTATGCTAAGCCTATTAACACCAATTTGGCGCAAAGCGCCAAGATACTCCGCATCCAAATCATCGGGGTTTGCCTCAAAGGTTATCTCTGCGTTCTGCACTAATTCAAACTGCGCTGCAATGGCATTTAATACTTCTTCTACCTGCGAAGCACATAGCAACGAAGGAGTACCACCACCAAAGTAAATGGTTTCGATACGATTACTTGGCAAGTAGCACTTACGCAGACTAAGCTCGCGAATTAGCAAATCGGAAAACTCCTGCTTCGCCTCATTGGTTACCACAGAGTAAAAATCGCAATACTCACACTTTTGCTTGCAGTATGGAACATGAATGTATATTCCCGACATTTTTCAGTTATTACAGTTGCTGCATTTATGCATTGAGGCTATATTTGCAAATGTAGCTGTTTTACTGAAACTCGATAAATCAGCTTTCTCTTCAATAATAAGCATAAATAATTGGCGTTTAAAACAAGGATAATTATGAAAAAGTATAGCATTGCCATAGGCTGCGACCATGCGGGTTTTAGCACAAAAACAAAGCTAATTCCTTATCTTGAAGATATTGGACATAGCATTAAAGACTTTGGAACCTTTTCTGAAGATAGCGTTGACTATCCCGATTATGCCAAGCCAGCTGCACAAAGCGTTGCCAACGGTGAATTTGAACTAGGAATAGTTCTCTGCGGAAGCGGAAACGGTGTAAACATCTCGGCAAACAAGGTTAAAGGTGTACGCTCGGCGCTATGCTGGACTCCCGAAATTGCATCGCTAGCTCGGCAGCATAATAACGCCAATGTTTGCGCAATACCAGCACGTTTTGTTTCCGTAGATGTTGCAAAAGAAATTGCCACCGCATTCCTTAATGCTGCTTTTGAAGGAGGAAGACACGAAAACCGAGTGAAAAAGATTGAATAAAATTCCAAAATGTTTTATTTAAAAAAAACTAAGATAACCTTAAAAACTACTCAACCAATAGTAACCTATCGAACCCCAAGCATTTCGACACATCGTTTTGGGCAAACGAAGTACTTGCAACGCAGCTAAAACCCGAAGCTTTAACCTTACGACCAAACCAGTTTTATCTGAGTGCCGTTAAAAATAACAGCAGCGGATTTGTACTAATAACAACAGGGGGGCTTTTAGCAATTCTAACTATTTTGAGTATGCAGTAACAAGGGCTAAAGTACTTTGGCTACGTGCCCCTTAGGAAGGGTAACCAGCAATGCATGCGAAATATGGTCGATACGAATAATTAGCTTTTCCTTGCCTTTACATGTAATAAGCTCGCCCTTAAGCCCAGTCATTGATCCAATTCTGACCTCAACCATATCGCCGGGTTCAAGCTGTTGCTCAAGCACCTCTACCTCTACCTGCTGACCTAAAAGCATTTTTAGCACATCTATTTGCTTTGAAGGAATTGGTGCGGCTTTTCCCTCGAAGGTAACGAAACGAAGTAAGCCTTGAATATTTAAAACATTATAGTAATCTTTCTCGGTAATTCGTACAAATATGTATGAACGTAGCAAGGGCTCTTCAACCCATTTTTTTCTGTCGCTCCACTGCTTTAACCGTTTTTGTAGTGGTAGGTAAGCCTCGTAACCTTCACTAATTAGCCTATCGTACACCCTTTTCTCGTTGCGCGATTTTGTATATGCTGCTAACCAATGTGGTTTTTTAGTACAAGTCATAGCTTACAATAGTTTTTCAAAAGCTACCAAAATAATTCCAAATCCACTCTAAGCAGAAGTAAACCAAAGGTAGCGACAAAATACTGAATAGCGTTGTTACAAACAAGTTGGCTCCCGCTAAAACGTAATCGCCATTATACCTATGCGATAAAACCACCACAATGGTTTGGCAGGGCATGGCTGCTTGCAAAATTAGTACGAAAAACGCTACTTTTGAAATATCGACACCAATAGCACCTAAAACAGCTAAATATGCAAAAGCAATAAGCATAGGTGCCAACACTAGCTTGTTTAGGCTGAGCACAAAAATACTTTTCTGAAAAACTGCCTTTTTAATGTTCATCGAAGCAAGCATTGCCCCAATGTAAACCATCGAAAGCGGACTTGTGCTCCGTCCTAACAACTCAAAAGGAGTACTTACTACAGATGGCAACTTTATGCTAAACGCAAGCGCAATAGCCCCAAGTAGAATGGCAGCTGTATTCACGTTAAGCAAACTTCTCCATCCTCCTCGTTGAGATCCCTTACTCAGTTTAAAAACTCCATAGGTAAACGTAACGGTATTTGAGGCCAGCTGATAAACTGCCCCATAAAAAACGCCTAAACCATCGGGAAATAAGGCATCGAGCAATGGAAATCCCAAAAACACAATATTGCCAAACATTGTATGCAAGGTGTGTACAACTTGCTTTGCCGAGCTTAGCCCCAGAAATTTTGAGGATAAATGGCCAACCCCATAAAGAAAAATGAGGTTGACAAAAGCCAATAAAAACACCAAAAGCCCATTGCTTATTAGGCTGGGCTCGTATTTCATGCTGGTAAAGGTTGTAAAAATCAGAAAGGGAAGGGTAACATCAATAACAATTCTGGCCAGGCTATCCTTCATCACCGAGGAAATGACTTTACGCCAAAACCCAATTGCGCCAATGCCAATTAGAATACCAAATATCAGTAGCTGCTTAACAATAATCTCTGTGGCCATCACGCTAAGGGTTTATAATGATAGTCGGACAAGAATTTGAACAAAAACAATTAGCACTACCATGGCAATTGGGTAAACCGATGCGTATGCCCTGCCCGGAATATTACTTGGCGTTAACGAATCGCACACAGCTAATCCGGGTGTACTTGTCATTCCGCCCGATATAGTACCAATAAGCTCAAAAAGATTAAGCTTAAAAAAGAAGCGATTTAGCACAACTGCCACAACCATGGGCAGAAAGGTAATAGCAAGTCCCAGCAAAAAAAGCAACGACCCGTAAACTCTAACGGTTTCAACTAAGTGTTCACCCGCTTTTGTTCCCACACCTGCTAAAAAAAGGAGCAATCCCATTTGCCGCAAAAGCTGATTAGCCGTACCGCTCATTGTCCAAATTATTGGCCCGGTTTTACCAATGCTACTAAGCAAAATTGCCACAATAAGAATTCCTCCGCTTAAACCAAGGCTAAGGGTAAAATACTCTGAGAAAGAAACCTGAATATATCCCACCAAAATTCCCAAAACAATACCCAGCGAAATAGGCAGGAAATCGGTATCCGATAAAATTCTGTCGTTATTGCCAAGCAATTTGCGCAGGTTCGAAAAAACCTCCTTAGGTGCAGCAATGGTTAGCTTATCGCCAAAGCTTACCGATAAACTTGGCGAAGGGGCAATATCAATTCCGCTTCGGCGAATGCGCGTTACAACCGCATTGTAGTTGTGGTACAGCGATAAATCGCCTAGCTTTTGGCCAACAATACGCTTGTTGGTAATAAGCACTTGCTCCACTTCGTAATCGCTGCTAAGCGAAATAACCTTATCTACCCGCTTACCAATAAGTAGCTCAACCTTATCTAAAGCCTTGTCGCTTCCAACAGCTCTAACAATATCGCCTTTATGAAGAACTGTATCGTGCTTTGGAGTAATACACAAATCGTTATGCTGCACGCGCGATATTGTGGCTCCGGTCATGCTTCGAACCATTAGCTCGCTTAGCGATTTTCCAACCGCCGAGTCGTTTTCAACCACAAAGTGATCGTTAGTTATTTGAGGGAAGCTATTCTTTTGCTCTTTTTCAAGTCTCTGGTTCTCAGCTTCAACATTTACTCTTAACAGTCTTGGCAGGAGCTTAATAAAAACAATTACTCCAACAACACCAAAGGGGTAAGCAATTCCATATCCAATTGATGCCATAGGCGATGCGCTGGCGTCAATTGCAACCGTTAAGCCAGGAGTACTGGTTAATGCACCACAAAGCAGCCCGGCTACTAGTCCCGAGTCGACTTTAAAAACATACATAATACCAATTGCAACCAAGAAACCAACCAGAACAATGGTACTGGCAAGCAATGCGAATCGGCGTCCGTAGCGCTTAAACGAATCGACAAAGCCAGGTCCAGCCTGTATGCCAACGGTAAAAATAAAAAGTACCATCCCTATTCGCTCAATCTCACTTGGAATTACAACACCATAGTGACCAAACAAAAGTGCTACAAATATTACAGCAGAAACATCGAACGAAAAACCGGCAATTTTTACATTACCCACAATAAACCCAAGGGTTATAATAACGAAAAGGGCAAAAATTGGATTGAGTAACAGGTCCATACCGATATGTGGTTTTGGTAAACAAAGGTAATAATTGTATTGTTACAGCGAATAACCAAAATTGCTGTTTAAAAACGTGCATTTTAATGTACTATTGAACAAATGATATTTATCATCGTTTTAAGTTGACATTAAACCAGTTTTGCCATAACTTACAAGTTGATTTTAAGCATGTTTGTAGCAGTAAGAAATATTTGCTATTTTTTTTAAATAATTGCTTGCAATTGAAAAATAATTATAAAATTGCAGTTCCTTTTGATAAAGGGAAACAGCCAATTACTATTATTAACTAAAAATCAATTTAACAACTAACTGTTTCAGCAATGAAATCAAGGAAGGAAATGCGGAAGCCCGCTAAAGACGATTACGGCTTGTCAGATGAGGCTAAAAAGAGCCGAAAGCTAAAACCACTAAAGAAAGAAAAAAACCCTAAACGCGCTTATTTTGATGAAATTGACGATTTAGATGATATCGACCTAAGCTATGTTAGGGATGAATTTGATGATGAAGACTTATACGAAGATGATGAAGACTACTAAAACACTTTAATATTTCATAGAAGAGAGGGGCAATTCACCCCTCTTTTTCTTTTTTATTGCAAAGTCTATCAGTTTTGCTTTTTAAAAATACAATTCATATTTTTACCACAAACCCATTTGGCAATGAGCTATTTCCCAAAGCATACCATTCTTGCTTTTTTCGCCTTAGTTTTGCTATTGCATGGTATTGCATTGCCCAATGAAACAAGCATAAACCCTGACTCGGTAAAACGCTTAGTGGCTAATGCCACAAAAGAGCAAAAGGTCGATGTTCTTATCTCGTCTGCTGAGGAGATTATGCTAAAGTACCCTAGCGAGTCTATCGAACTAGCCCAAAATGCGCTTTTCCTTGCAACTGAAAGCAACGACAGCACTAGCGTTGCAAAATCGCAACTTTTACTAGCAAAAGCATATAGCATTATTGGAAATTACGCTCTAGCCGTTGACTATCTAGAGCAGTCTCAAACTATATTTAACACCCTTACCGACACACTCAATTTAGTTGAAACGCATCAGGTGTACGGACAAATATACACCCGAATTGGTGAGTTTAAAAAAGCACTCGACAATACCGAAATTGCTTTCACCTTAGCTGGTAAGCTAAAGTTGAGAGACAAAATTGCCGAGCTAACCCGCGAAACAGGAAATATTTACTTTTACTTTAACGAGAAAACAATTGCCCTCGACTTTTACCAAAAAAGCCTAAAACTTAGCGAAGAGTTCAACAACAACGATGGAATTGCTAAGGCTTATAACAACATGGGCCGAATATACTCCGAAACAGGCAACTACAACCTTGCCCTCGAATGCCTTAAAAAATCACTTAGCTATAAAAGCCAAGAAAACGATAGGGTTAGCTATGGGAATACGCTACTTAATATTGGCACTGTTTACCTTGCCCAGCAAAAATTTGAGGATGCGCTAGCCTTTTTTGGGCAATCGTTCGAAAGTTTTAGCTCGGTTAGCAACGCCGAAGGAATGGCCAACTCACTATACTATAGCGGACAAACCTATTTATTAAAAAACCAATTCAATCAAGCATTAGCCTCTCAAGATGAAGCTTGGAGAATTGCCTCCGAAACAGAATCGAAACGATTACAGGTAAGGATAAGCCTTGCTCTATCGGAAATCCATGCAAAGGTTGGTGATTTTAAAAGAGCATACAGCTACTTTAAAATACATAGCAACCTGCGCGATAGCGTTTTTAGCGATGAGAACACAAAGCTAATCCTCGAACTCGAAACGAGATATCAGCTGCATGCAAAACAACGCCAAATTGAACTATTATCGAAAGAACAGGCGCTAAAACAAAGCGAGCAACGTAAGGCAAGAATATGGATTGCACTGCTTGCCATAGTTACCCTATTTCTAATTAGCCTCTCGTATTTTATATACCTTCGATTTAAGGACAAGAACAAGCACAACAAGCAACTCATTGAAGAGATTCATCAGCGCAAGGAGGTTGAACAAAAGCTAAACGACTACAAGGAACATCTGGAGAACTTGGTTGACGAAAGAACCTGGGAGCTGAAAATTGCTAAAGACAGAGCCGAAGAAGCCGACAGGCTTAAAACTGCCTTCCTCACAAATATGAGCCACGAGATACGCACCCCAATGAATGCAATTGTTGGCTTTTCGTATCTTTTAACCGATCCCGATTCTTCCGAAGAATCAAAAGCAGAGTACTACAATATAATTAAGAGTAATGGCGAGGTTCTAATGAACCTTATTAACGATATTCTCGACATATCGATGATAGAATCGGGGCAGCTAAAAACACGCAACAAAGCGGCAAACATTGGCAACATTGCTCGTGAACTGCTCACCCATTATAACCAAACAAAGGATGAACTGGGGAAAAAGAAAATTACCATTACACTTGATATTGAAGATGCCGACAACAATTTAACCGTTAAAACCGATCCGGTTAGGCTACGACAAGTTCTATCAAACCTACTTTCCAACTCGCTAAAATTCACCAACGAAGGTAGAATTTGCTTTGGGTATAGGCTTTCCGATTCGAAGGAAATTATTTTCTTTGTTAGAGATACTGGCTGTGGAATTGACCCAAAACACCATAAAGCCATATTTGAGCGTTTTAATAAATTTGGAAATGCTAGCGATGCTAAGCTATATACAGGCTCTGGTTTAGGTTTGGCAATAAGCCACGAACTGGTTAATTTGTTAGGTGGAAAAATATGGCTCGATTCATTCCCAGGCAAAGGGTCAACCTTCTATTTTACCATCCCCTATATTCCTGAAAAAGTTAAAAAGGTACCTGATGATCATTTAGACCAGAACACTTTTTACGAACGCATTACCAACAAAACTATTCTTGTAGCCGAAGACGTACTATCGAACTTTCAGCTTATTCAGGCTTTCCTATCCTCGGCAAAAGTGAATATTCTTTGGGCTCAAAATGGTGTTGAGGCCATTGATATCTTCACAAAAAATCGCAATATCGATATAATCCTCATGGATGTGCAAATGCCCATTATGGATGGCCTAAAAGCGCTCAAACGAATAAGAGAACTCGATAAGAAAGTACCCATTATTGTGAACTCGGCGTTTTACATGCCCGATGAAATGGAGAAAAGCTTTACTGCAGGTTGCAGCGACTATATGACGAAACCTATTAAGAAAGAAGATTTAATTAGCAAGATCTCAGTATTCTTAAGCTAAGAGTCCTTCTTCCCCTTAACCAGCCACTTATCCTTAACGTAAACTTGCCTTTCAAAAGCCTGATCGAGCGAAATAAAGGTTTCGGTATTCATAACGCCAGGGATGTTCTGAATGGTATTAACCAGCACCTCCATAAGGTGCTCATTATCTCGGCAGTATATTTTAAGCAATAGAGCAAACTGACCAGTTATAAAGTGGCACTCTGCAACTTCTTGCATTTGCCTTAATGCCTGCACAACCCCTTCGTACTGATTAGCAGCAGCAAACTGAACGCCTACAAAAGCGCAAACATCATAACCCAAGGCCTTTGGTTTAACAATCATTCTTGAACCATCAATAATGCCCGCCTCCTCCATTTTTTTTACACGCTGATGAATGGCAGCACCCGAAATACCGCACTCACGAGCAATCTCAAGAAATGGCATTCTTGCATTCTTTACAAGATAGGCCAGAATTTTTTGGTCTATTTCATCTACTTGATATCTATCGGCCATTGCATTACGATTTAGTATTTAATTGGCAATAAAATTAATAATTCGTAACATAAACGCCTCATTTATTAATGGTTTTTTTGATGAAATTTTATACGAGCATTATTCAGTAGCAGTTTAACCTCAACAAATTTCAACTTAGCAGCATGCAATGAGCAAAAAATCAGAAAAAGAGCGAGAGTAAAACCCTCGCTCTTTAACATAGAACCACAACTAAACCTAATTGCCGTTCGAAAAACTACCTTTAGTGCTATTTAACTATTAGCTTTTTCATTGCCGATCCTTTAGGCGTATCGACTGCAACAACATATACTCCTTTTGCATATTTCGCAGTATTCAACACTATTTCGTTTCTGCTATAAACCGAACTATGCATTAGCTGGGTTAGGATAGATACTAAAATCAACAAGAGAGGTTGTTTCGCTATGGGTACCGGTATAAACATCAACCTTTACATCATCAATTATCAACAAATACTGATCGGGGTCGCTGTAACCATGGAAAGCAACAAAGTAGCTGGCATCCTCGGGTACGTTAAAGGTTCCGGAAACCTCAACCCAGCCCAACTCGTTAATTTGGGTATCAACAACCTCAATACTCATTGCATCGGAAGTATTCTGACTTCCAACCAAAGCTTTTATCTTTTCTGTGTAAACCAGTCCGGTAACACCATCCTCAAGGGTTTGAAGCATAAAGCTAACGGAATAGGTTTTAGACGCTTCTAGCTCAATTGGTGGAGTAAACAAGTAATCGTCCTTTGCGTTATAGGGATGAAAAGCAATGTGCATTGCATTTGGTGCAGAGTATGCATTATTTGGAGAATACTCAGAATTACTAAGAACATCCCAACTTAAGTTATCTTGGGCTACATTTTCAATTGACCATCCCAATGGGTATGTGAATCCCGACTCGTTAACCAAGTTATCAAAGTTCTCGAAGAATGGCAAAGATGTTACTGTTGGGTCATCCATAGTGGTAAACGACCAAACTGGGCACTCTACTGCATCGCCGTTTTCGTTAAACGGAACAATTTGCCAATTGTAAGTTGTAGAAAAATCAAGGTCTTGCTGTGAAATGGTATAGGTTGTTGTTGTACCACCTGTTATCACTACATTTTCTATAATATTATTTGCTTCAGCATTTGTTCCGAGCGAAAGCTTATATCCTGAAGGAGAGCCCCCACCATTTGCCCATGCAAACGTCAATGCTTTCATTATATCAATATCACTCGCACCGTTTACAGGGAAAACTACTTGGGCTGGTTCTGGCACAACAGCACCTCCTGCATCCCAGGTAATCTCATCAATCCAAATTGATGTAACTGAATTTTCTTCGGTATTCTCGCTATGCCTAAAGGCAATGTAAGGCTTAGTATTTTCTGCTGGGAATGAAATTTGGAACTCCTGGTGCTCGTCAGTTATTTCAATAGTTTGAATTTCCTCAAACGAATTTGCATCGTATGGATTATCCATTAAGCCTACTAGCAAGGATACATCGTATAGCGCATCGCCCTTTTTGGCGTAAAATGTAAGCGTATTTTGGTCAAACCCATCAACGCCAGGCGTAACAAGAGTTACAGGGAAGTTGTGCTCAGTAAATACTGTAAGTTTAACAGCATTGGGTGCCGAGTATGAACCATACTGATCGGCCTTAACCTCGGCTTTTGTAAATGCGTGCGTAGGGCTATTTATAGCATTCCACCCAGTAGGCATGCTCGTTGAAGCATCGAACCCCTGATAAAAAGATGATGCTAACCCTATTGAGTTACCACTTACGCTCAAAGTGTTGTCGCCGGTGAAATCGCCATCCACATTAAACGTAAGTGTTGACGAATACGAATTGATAGCATTTGGCTCAAAGCTCATAACCACCTCCTCGCTTTGACCTGGGGCAATTGCAACCGAAACGTTACAATAAAATGGTTCATCAACACTAGCACTGGTTATGGTTAAATTTGAGGTTCCGATGTTTGATATGGTTACAGCCATATCCATTGAACCGCCAATGGCTAGCTCAGGAAAAGAAATTGAAGATTCACTTAGTGAAATTTCTGGCAATCCCGATATCTCATCAATTAGCACATCATCGATAAACATAGGGATACCACTTTGGTCGGATTCGCGAGCGTATCGCCAGCGAATATATACGTTATCGCCAGCATAGGCTGAAAGATCGTAGTAAACCCATGCCCAATCGGTTGGTTGTGCTGGCGAAAGAGCTCCTAGCTCTGTCCATGAATCGCCACCATCAGTGGATATTTCGGTAAATGTTACATCTTGCCCCTCAATCTTACCGCTAACAACTGGGCTATTGTTTCGCCACCAAAACGAGATGTAATGATTAGCAGGCACGTTCACCCTAGGGGTCATCAGAATAAACTCACCTCCTGTACCCGATGGATTGCAAACAGCCGAATAGTTTCCTGTATATCCATTCCCTTCGCCTGATTTATTCCAACTTACAGGCACTGTAGTGTAAAACCAATCTGTAAGCGAAAGGTCGCCATACCAACCTTCTGTCCAAATTTCCTCATCCTCGAAACCTTGTGTGTAAGGGAAAGATTCGATTACCCTTTGCGTTTCGAACGAGAAAACAGGCGATGCCGTTTGATCGGTTTCATTTTTGGCAACAACTCGCCAAAAGTATTCGGTTTGCTGTGCTAACGTGATATCAGGAGTATAGGTAAAATCGCCAGGTTCCGATACAGTAACATCATTAGCCAGGGCTACACTTTCGTCGAGATTTGTAACTAGGCTCTCTGAAGTGCTAAGGTATAAATCATAGGAGGTAGTATTAGTTCCGAGGGTAAACTGCAAATTAGCATTAACATCTACTTTTTGTGCTCCGTTTTCGGGCAGCTCATTTGAAGGTGTTTCGGGAGCCGATCCTGCCTCGTAGTAAAAACGAATATTAGGCAATGAACTTGGATACGGATTTAAGTAACCCGATGTTGTAGGAAATGACATATCGGAACCAGCACCTTTGTTGTTATTAATTGATGAAGTAGTGGAGTTAAAATTAGGATATTGATAATTGAAATTCCCATGACGGTTTTCCCAGTGTAGAATAATATTGCTAGTACCATCGTAGGCAAAATCAGTTATATCTATCTGCGTCCAGCTATCGAATGTTACATCGCCCTCAAAAACAAGTGTAAAACCGTTATCCTCTGGAAATTCATAGTTTGCATTTGAGAATACCTCATTATCGGTTAGCTTCAAATAGATTTTTTGATTGCTTGCTGTTTTGGGTCCATTATTACAGCTAAATGCAATGTGTGTAATACTATTGCTTCCTATTTCAGCTTGTGCAGGATAAATTGCCGAATGCCATGTGTAATACCATGCACCATATACAGGGTATGATGTTGACACCTCACCCGATCCGATTTGTACATAACTTTGTCCTAATGCCGCAAAAGCCATTAGTGTTGATAGCAGTAATGCGTAAAACCTCTTCATAAATTAGTATTGTTTAGTGATACATTATTGGTGGGCAATAGTAGGGCAAACACAAAGAAAATAAATAGGGGTTTACCCCTATTTTACCATTGAGTGAGGATTAATGCTTATTTTTGTTTGTTTTAAAAATGGTTAAGATATGCGGCTTAAGGGTTTAGTTTCATTAATTTTCATTATTAACATATGGTTAGGAACAAACCAAAACGCTACTGCATTGGCTCAACCCAGATTAAGCAATCATCTTCAAAACATCGATTCGCTATATGCGCTCACAGAAAGCCTTCTAAAAGACAATCCCAGTAAGGCTTTACGAATTGCAACAGAAGTTAACGAACGTGCAAAACAAACGGGTAATTTTGAAACTCTGGCCAAGAGTAGCCTAATGCTCGCTAATACGCAAAGAGCGCTGCTTAACTATAAGGGAGTACTAAAAACGCTAACTCCAATCCTACCCTATTTACAAAAAATAAGCGACGATAATCTTAAATCGGAAATTTTAAACAACATTGGTATTGCACACTATCAGCTGGGACACGATACGCTATCGCTAAGCAACTTTTTAGATAACATGGCTGAAAATAGCGATGAAGAATCTATTCTCAAACTTTCGGAAAGTTTAAAAAGTATTGGCAGCTTTTACTACAGCATAAAAAACTTTAACAGAGCAAAAGATTTTTTTAGCAAAAGTGCTACGGTTGACTCATTGGCAGAAAGCACAAATAACCTAGGGATATCCCTATTCTGGCTTGGGAAAGTTTATGCCCAAAGCAACCAAAACGAAATGGCCGATTACTATCTTGTTGCTTCGCTTGACTATTTACACGACTCACTTAAACTCGAAGTTAATGCTCTACTATCATCCATAAGGTTAAACAAAAACCCTGAACTTGCCCTAGTTGCAATTGATAATGCCTTAACAAGTAAGTATATTGACAATAAACCCGATATTGAAGCCAAGCTTTACCTCAATAAAGCCAGAGCATTGCTGAACTTAAACCAACTTGAGGAAGCCGAAGAAATTTTCAAAAAACATAAAAACAACCAATTTTTAGCAACTGAAGATATTGCCCAAACAGTTTTGACTTTTGCAAATAAATACCATAGTGCAGGAAACACCAGCAAGGCGATTGAACTTTACAAACAGCTTGTTTCTCCAGCCTTTAAAAATGTTTCTGCTTCCGTTAAGCTTTCGGCTTTAAAATCGCTTGCCCAAGTAGCCAAGTCGTTAAACAACAAAACGGACGAAGCAAACTACCTATGGGAATACACAGAACTTGCCGATAGTACTAGGTATACGGACAATGAAAATTCTATACATCAGGCCAACAACAACTTTAACATACAGAAACTTGAGCATAGAATACAATCGTACCAAAAGGATACAAAGATTCAGAATCTGTTAGTACAATCGGAAAAAGAAAAAAAGCAGAATCTAATCATATTGGTATCAGTGCTTATCCCTTTGCTTATTGTCGTTTTTTTGCTGTATAAGCAGTTAGCCAAAGCAAATGCGAAGCTATCTGAACAGAACCAGCAAATAAATCAGCAAAACGAAGAACTTTCGGCAATTAACAACCTTTTATCCTCATCGCAAGACAAACTTTACAGGCTAAATCAAACAAAAGATAAGCTTTTCTCAATAATCGGACACGATTTAAAAAGTCCGCTTATAGCCATTAAAACCCTAGTTAATGAGGGCGACGAAACCCTAACGAGTAAAAAGACCAAATACATTAGCACTACGCTTACCGAGCAGATAAACCTACTTAACAACATTCTGTTTTGGGCTCTCTCACAGGACGACTCAATCGAGTACAACCCTCAAGAGTTTAGTATTATTGATGAAGTGCAATCGGAGCTTAACGTGGCTAAAATGATTTCAGAACAAAAAAACATAGATTTAAGTGTAAGTATTGAAAAGAGCATAAGGGGTTACACCGATCTTAACATGTTTCTCTTCATCGTCCGCAACCTGCTTTCAAACGCAATTCGGTACACTCCAAGTTTGGGTAAAGTTACCATTAACGCCAAAAAACTTAATGAACGTACTATACTTGAAGTACAGGATACAGGTGTTGGCATTGAAAAAGAGCGAATTAAAAATCTCTTTAAAGCTGAAACATTTACTAGCAAAAAACATAAAAGGGACGAAGAAGGGACTGGTCTCGGCCTAGTGCTTTGCAAAGAATTTGCCGATAAAATGAACGCCGAGCTATCGGTTAAATCTGAGGAAAACAAGGGCAGCACCTTTACTTTAGCTATTCCAAATTAAAAACCTTTTTAACCATGATTGATAATGCCAAAACGGTAATTATTGCTGACGATCATCCCATATTCAGAATGGGGCTAAATTCATTTATTGATAAGTTCCCTGGTTATAAGGTAATGGCCGAATGCAGCAATGGCCAAGAGGTTGTGCAACAACTACAAAAGAGCACGCCAAACATGCTGATACTCGATCTGGACATGCCAATTCTATCAGGGCTTGATGTTGTAGACTATGTACTAGAAAACCATTTATCGCCAAACGTAATTATTCTAACTGCCCACACCGATGCCTCTACAATAAAAAAACTCATTGACTACAAATTTATAAGCATTCTATTTAAAGAGAGTGCATTAACCGAACTACCTAACTGCATTAAAAGCATTGAAGAGGGCAAAACGTTTTACAGCCCACTTTGCCATAAGCTAATATCCTCGCAGTTGAAGAAAATTGTTAAAGACCAAGAAATTAATCAAAAGTTAATGCTGCTTACTCCTTCCGAAGTAAATGTGCTAAAGCTAATTGCGCAGCATTTTACAACAAAAGATATTGCCCAAAAGCTTAACAATAGCACCAAAACAATTGAAAATCACAGGGCAAACATATCGTTAAAACTGGGGCTAACCGGAACCAATAAGCTCATCCACTTTGCTCTTGAGCACAAAGAGAGCATAAATTCTATCTAGCAAACAGAGAGTATTTACATAAAACCCCATTCAAAACAAAAATTTGCCGAAAAAGTAAAAAAGGTTTACTTTTGCGCACTGAACAACTGGCCCCATACCTGCCTACGGCAAGCACGGTTCAATGGATACCTGCCTGACTGCTGACGCGTCACGCAGGCAGGGAATAGCGGTTCCCTGAACCTTTGATTCAGGTTCGATTTGAAATAGTGAGAATAGTTTGGCCCTATAGTTCAATGGATAGAATAGCGGTTTCCTAAACCGTAGATCCAAGTTCGATTCTTGGTAGGGCTACTAGAGGGCGCATTTCGCGCCCTCTACTTTTTTATGGAAAAACCATTCTTCGTATACGCATTGGTAAGCCAAAAAGACAACCGCATTTACGTGGGTATGTCGCAGAGTGTGCTTTGAAGGTTGACGAGCATATTGCTAAAAGTGCAAAAAATATTTTAATGAAAGTATTATTTATTCTGTAGCTAAACCACCTCCTTGCTAACAAGATATGCAGTATACCCGATATATATTGAAAGTAAAACAATTGACTCCCATCTATCTAATATCTTTTTTCGGCCGGTAAACATTGAAAGGAAAAGAATAAATGTTCCAATGGCAAGCAAATACAGATCAGTGTTAAATGCTCTGTTGTATTCAAGAGGTCGAACTATTGAGCTGACTCCAAGTATTAAGAAAATATTGAAAATGCTTGAGCCAATTATATTGCCAACGGCAATGTCAACATTCTTCCTCATTGCGGCAACAACCGATGTGGCTAACTCCGGCAAGGATGTTCCAATGGCAACTATAGTAAGACTTATTATCTTTTCGCTAATACCTAACGCAGTAGCCACTTTTATCGAACTGCTAACAATAAGGTTTCCACCGACTACAAGTCCAATTAATCCTATAACTATTAATCCAGTAATCTTAGGCAATGAATAACTTATACCCTCCACCTTCTGCTGAATTCCGGTGGATTTGAGTTGCCAATAAACGTATATGAGAAAAAAGGCAAACAGAACAAGTAACACAATCCCATCAATTCTTGTGAGGGTTTGCTTATCGCCAATAATAAAATCGTTAGCTAAAAAAAACAATACAACTATTGCGATGAACGAAATGGGTATCTCCTTCCAAACTGTTGAAGATTGAACTATAAGTGGTGTTATTAACCCTGCGATACCGAGTATTACAAATAGGTTGAAGTTGTTGCTCCCAATAATATTTCCAAATACAATGTCTTGATGATTTTGGAATGAAGCAAGAATATTAACCACCATTTCGGGTGCTGATGTTCCGAAAGCGACAATGGTTAAGCCAATAGCTAAATCAGATACATTGTATCTCTTGGCAAGAGAAGAAGCGCCTTTAACCAACCAATCGGCACCCTTAACTAGTAAAACAAACCCAACAATAAGTAATAGTATTTGAAGTGTCATTTTAATTAATAAAAGAATTGAGCAAAATTCAAATCAGATTAGAAAAACCACCCATTAATTTCATCTCTTACTGTTATGTTTACTGCATAGGCAATAATTATTGAAATTACTAACCCAATAACAGCCAAAAGAACATCCTTTCCTACTATAAGAAATGTTTTTGCCATACTTTTATGGTTTGTTTTTCTGAGATTCATTGCAATTTCTCGCCCCCCTAATAACCCCAAAAAAACCCAAGTAGTACTCATTGGCACAGTACTGTATATTAAGTGAAAAGCCATCAAGAATGAGTAAATAAAGTCAATAACAGTTGCAGGTCTTACATCAACTACATCGGTTTTGGTAGTTACAATCTGCTGTATTCGCCCTCCTTTATTGTAGAAAATTATTCCTAAGCCAACAAAGATTACTCCAACAACGGCGATTAGCTCGACATAGTCAAGCTTACGAGGCAAGAAAACTGCAATATTTGCTGCGTCCTGCATTATCCATAATACCCATAATGCTCCACTGGTTATCCATTGTATAGCATCCCAGGCAGGATGAGCCTTACCTTTAAATTTGGTTTTAAAGTACTTTGAGAGAAGCATATAAATCAGAAACGAAACGACAAATGCAATAAAATAACCACCTACGCTCTTTGCCAGAACCTTATGAATTGCTCCGCTTGAGGTGGCAAACGAACTTAACAGAAGGAAGGTAGTGGAAATTGGCATACGCATTCTTGTTATAATTAGCAGCAGAATGGGAGCCGAAATCTGGAGAAAATCAAAAGAAACGGGGTCTTCGCTAAAACCTTTAGTTGCTAATCGCTTAAAGCTAATATCGCCATCGAAAAGGAAGAAACTAAGAACAATAGTGGCTACAAACAGCCCACCAATATATAGCCAAAGTATCCACCACTTTCGATTTGCGTTGGATGACAAGAAAGTACCAATTGTCTGAATACTATCATTTGAAACAACGGAGTATCCTGCTATTGCAAATCCAAACCACATTGCTATTGCTGTTGATTTATAAACTAAAGACGCAACAACAAAAAGTACTAGAATAAAAACTAGAAAACTAGTTTCATTCTTAAAGACATCAATAAAGCCAAGCTGCTTTCTGATGTTATTCTTTTTTCCCATAGCTTTTATGTGTGACTTTTATAAATAATCTTGTCGTCTCCAAAATCATAAAAATCTTTCAGTACCGCCTCGGTTACGCAACCATAATTCTCATAAAACTGGCGTGTTGGTTTATACTGAGGCTTTGATGAGGTTTCGATGTAAATTACTCTTCCTCCTAAGCCCTTGATGTGCCTCTCAACTTCTGCCATTAGTGTTTTTCCAATGCCTTTTCCACGATAATCGTTATGGGTTGCAATCCAGTACAAATCGTAACTTCCCTTTGTGCAAGGTATCTCACCATAACAAGCGTAAGCAATTGTTTTACCATCAAAGTCAGCAAAAATGAAATGGTAACCCGATTCAATTCCCTTCTCCAATCGCTCTTCAACTAGCTCAACCGCCACGGGTATTTCATGATCTTGAAAGAAATTGGTTGAGGTAACAATATCTCTAACATTCTCGATATCACCCCTTCTTGGCTCATATCTGAAAATCAATTCTTTTTGCATATCAAATTTTGGTTTTAAGGTGAGGTGTGTCGTTTACAATTCTGCTAACAGCCTCACGAAATGGAATTTGGGACTGATTACATGCAGCAAAGAATCCTGAGTCGGGTGATATACATGGATTTACATTTACTTCAAGCACCCATGGGTTACCGTCTGAATCGACCCTAAAATCGACCCGGGCATAACCATTGAGACTAAAGGTTTGCCAACAGATTAATGCTAAATCCTTTAATTTATCAAGTAAAGGTTGGTCTGTTTCTTTAAAGTTAAACGTTCTGCTTGTGTTCTTATACTCAAAGCTATCCTCATTCCATTTTGCTGTAAAACCAACAACCTTGGGCTTATTTTCAGGATAGTTTGAAAAAATAATTTCGGCAGGAGGTAGCACTTCTGGACCATTATCTCCTGCAAGTATTGAAAGATTAAACTCTCGTCCATCAATAAACTCTTCTACAAAAAAATCCTTTGAATAAAGAACGGAAAGCCTATCGACAAACCTCTGATCATTTCCTTGGTAAACGCAATCCTCATCAAGACCCAAGGAACCCTCTTCCCAAACGGGTTTAATAATATACTTCTTCTCTTTATCAAGCTTGGGAATGCAATTGGGAAAGAACCAGGGGGAAGTAGGGATTCCTCTTCTCTCCATTTTTTCTTTTGCAAGAGGTTTTGATGTGGTTATAAATATGGCTTCAACGGTACCCCCGGTAAATGGTATGTTCAAAGAATTAAGAAGGGCTGGGGCGAAGTATATTAGGCTACCCTTATTGTTAACCGACTCAACCAAGTTGAAAACAAAATCGGGTTTCGATTTTAGTAAAGCCGCCTCAACCAAATCAAGTCGATTTGAGAATTGCAACTCCTCTACATCAACCTTTAGCTCGGTTAGTTTTTCACGAACTAGGTTGACCTGATCAATTACATCGGCTTCGTCGGGTCCAGCATTCTCGGTAAGTTGATTATAGAGTATTACGGCTTTTATCTTGCTCATGAGAAAACTATTTTATTTCTGTTGATATCACACTTTTTTCAACACGGGCAATTGCCGAATCCATTATCATTCCCATAAGCTGATGATATGATATGCCATTCTTTTTTGCTAGCATGGGCAAATCGCTATGCTCCGGATTTATCCCTGCCAAAGGGTTTACTTCAATGAAGTTTGGGATTCCATAATTATCCATTTTCAGATCGATTCTTCCTCCATCTCTACAACCAAGTGCCTGCCATGCCCGAAGGGCAGTTTGAGCACACATATCGTAATCGTGTCCCTTAGCAAGAGGGTATTCTACCACTCCGTGCCAATTTTCCTTTGTTGTGTATGAGTAAACCGATTCGGGAGCTTTATCGGTAACCACAATCTCCATAACACCAACAACTCGAGCGTTTTTTCCAGTACCCACAATACCAACCGTAAACTCTCTACCTGAAAGATATGTTTCAACTAAAACAGGTTGATTAAATTGATTGAGAAGGCTTTCGCATGCGTTAATCAGATGAAAGGGTGATGTTACTTTTGATTTTGTGTCGATACCTTTACCAGTTCCCTCGGCCACTGGTTTTACAAAAAGTGGGTACGACAAATTTACCTTATCAACATCTTCAATGGTTTCAACAACCTCAAAATCTGCTGTTGGTATTCCAACATCACGAACCACTCTCTTTGTAAGCCCTTTATGCAATGTTAGAGCAAGAACCAAGGGGTCGGAAAATACGTAAGGAATTTGATATGCATCGAGTAGAGCGGGCACTTGAGCTTCGCGTCCAACACCATACATCCCTTCACAAATATTGAAAACCAAATCCCATCGTTTACCGCCAGATACTTTGTTAACCAAGGATTTAAAATTGCCAATCCGCTCGGTTTGGTAACCCAGCTCATTCAGTGTTGTTTCAATGGCATCGATAGTAACCTCGGCATCAAACTCCGCCGTTTCCTCATCAGAATATCCCTCCTTAAGGTAATCGCTTCTTAGATCGTAAGTTAATCCTATTAACATATTAGCAATTTGTATTCGTAAAATTTGAGTTTATAAAAACTATTCGTAAAAACCTTTCCATAATCCTCTAAAAAAAGATGCAGCATTTATACCAATATTTCTGGTATTATAACCGCCCTCTTGTACTATTACAGTAGGCAGTTTGAGGGCACCAATCAGCATTCCATTTTTTTCAAAATCATTCGATTTGAGCATCCATGTTCCAGTAGGATCTCCTTTTGCGGTATCGAGACCAAGAAGAACGATTAGGTAGTTGGGTTTGAAATCAGCTATAATTTTTAGCGCTTTACTTAGATTTTTGCGGTGTTTCTCAACTTCAATATTCTCTGGTAGAGGCATATTTATATTATACCCCAATCCTTCACCTTCGCCCTTCTCATCAACAAACCCACTGAAATATGGATAAGCGAATGAAGGGTGTCCATGAATTGAAATGGTTAGAACATCGGAACGATCATAAAAAATATCCTGCTGTCCATTACCGTGATGAAAGTCGATATCGAGCATGGCCACCTTTCCGTACTTCGATAGCATATTAGCGGCAATGGCCCCTGAATTGAAGTAGCAGAATCCTCCAAAAACCCTCTTTTCGGCATGATGACCAGGAGGCCGAACCAAAGCGTAGGCAAGTGTTTTATTGGCTATTACGTAATCGGCTGCAGTAAGAACACAGTCTACAGCCCTTCGTGCTGCTTTATATGAGTTAGATGTTAAGGGTGTAAACGTATCGATACAGTAATAGCCAGCCGCTACTGTTCTATCTTTGGGTGGCTTTGATGCATTGCGAACCGGAAAAACGTACGGGTAAATTGCCTTATCGGGTTTCAACTTTTCACATATAGCCTTAAGATAATTAACCAGCAACTTGTCGTGGGTAGCCAAAATATACTTATCGGGAAACGATTTTGTATCAAGCTTAAGAAAAAATGATTGCTTGCTAAGCTCATTAAGAATTGTGGGGATTCTAACAGGTGCTTCAACATATCCCCTAGCCCTAACATGATGAACTGAATGTTCTTGATTTACTATTAAAGCAATTTTTTGCTTAGTCTTTTCATTACCTTGTTTTCCGTTTATTGATTTAGTTTTTAAGCACTTAGGAGTACGAAGTTTCACTGGATTATCAACAAAGGAGTTTACCACCATATCAACATATGCTGGTGGACAATAGTGCTCGTACTTTCGCTCAAGAATGGCTCTTACTATTTTCTTTGTATAAATCACCTCCAGATCCTTTTCTTGTCCAAGTCCATCAAACACTAAATAGGGGGCGCAATTGTCGCCTTCCTTTACTGGAGTTTCATACTTTGTTCCAGCAATCGGGAAAGCACCAAAAGTTTCGTAAAATTTTAACCTAGCTTGATTCTGCTTAAGAACCAAGGAATCGGGACAAAGATTTGGGTCATCGGGAAGACACTCGTAAAATATACCAATTGAATTGAGAGATAATGCCTCCTCTCTAACCCTTTGGTATAGGGCACCACCAATACCCCTTGACGAGATCTCCTTTTGCGAGGCAATATAGTCGAGATAGCAGAACTTTAAATCGGAAGCATGATATAATAATGCTGCTCCTTTAACATTACCTCCAGGATCATCGGCAACAAGCAAGATTAGTTGAAAACGATACTTAAACGGATTGTTAAGCACATCGGGCACCTCATCAAATTTAGTCGGGTCGGCATCGGGAAATAGCGATTTCATCATGCTGATAACCTGAGCTATCGCATTTCTATCCATAACAGAAACGTTACTTGATACCTGACGTATTCTAAACATGTTTTGCTTTATGTTATCGATTGGGTATAAAAACTATGAAAACATCTTTCATCGAAACTCCCATCGACGAAACTTTTCGAGGAAATAAAAATCTAGTAATCCATGCTATCTGGATACCTAAACAGCTTATCCTGATAGTTTTTTAAAATTACATCGCCATTTTCTTTTCCTTGAAAGTAGTCAGGCAGTAACGGTATTTTCCCTCCTCCACCAGGAGCATCAATAACATATGTTGGAACAGCATAACCAGAGGTATAGCCACGCAAACCACGAATGATGTCCAAACCTTTTGAAACAGGAGTTCGGAAATGTGCAGAGCCAGGAATTGGATCGCACTGGTAAAGGTAATAAGGCCTTACCCTGATTTTTAGCAATCCATGCATTAAGCTTTTCATTGTTTGCACATCGTCGTTTATTCCTTTTAGCAAAACCGTTTGACTTCCCAAGGGGATACCAGCATCGGCCAAACGCTTACAGGCCTGTCCAACTTCAGGAGTAAGCTCATCGGGATGAGTGAAGTGGATGCTAATAAACAATGGGTGATACTTTTTAAGTATCGCCACTAGGCTTCGGGTGATACGTTGAGGAAGGACCACAGGAACTTTGGTTCCAATTCGAATCATCTCAACGTGCGGAATATTTCGAATTGAGGATAGCAAATACTCGATGTGTGAGTCGGGCATGGTTAGCGGATCGCCACCCGAAATGAGCACATCGCGAATCTCGGAGTGTGCTTTGATATAATCGAGTGCTGGTTGCCAAGCCTTTATACCTACGTGGCACTTGTCCTTGGCCACCATATGCGACCTAGTGCAGTATCGACAATATGCCGAACAGAAACCTGTGGCAAGAAACAATGCCCTATCAGGGTATCGATGAACAAGGTTTGAAACAGGGCTATCGCCTTCCTCCGATAGAGGATCGGAAGACTCACCATGTGAAATTTTAAACTCTCCAACTGTCGGAACCATGGTTCGACGAAGAGCTTGAGATGGATCGTTTGCAGAGAGCAAACTAGCGTAGTAAGGAGTAATCCTTAGGGGCAATGAGAAGTGAGGATCAGCAATAGCCTTAACCTCCTCATCGGAAAGATTTAGAAGTTTTGCCAGCTGTTCATAATTGGTAATGCCATGTTTTACCTGCCATTGCCAGCTACTCCAGTCTTTTTCTGTTGCCAAGGGGAAATATTTATTGAGGAAGATGCGCGAGCGCTCGCTTATTTCTATGCGCTCTTTTCCGGTGCGTACCCCAACTTTGTTGAGGCTAAACGTCACTTCGGAGTCGTCAGTTGAGAGGCTGACTATACTCGGAGGTTCGTCGTCGTCGGTTACCTCGTTGATAAGGTAAACCAGTTTTTCGTGCTGGGTATTTTCCATGTACGGAAAAAGGATTTAAGTTATTGATATGTAGCACTTTGTTTTCCATTTACATTCATGTAAATTGATGCAAATAAAATCACAAAATCAATCCGTTGTTCTCCGTTGGTCAAAATTTTTAGCCCTCTAACGAAAATATTTTTATCGCACTAATAATGTGTGCGTTATAAAACGAAAAAAGTCTGAACTGGGTTCAGACTTTTTCATTAGTTACGAAGAAGATTTAGTACTTTGAACTTGACGAAGCTGAAAAATATTTTACGGTATCATCCAAAATATCGGAAAGAAGATTATCGGCCAAGCGGCTAGCGCCAAGACGAAGCCATTGGTTATTCAGCCACTTTTCACCCAGCACCTCCTCAACAATTGAATAGAATAGAACGGCATCAGATGATGTAACCATTCCGCCAGCAGGCTTTATTCCCACCATTCGACCTGTAGTTTCGTAATACTCTTTTGCAGCCATACACATAACGTAAAGCGCCTCGGGTGTTGCAGCTACATCAATTTTACCCGTTGAAGTTTTAATAAAATCGGCACCTGCCTCCATGGCCAGAAACGATGCTAAACGTATATCGCTAAAAGTTGGTAGCGCCCCTGTTTCAAGAATTACCTTAACCCTTGCATCTCCAGCCACCTCTTTAATTTGCATTAGCTCGCTATAAACGGTAAAATAGTCTCCCTCCAAAAAATGGCCCAACGAGATAACCACATCAAGCTCATCGGCTCCCTGATCGAGGCACATTTGACACTCCGACAGCTTTATATCGATAAAGGTTTGCGAGGCTGGAAACCCCGCTGCCACTGAGGCTATCTTAACATCGCTTTGCGTAAGCGTTTGCTTTACTGCCGAAACTAAACTAGGATATACGCAAATAGCTGCCACGTTGGGCACCTGAGGA
>Ga0334899_1000945_pt1 | contig 31075 bp, 24 predicted proteins | sample GraSluR3_MG_FD_207219 | JGI IMG/M metagenome (GOLD analysis project Ga0334899, IMG submission 207219) | Sludge microbial communities from methane-producing bioreactor in Wageningen University, Netherlands - Granular Sludge_8_08-R3 | ecosystem: Engineered > Bioreactor > Anaerobic > Unclassified ...
CGGCAAGCTGGGATTTGGAACTCATCGAAAAAACAGCCCGCATTGCCGCACAGGAAGCCACTGCCGACGGTATTTTCTGGAACTTTTCACCTATGGTTGACATTGCCCGCGACCCGCGTTGGGGGCGTGTGGCTGAGGGCGCCGGTGAGGATCCGTTCCTCGGTTCACGAATTTCAGAAGCGATGGTGCTCGGCTATCAGCAGGACGACCTGACGAGGGAAAATACCATGATGGCCACCGTGAAACACATGGCATTGTATGGCGCTTCGGAAGCCGGACGCGATTACAATACGGTGGACATGAGCCGCAACCGGATGTTCAACGATTACCTGTCGCCTTACAAAGCGGCAGTGGATGCCGGTGTGGGTTGCGTGATGACTTCGTTTAACGATGTGGACGGAATTCCTGCCTCAGGAAACCGTTGGCTGCTTGCCGAACTGTTGCGCGATGACTGGGGATTCGACGGTTTTGTGGTTTCTGATTACACCTCGGTGAATGAAATGATTGCACACGGAATGGGCGATTTGCAAGCGGTGTCGGCGCTGGCACTAAAAGCCGGCCTCGACATGGACATGGTGGGCGAAGGATTTCTGACGACCCTGGAAAAATCGCTGGAGGAAGGAAAAGTGACCGAAGCAGACATCGACCTGGCCTGCCGAAGGGTTTTGGAGGCCAAATACAAACTGGGGTTGTTTGATGATCCGTACAGGTATTTCGATGCATCGCGTCCTGAAAAGGATATTTTAACGACTGAAAACCGGCAGGCAGCAAGGGAAGTAGCAGCCCGTTCGTTTGTTTTGCTGAAAAACAACAATCAGGTTTTGCCGCTGAAAAAGTCGGGTACGGTGGCGTTGATCGGGCCGCTGGCCGACAACAAAAACAATATGCTGGGAACCTGGGCGCCCACCGGCGATCCGCAGCTTTCGGTCCCAATACTTGAAGGAATTAAAAATGTGGCTGGCGATGCAGTTAGTGTTTTGTATGCCAAAGGAGCAAATATTTCGGATGACCCGGTTTTCGCAGCAAAGGTGAATGTTTTCGGAACGCGCATCGATATCGATGAACGCTCACCCGAAGCGATGTTGCGCGAAGCGGTTAATACCGCGCATCGTGCCGATGTGGTGGTGGCGGTAGTAGGAGAAGCTACCGAAATGAGCGGTGAATCGGGTAACCGCACGAACCTGGATGTTCACGAAGAACAAAAAAAACTCATCCGTGCACTGGCTGAAACCGGGAAACCGTTAGTGCTGGTACTAATGGCTGGCCGACCGCTGACGATTGAAGAAGAAGTTGAACTGGCCGACGCCATCCTGCTGACCTGGCACCCGGGCGTGGAAGCCGGAAATGCCATTGCCGATGCACTTTTCGGAGATTATAATCCTTCAGGTAAACTTACAATGACTTTCCCGCGAAATGTGGGGCAGATTCCCTTATATTATGCCCACCGCAACACCGGGCGACCACAGGCTGGCGATGAATTCGAGAAGTTCAAAACCAATTACCTCGATTCGCCCAATTCGCCTCTGTTCCCGTTTGGTTACGGACTGAGTTGCACCACATTTGAGTACAGCGATGTTTCGTTGAGTACAGCTGCCATTTCCACTGATGAAACACTGGAAGCCAAAGTAACGGTGACCAACACGGGCGATTACGACGGCGAAGAAGTGGTGCAGTTGTATATTCGCGATGTGATAACCAGCATTACCCGTCCGGTGAAGGAACTTAAAGGATTTCAGAAAGTCTTTTTGAAAGCCGGCGAATCGAAAGAGGTCAGCTTCACCCTTTCCGAAGAAGATTTGAAATTTTACAACTACGATTTGAATTTTGTGGCCGAACCCGGCGAGTTTATCGTTTTTATAGGCACCAGCAGCGATGAGGTGAAGGAAGCCCGGTTTTTTCTGGAATAAACGATTCGGGAGAGTTTTCAGGATCATGAGAACTCTTCCGGATTTCTTTGTTTATAAACCAATAACGAGTTCTTGTTTATCAGCAGTAAATTGCCTGTCGATTTCAGAAAGCGCATTTTTTACACTTTTGATAAAAGATGGACGTCGCTGGTTCGGACTGTGATAATACAAACCTGTCAGGTATTTATCATGACCAAAGCCCGTATAATTCTTCAACAATTTTCCTTCATTGTTATAAACTGAAACCTTAAGTTCAATGGTTTGATCCACATGATTGGCTGGCAAGCCGGCAAGATTCAAACTCCAAATTATGTATGTTTGAGGCAGCCTCGTTTTTTATGGCAATTCAAAAACCTGAATGTTTCTGAAATGAATTTCAGCCCCCTCAGCTTCCAGACAGATGTACCCTTTCTTTTGCGATGACTGACTGATGCCGTTCACAAACTTTCCGTTAACCGAAAGTTTGACGGTTCCGTCCACGCAAACCACCTCGTAGGTATTCCACTCCCCTTTCCCTTTACAGCGGTTTTCGGTTGATTTGCTTCGGGCTCCACGCGGATTGTCGGGTACAATTTCCACGCCGCCAACACCAAACAATTCGCCGTGAACATAAGCAATGGGAGGTTTTTCGCCGTTTCGGATATTTTGGTTTACCCAGTCGAGCTCCAGCATTTGCACCTCCACCCCGTCGGGCAGACGGTTTTCGCCTGGTTGGGCTTTACTCCACACAAACGTGCCCGAGTTTCCGCCGGCCTCCATGTGCCGCCATTCAATGTGCATGATAAAATTTTCGTACTCTTTTTCGCTGCGAATAACTCCGATTGGAAGCCCTGTGCAAACCAAAATATCATCTTCTACCCGCCAGGTTTCCGGTTCGGTATTCACCTGAAACCATTTTACGGGCTCACCGCTGATGTTTTCTCCATCAATCACATCCTGCCACTGAATTTCCTTTCCAAACGTGGCCACCAAATCCTGTGCATTCAACGTTGAAACTTTAAACATCAATATAGTGCAAAAAGGCACAATGAATAATATTATCTTCCTCATCACTTTAAACTTTGAACTTTAAACTCGGAACTTTAAACTTTGAACTCGAAACTTTGAACTTTACCCTGTGAAATAAATCTTCGATTTAATGCTATGGCATTATTTCACAGGGTGAAACTCTGAACTACCCTGCAGCATTCGGAACTCCCGCCTGTGGAATTTCCTCCTTAATTTCCGTAACCGGACCAAAGGCATACGTTTTGGGACCAAGATACAAATCGGAATTCATCATTTCTTCCCAGGTAACATCTTTACCCGTGTAGGCAGAAATCCGACCCATAATGGTTACAATGGTTGAATTTACCTGTGCTTCGGCATCGCTAATGGGTTTGCCTTCACGAATTGCTGTCACAAGGTTAATGTGTTCCTGCACAAACGGATTGGTCACTTTCCATTCCGATTCTGTGTCACCTTCTTCAGGATAAGGATATTCCCAAATCAAATTGCCTTTCCAGTCATAAATTTTTCCGGTGGCATTGGCATAACCTTCTGTGCCGTTAATTTGCTCCACCTTTTTGTTGGTGCAGCCGTTTATCTGGCGGGCGGCACAGTGGGTACGCAATCCGTTTTCGTATTCATATTCAATGCTGAAAAAGTCGTACTGGTCGCCGGTAACCCTGCGCTGGCGGCCACCCCAGCCCACTGCACGAAGCGGATTTTGCCCGATGTGCCAGTTCATCACATCCACTTCGTGAATAAACTGCTCGGTAATATGGTCGCCCGAAAGCCAGCAGAAGTTCACCCAGTTGCGCAGCATGTATTCCATGTCGGTCCATTCGGGCTGGCGGCTCCTGAACCACAGCGCACCACCATTCCGGATAATGTTTGCCCCGGTAATTTCGCCAATTGCCCCATTTTGCACGCGGCGATGTGTTTCCATGTAATCTTTTTGCACACGGCGAATGGTTCCACTCACCATGCTCAATCCGGCAGCTTCCGCCTTTTTAGCCGATGCCATTACCGAGCGGGCGCCTACCGGATCAACGGCAATGGGTTTTTCCATAAAAACGTGCTTCCTGGCATTTATGGCCGCTTCCACATGCGCCGGACGGAAATGTGGCGGGGTGCAAAGCAAAACCACATCCACGCCTGAATCAATTACCTTTTCAAAACTGTTAAAACCTATAAAGCAGTTTTCATCTGCAATTTCCACATTTTTCTCTTCTTTCAGTTTTGCACGGCAGTTATCGATTTTATCCTGAAACACATCGCCAAGTGCAGTAATCTGGAGGTTCGGGCCCGCATCCAGAAAATTGATGGCAGCGCCGGTACCGCGGCCGCCACAGCCAATCAATCCGGCTTTAATCACTTTCCCGTCGGGTGCCTGACCTAGCAATTTGGGAAGCTGAATTTCCTCTTTTTTCGACGAAGGCCCTGAGCAGGAGGTTAAAATTCCCACAGCACCCAATGTGCCTAAAGCCGTTTTTGTGATGAAATTACGGCGATCAATTCCTGGTTTGATGTTCATGATAATTATTTTTAAAATGAATGTAAATTATTTGCAGAACCCTTTATCAGTTCGCTAAATTATCAAAAACTTTATGCGGATGAACAAATTTTTTAAAAATTATTTGGAATTTCGTATTTGGCGATTAATCAAAAATTCATTTACATTTGTCAAAAACAATACAATATCTCATTGGGCAACCTAAAAAATACAACTGACTCCAAGTTAATCTACCTGATTAAAACCGGTGTAAAAGAAGCTTTTCAGGAGTTGTTTGAAAGGTATGCCCCGCGGATTTTCCAGTTTTCCCTTTCCTATTTAAAAAACGAGCAGGATGCTGAAGAGCTGGTGCAGGATGTTTTTCTGAAGATATGGGAGAAACATGAAACACTCGATAAATCGAAAAACATCAAAGCATTTATTTTTAAAGTGGCGGTAAACACCATGTATGATTTTATCCGCAGGAAAAACATCGAAAGTGCATACAAAGACTTTGCCTCTGCCAATTTTGAACCGCAACCCGACAGCACCTGGCACCAGGTAATTTTTGATGAAATGATAGACAATCTGGATGTGCTGGTGAAACAGATGCCTGCCGAACGTCAGAAAATTTTCCGGCTCAGCCGCGAAGACGGACTAACCAATGATGAAATTGCTTCAAAATTAAATCTTTCCAAACGGACCGTCGAGAATCAGTTATACCGAGCCATCGCCTTCCTAAAAAAACATTTCAGAACCGATTCCCTGTTCGCCCTGCTTTTCCTGTACCTGTGGTGTGGATAAAAGATTGAAGAGATTGAAAGGATTGAAGAAGATTGAAGAAGAAAATGCATGAATGATAAAATGCGTGAATGCATCAATGGAAGATCCTGATATTCGAAAATATTTTGTGAAAATAAAGTTACTGGTAACCGTTTCACTCCAATATTCGCTAAACTTTGTACAGGACTTGTCCCCCTTTGGATGCAAAATTTGCCATGAAAAACGATTAATGAATCCCAAAGGGGGAATTAAAGGGGGATTTTGAAAATAATAATTCAATTTGTAGAATCACTGATGTTATCAATTCCGCTCACTGCTGAAAGTTAACAAGGTTTCTACTTCAACGCCATATAATTTTCGGTTAAGCCAAAACAGGCTCAGCTAAATTCAGTCTGGAATTTATGGATAATACTTGTAAATGTCTTTTCTGTGAAGAATGCGCTCGAAAATCAGTACATTATTAATAATTTTAATCCCAATCCTGTAATTTCCAAATTTAAAACAGTTGATTGTAATACTCCTGTGCTTCAATCAAAGAAAGATTTTCTTCCGGATCGTTTTCTTCAATCAATTTACCGAGGGCATAATCTTCCAGCAACTGCTCCATTTTCTCAAAAGTTTTTATATCGACTTGAACAGGAACCGGACGTTTATTCTCGTCAGTAAGATATGTTTTTTTGATGTCGAGCATAATTTTCAATTTCTGTAAAAATATAAAAATATGAAATACCAATGGATTACTCTTTGACAGGTTAAAACAAATTCTGTGAAAAAGAATAATTGGGAATGAAAGCGGCAGAGCCGCGGTAATATTTGTAGGATATGAAATAAGATAGTGTATTTTAAGGTGCAGCGCACCGAAATATGATACAACAACCAATAAGAATCCAGAATTATTTTCCTCTGTCCATGAGTAAATCCCATTAATCATTCGTATTACAATTAAACATTGAATCAGAAGCTGAAAAAAACATTTCGCAAATAGTTTAGGTTAGTTTAGTTAGACAAAACCGTTCTGCAGGTGCAGGGCGGTTTTTTTAATATTTAAAACGGGCTTTGGTGCCGGTTCAATTTAGTTCGGAATTAATTGAAATTTAAGAGAATAAACAATATCCAACATTAAATCCTGCTATAATTCAATCTTTACCTGGAAATTCTGTATTGAGCATTGGATATTGATTATTTCTTACAGCCAGGCAGCCACAAATATCCAATATCGAATATTCAATAGCCAACACCTTATCCAACGAAAAATAGTCTCCAGTAGTGAGACAGCCAGTCGCAAGAAGCCAGCCGCCATTAATTTTTTTCCACCGCAAATGAGTATATTGTCCAAACAATTCGTATTACTATCAACTGAGAAATAAAAATGAACCATCGAATAAAAAATATACTGCACAAAGGAAACGCCAAAAATGCCGGCAATAAAGACCGGCAGGAGATGCTCTCCCTTTTTCATCAACCGGAAAGGGAATACGAACTGAAAGGAGAACTGGTGAAAGAGCTGGACGAATGGACCGTTTCCGAAGATTCCCTTCCCAACCTGCAAAAAATGTTTGCCCGCCTTTGGAATACCATTGAAAAACAGGAGCAGCGAAAAACCCTGAAAACCCGTTACCTGAATGTGGCCGTGCGTATTGCTGCCGCGCTGGTAATCGGGCTGTTTATGGGCTTTTTTGTCCATTCCCTGGTCAACCGGACGGAACCTGTTTTTTATACCGCCCACTCCCCCATGGGTTCGGTTTCGGAATGGAACCTGCCCGACGGTACAGTCATTTTTTTGAACTCCGGTTCGGAAATCAAATACAGCGTAAACGGCAAAAAAGCGCCGCGTGAAGTGTTCCTTACCGGCGAAGCCTGGTTTGAGGTGGAAAAAGACAAAAAACGGCCTTTTGTGGTGCACACCCCGTTTTACGAAGTGCAGGTAACCGGAACCCGTTTTAATGTGAAGGCTTATACCGAAGAAAACAAGGCGACCACCACGCTGGAAGAAGGTGAAGTGATCATTCGTTCCGAAGAAAATCCGCAACTGGCCGAAGGCATTGTGCTGAAACCCGGACAACAACTGGCGCTGGCGGGCAATGCAGAGAATCCTGAAATCAGCGAGGTAAACACCCGATGGTTTACGGCATGGAAAGACAACAAACTCATTCTGGTGAACATGCCGCTGAAAGAGCTGATTGTGTTGCTGGAACGGAAATACGGAGTGGAATTTGTGGTAAAAGACGAAACCGTACTGAACTACCACTGCGATGCCACATTCCAGGGTGAAACCCTGATTGAACTAATGGATATTTTAGAGGGAATGATAGCCATCGACTATAAAATTGAAGGACAAACCATTGAAATAACATCTGATAAAACCCGAAAAAAAGGAGGAACTATGAAATGAACCCAAGGTGCAGCCCGGCCCGATCCGACCGGGGAAACACCTAAAAAAACAGGCCGAAAGGTGCGGGAACACCTGCCGGCCCGGATCGTTTCGAAATCATGGTGCCGAACCTGAATAGTGGCAAGCACCAATAAAGCAAATAATCAAAACATTTAAAAGTATGAAAAAATTTTGGAAACCGCCTTTTCAACTAACCGAAAAGGCAAAAAAACTGATTTTAACCATGAAACTGACGGTTTTTATCTTGTTTCTAACCCTGATACAGGTTTCGGCCACCGTGTATTCGCAGGCCACCAAATTCTCGTTTAAGGCCGAAAACAAACAGGTGGTAGAAGTGCTGCAACAAATTGAAGCAAGCAGCGACTTCCGCTTTTTCTTCCTGCGCGAGCAGGTGGACGTGGAGCGCAAAGTAACGGTTACCGCCCGCGAGGCCACTGTGGAACAAATCCTCGATGAACTCTTCCGGGGAGAGCCCGTAAGTTACGAATTTGCCAACGAAGCGTTGATTGTGCTTACGCGCAGCGACAATCCGCTGGGTAGTGTGAACAGTTTTTTACAAGGAAACATGCAGCAGCCCGCTGTTTCCGGAACCGTTACTGACGAATCCGGACAGCCATTGCCTGGCGTTACTGTTTTGATAAAGGGCACTACGCAGGGAACGGTGACTAATGCCGACGGAAATTATTCCTTAACCAACATTCCTGAAGATGCTACTTTGGTGTTTTCGTTTGTAGGAATGCAGACACAGGAAATTGAAGTTGGGAATCAGACTACAATTGATGTGACTATGGTTATTGATGCGATTGGCATTGAAGAGGTGGTGGCGATTGGTTATGGAACCATTAAGAAAAGTGATTTAACCGGTTCTGTATCCACAGTTCAGGGAGATTTAATTTCGAACCGACAAACTCTGCAGTTATCTCAGGGATTACAAGGTGCATTACCGGGGGTTATGGTAACAAGAGACGGGAACAGACCAGGAAGCGATGCTACTATTCGGATACGCGGAATTACGACCATTAACAATAGCGATCCATTGTATATCATTGACGGTATTCCCGGTACCATAAGCAATATTAATCCCCAGGATATTAAAAGCATATCCGTTTTGAAAGATGGTGCTTCTGCAGCAATTTACGGTTCCAGAGCTGCTTCAGGTGTCATACTTATAGAAACAAAACGGGCAGCAGTTGGTACTGCAAGTTTAAATTACGAGGTAAAATATGGTATGGAGGAACCTACAAGGTTACCCGAGTGGGTTGGGGCTGTACAGATAATGAAATTATACAATGAAGGAAGATGGAACGATATGGGAAATACTGGTAACGAGTACCCCACCTTTTCCAAAGAATTAATTGACAATTATCCTGCTCTTCATGCTGAAGACCCGTATGCATATCCTGATTATGATTGGCAAGGTAACGGACTTGATAAGTTTGCCCCAACTCAAAGCCATCACTTAAGCTTCACAGTTGGAACTGAGAGATTACAAACAAAAGCCTCAGTAAGTTACATTAAATCGGATTATCTTTACAATGGACTCTCTGAGGAAGACGCCTCTTTTCAAAGAATTACAGCCAGGGTAAATAATGATTTAACAGTTAACAAGTTTATATCCGGTGCTATTGATTTTAATGTGTCCCGGGGAATAGACAAAAGAGGGCCTGTAACAAGAACAGGAAGAACTGCCGATAACTATGTTATTCCTTTTCACCCCTTATATACTCCTTTTTGGGAAGACGGACGGCCAACTCCAACGCGCGGTGCCTGGAATGAGCATGCCGTTATTAAATATGGTGGTTCTTATAATGTATGGAGGAATCGTGTAGGGGGTAAAATATCGCTTCATCTGACACCTCTGGAAGGACTGGAAATTTCAGCCATATTAGCCCCAAATTATGTAGAGGACCAAACAAAAAATTGGAAAAAAGCAGTTCCAAATTATCAAAGGGATAATCCCAATAATATTGCGGGTTACGTTTTTCAAAGAAATTCAACTGATTTGACAGAAAGCAGACCTAAAAGTTACGATGTCACTTCCCAATTTTTATTGAATTATGCAAAGTCCATGCAGCACCATAGTTTAAACCTGATGGTCGGCTATGAAAATTTTTATCGATTTAGTGAAAGCCTCGAGGCTTCAAGTGCACAATTTGAATTAAGCCAGTTTCCCTATTTGGATATGGGGAATGAAAATTATCTGGCCAATAGTGGTAATGCCAGCGAACTTGCCTATCGCTCTTATTTTGGCCGGTTGGTTTACAATTATAATAATAAGTATCTTTTGCAAGGAAATGTCCGGTACGATGGGTCATCGAGGTTTCACAGAGATCATCGATGGGGATTATTTCCCTCTATTTCAGTGGGGTGGGTGATAACCGAAGAACAATTTATGGATAACATCGCCAATCTTTCTTTTTTGAAAATCAGAGGGTCATGGGGAGTTTTGGGAAACGATAGAATTGGTACCTATCCCTATCAAAGTACCATTGATTTTGATACCAATTTGATTTACCGGGGAGATGAAATTACATCGGTGCTGAATTCCAGAGTTCAAAGGTTTGCTATTGAAGATATAAGTTGGGAAACGACGGAAACAGTCGACATTGGAGTAGATGCATACCTTTTTGACAATAAATTGAGGTTCACCGGAGATTATTATATTAAAACAACCCGCGATATGTTACTGGCATTAGAAATTCCTAATTACATGGGAGTATCCAATCCGGATCAAAATACAGGTAGCATGGAAACAAAAGGGTGGGAAATTGATCTGGGATATTCCAATAATATTGGGCAATTTAACTATACGGTTTCAGCGAACCTGTCCGATTTCAAATCCGTAATGGGTGATCTTGGAGGAACGGAATTTTTAGGTAACCAGATAAAAATTGAAGGAAGCGAATTTAACGAATGGTATGGTTTCCGATCAGACGGTCTTTTCCAAACAGAGGAAGAATTGGATAATTCACCCGTACTGGATCCTACAGTCAGGACAGGGGATATTAAATTACTCGATGTCAGCGGACCGGAAGGAGTACCAGACGGGAAAATTTCACCCGACCATGATCGGGTTTTGCTTGGCGGATCTTTGCCTCGTTACCAGTATGGCGGAAATTTGGAAATGAAATACAAAAACATTGATTTTTCATTGATTTTTCAAGGTGTGGGAAAACAAAATGTAAGGATAGATGCCAATATGATAAAACACCATGGCGAAAATGAGCAGGAGATTTCCAGGCATTATGCCGAAAATTACTGGAGTGTGTACAATACCGACGAGGAAAATTTAAAAGCGTTGTATCCGAGGTTTACGGGAGGAAGTGCCTATAATCAGATATTTACTTTTTCCGATTTTTGGTTGTTCAATGGAGCATACTTCCGTCTCAAGAATATAATGTTAGGTTATACAATTCCAACTCAACTAACACAAAGGTATCAAATGCGAAATGTAAGGGTGTATGGTAGTATTTCCAATTTATTCTCGATTGATAATTACTATCCGGGATGGGATCCGGAATTAACGTCCGGTTCGTATTGGATGACAAGAACTTTCCTCGTCGGACTTTCAGTAACATTTTAAAATTTAATGAGATGAAAATTAAAAACATATTACTTAAAAGCAAACTATTGTATATAATAGGATTTATCATTTTTTCCTGTAATGCTTGTAACGATTTGGATTTGGCACCATTGTCGAGTGGTTCAACAGATAATTGGTTCAGCTCGAATGAAGAATTTGACATGCACTTAAACCATTTATACGATCTTAGTTATTGGACCGATGCGTTTTTTCACTCCGGGTTTATTGACTTACGAACTGATGACATGATTCGCCGCGATATGGTAAATGATGTTTCTAGCGGCTCTGTAAGCAGCACAACCGGGTGGGTAGATGTATTATGGAACCTTCGTTACAGGGCTATTCAAAACGCTAACAGGATAATCGGGCAGCTTGAAAGTGTTGAAGGAATATCTGAGGAGAACAAATTAAGGTATGAGGCGGAAGCAAAGTTTCACAGGGCAGCTAATTATTCCAAGCTTATTTTTCATTGGGGAGATGTTCCTTTCTATAACAATGTTTTAAGTGTTGAGGAAGCTTTCTCTTTATCCCGGAAAGATAAATATGAAATATTGGAGGAGATATATAACGATTTTGATTTCGCTGCCGCTCACCTTCCATTAACATACAGCGAGTTAAAACGCGCAACAAAGGGAGCTGCATTGGCATTAAAAGCACGAATAGCACTTTACATGGAGGATTATTCTGTTGCACACGATGCGGCGAAGGCGGTTATGGATTTGGGAGTTTATGAACTCTATCCTGAATACCAGGATCTGTTTTCCTCTTTTGTGAAACCTACTGATGAGATCATTTTTGGAGTTCCCCGCTCATCGGCTTTTGAAGATGGAAGTAATATCGGGGGGCAAAGCGACTGGCCTACTACAAGGACACCGGGAGGTTTTAATGTGGTTTCTCCGTCGTGGCAATTGCTTGCTTCTTTCCTTTGTACCGATGGTTTACCGATCGATGAATCTCCGTTATTTGACCCTCAAGAACCATTTAAGAATCGTGACCCGCGGTGTAGTAAAATAATTGTTGCATTTGGGTCGGAACTGGATGGAATCACGTATGAACCACATCCCGATTCCCTTATGGTTTACAATTCAAATTCCGGGCAATATGTATTAAATCTTGATACTAGGGGTAATCATGCTTTTGCAGGTTTCAACGGCCTTACATACAGAAAGTGGGTTAATGGAGAACTGGTACAAAAATGGATTGGCAGGTTGGCTGATCCTTATAACATTGTTATACGCTATGCGGATGTGTTATTAATTTATGCCGAAGCAAAGATTGAATTAGGCGACATCGATCAGTCTGTACTGGATGCAATTAATTCTGTGCGCGAGCGTGCATACAAACAAAGTGAAATGCCCTATCCTGAAGTTACTACGCTCAGCCAGGATGAGTTGCGTAAACAGCTTCGGTTTGAAAGAAGAATGGAATTTGGATTTGAAGGAGTGCGAAGGTATAACGATTTGATAAGATGGAGGTTAGCTGAAAAAGTTATAAATATGCCTACTTACGGTCTTTTAGCCGACCCTGACGACATTAGAGAGAAACTGGTTAAACCGGGATTATGGTTCTGGGGAGACACTCCTCCTATTGATGAAGATGGCATTGCACATTTTGAAGAAACAGAAATGTATAACGAAGGAAGGATTAGAAAATTAGCCAACCGAAACTGGCCCGACAGGCAATATTTATGGCCTATCCCATCAAGTGAAATTAAAATCAATGAAAACCTGGTTCAGAATCCGGGGTATTAATAATTGACTAATTCTATTTCGACAGATTGGTTTTAACAAAAGTAAATCTGTCGAAGTAGAATTATCCTTCCTTTTTAAGAGGTGGAATATAATAAACCTGGTTTTTGTTCATCACTTTTAACATTTTATTATGAGAATTTTCATTCTGTTTTTTATAATACTGATATCCTCTTTATCTTCTTTTTCCAAAGATTTGTCAAGAGCCCTGGCCGAAATCGCCATTCTGACAGGTTCGGAAGAAATAACAGAAAAAGCGGTTATTGCTACCCATAAAGCATTGACAGATGCTTTTGGAGTTTCATTTGCCGCTTTCGATTCACCGGGAGTACAGGAAATTATCCGGCTGGAGAAAGAGTGGGGGGGTAACCCGCAGGCCTCTGTCTGGATTGATGGAACTAAGCTTGCCGCACCGGATGCAGCATTCGTCAACAGTGTATTGATACATGCACTTGATTTCGACGATATCCATATCCCTGCAATTTTACACATTACTTCTTCGGTAGTACCTTCGGCAATGGCGGTTGGCGAAGAACAGGGAAATACCGGAAGAGAGGTAATTGAAGCAATTGTTTTGGGGGTAGAAGTTGCAGCAAGATTGGGCAGAGAATACCAGGCACGGAAAGAGCACGCCGGATTTCTTCCTTCCAGCATTATTGGAGGTTTTGGTGCAGTTGCGGCGAGCAGTCGCCTTTTAGGCTTGTCTGTGAAACAAACAATTGATGCATACGGGATATTTTATGCGCATGCATCGGGTAACCGGACAGCACTTATCGATCAGGCGCTGACAAAAAGAATCCAACCTGCTATAGCATGCAGGGCGGGTGTTGTTGCTGCCTATCTTGCAAAAAAAGGTATTACCGGAGCTCAGAATATTTTTTTATCGGATTTTGGCTTGTTTGGAATTTATGGTGCAAATAAAAAACCATTCCCTTCCGTGGAAGATATTAGAGCAGAAAGAGGTATTTTCGAAATAGAACTCTTATCCTATAAGAAGTTTGCAAGTTGTGGCGGGAGTCATGCCTTGCTGGAAGCTACGGTAGAACTTGCCAAACAACACTACTTGTCGTTGAATGATATTGACAAAATAGAAATATTTATTGGTAAAGGTACTATGGTTGCCGATCCCTGGGATCCATCGACAGGCAACTTGCATGTATCAGCCCAGTTTTGTGCTCCCTACCAAGTTGTTTCAGTAATTAAAAACAAGCGGCAAGGGCCAGCTGAGATTACAGATACGAGAATAACGGAAGACACAGAAGTGTCGGAAATGGCTGAAAAAGTAATTATAAGGGAACCGAAGGAATACAGAGAAGGGGATAACAGAAAACAAGCGATTATGATTACGCTGAAAAACGGAGAAGTAATTGAAAATTCACAGGAAGTTCATGAACGTTTATTTACACCCGATTATATGACATACCAGGATATTATTGAAAAATTTAAAGATAATGTGGAGTTTTCAGGATTGGTACCAGAAAATAAAGCTGAATTGCTGTTAAAAAACATTGAAGCCCTTCAGGATGAAAAAAAAATTGGAAACTTTATTAATCAACATTTAAAAATAAAAAACAAGAAGTAATCTTTTAAAAAACAACATTTAAAAAACAAATAAAAAATGAAAAAGGAAAAACAGTTTAGACTTCACCCAATACTTTTTATGCTTTTGTCCGTAATGATAACCGTTTCTCAAGCTCAAACAAATAGTAATGAAATACAACAAGAAGCTCGACAAATACTGGAGTTGCCGGAATCACTTTCCGATAAAGAGCTCGAATTTCTTGGGTTTCATAATCATCGTTTACATGCTGCAGGTGCCCCTATGTCAGAAAAATATCTTCATCTTGACTGGCTAAAACGCCCGGGCAAAGGGAAAGGGTACTATGTTAAATTAATGGATCAGGCATGGACGGTGATGCTTTATAAACAGGGAATTATAACTTTAGATGAAGCCCGAAAAGTTCTTTCAGGATTGGAAAAAATTGAGCGTGGTGGCGAGGGTCCACTTACAAAAATATTGGATGGTGATCAATATCACGGTAGTCTTCCACAATTGGGAAGAACCTTGCAGGAACCCATGTCCCGCATGGAAATACGCGAAAAGCAGTTGGAAGTAATTGATGCGACCCATACGTTTTTAAGCACTTTATTGGATGTAATTGAAAGCCACGCAGAAACAATAATGCCCGGGATGACTCATATGGCACATTCACAGCCCACAACTTACGGGGCATACCTTCTTGCATTATACGATGGGGTTTTAAGAGGGCTGGAACATATAGAACTGGCTTATAAACATACGAATCAAAACAGTGGTGGTTGTGGCGCTACATCGGGGACCGGTTGGCCGGTGGACCGTTATTTAATTACTGAATTGCTCGGGTTCGATGAATTATTGGAACCTACCTACGAAGGCGAGGCTGGTCAGGACTTTGCATTAAATACCTTGTTGGCACTTTCAAATACGATGTCAACATTAAGTCGTACAGCGATGGATCACGGAATATGGGGGATGGATGGTTATAATACTCATGAGGTTGCAGACGGTCATTTGGGAGTAAGTTCGCTTATGCCGCAAAAAGCCCACTCAGGTTCCCAATGGGAAAGAATACGTATGGCCAGTAATCAAATAAACGGAGCGATGCTTACAGGTTTGATGGGACTTAATGGTGAACCATTTGCCGATGTATTGACCAGTTATCAGGCTTCTCACTGGACAGATTACGGCGGGGCAATTGGCGCACTGTGCGAATTTGAAATGATAATGATTAACCTTGAAGATGTCTTTAAAACGATGGAGGTGGATAAAGAAAAACTGTTGAATTTGACTCGTGATGGCTGGGGTTGCACGCCAGATCTATCCATTAAGCTGATTCGTGATAAAGGTTATGCCTCACGACAGGCATGGCGGATTTGCGCTGTGATGGTGCGAATCGCACGCGATCACAGAAATATAAAACCTTACGAATTAACTGGTGCTATGCTCGATGAGGCAGCCCGGATATCAAACGATCCTGAACCGCACCTTACCACAGAAGAAATTCGCGAAATCATGGATCCGGTCAAATTTATCGAGCGACATAATAATGTCGGTGATCCAAATCCGGAGGAAACGATAAGAATGGTTAAGATTCGCCGCGGGCAATTAAAAGAATTGAAACAACAACAAACAGATCGGCGAAAAAGAGTGGAACAGGGTTACGAAATGCTCAGGAAAGAAATTGCTAAAATTATTAAAAATCATTAGTGTCCGACTAAAATAAACAAAATAGGGTGTACGACAAATTCCATATTTTCATGCGCTTTCGGAGAAACGGTTCTTTTACACCGTGGCTCAGCCCGGTGAATAGAGATATCAAAACAAAAGGGCCATTAAGAGAATTAAATGCTAAAGCCGAAAAAGACTCCGAAAAGGATAAACACCGGGTTAAAGCGCCGGTGCAAAAATTGTTTGTTCGATGGTATATCGTGGAATTTGTCGTACACTCACAAAATAGAAGGTACTCCCTTTCGGATTCCCTTCAAAGTTGTAAATTGATTTTGCTAAAACAAAGCTATTTTAGGAAAAGACAAAAGGCAATTAATTACATTGATTACGAAGTACGTTTTCGCCGATGGCTGGTAAGTTAGATAGATTCAGGGAACCTGAGCCATCAGGATGCGCGCGAACATTTTTCATGGCCCGTTTGGGACTATAAAAAATCATAAGCCGTTGGCAGGAAAGATATTCTGATGAAACGAGCATGGCAAAATTTTGCCACACAAGTGGACCATTATACAGCGAGTTCCATCGAATACCTTTAATAATTAACAATTATAATGAGATGAAATCCACTTATCTTTGCGGGCTATGAGTGCAAAAGAAAGAACAGATTTTAAAGCGTTGCATAATTTCCCTTCCCGTATCAAGCCATGAGAGATTTTGAATAAACTGTTCTGCAAACTGCTTGTTTTGCATGGTGAGAACAAAAAATCCGGCTGTGGAGGGTCATTTCCCGTTGTGGCCTTCAGAAATCGCGCTGGGGCCAATCAAATTCCGTTGTGGACACACGAAATCGCGCTGGGGCGGGTCATTTTCCGTTGTGGGCATGAAATTTTCCGTTGTGGAGGGTCAAATCGCGTTGTGGGCTCAAAAAATCGCATCGGGGAGGGTGAAATGTCGTTGTGGAAGGTAAAAAGTCGCTGGGGCGGGTCAAAAGTGACTGTGGAAGGTAAAAAGCCCCCGTGGAGGGTCAAATCCCACAGGGGCGCTTAAAATCAGCAATTTAAAAAACACTACGCATAGTATCTTTTCAGTTTGTTTTCGTCTTTCCAGAACACATACTGGCCGTATTCGCGAATAATCCGGGCTTTTTCGTCCAGCAGGGTAAAAGCCTTGTCGCGCAATATTTTAGCCTCGTTGCCTTCACCGGCCGCGCCGTTTGAGGCAGCCAGCAATTCCGACATACTGTGCGAAAGCTCACGTGCCTGTGAAAGCTTTTCCATGTCAAAATGGATAGCTGCCAGCGGCTCCGGGTATTTTTCGCCCAAAACAGCCAAATCAATCAGGTCTTGTACCATGTCGGCATTACTTCCGCCTTCGCGGATGCGCATCACTTTCTTTTTCACATCGCCAAGATTACGGTAGGCAAATGAAAAATCAAATAGTCGTAAACAAAAGCCTCATTTTCAAACCACGTTAGGTTTTGGGTCGAACCACACGTGGTTTGAAGTGAAACCACGCGTGGTTTTTTACCTCATACAAAATCAGCCGGTAATTTTTTTGAAACCGGCTTCTTTCAGCGCCGCCAAAATCCAGGCGCCGGTATGTTTTTTAATAAGTTGTTCTGATTCCATCCAGCAATTTTGAACACAAAATTAATCACTATCTTTGTTTTCAATAAAAATGTACAAAAATGAACGAGATTATATTTATTGTGAAAGAATCACCTGAAGGGGGTTATGAAGGAAGGGCTCTGGGATTTTCCATTTTCGTTGAAGGAGATACTTACGAAGAAATAAAAGAAAACATTCGGGACGCGATACATTGCCATTTTGAAGAGGATTCCCCAAAGATAATCCGAATACATTTTACAAAAGAAGAAGTTTTTGCGGCATGAAAAAAATCCCACGGGATATTACTGGTTATGAATTAATCAAAATAATCGAAAAATTCGGTTATCAAATTACCCGTCAAACAGGAAGCCACATTCGGCTTACAACATCAGAAAATGGAATTCATCATATTACGGTGCCTAACCATAACCCTTTGAAGATAGGGACCCTTTCCAGTATTTTGTCCGATATAGCCGAACATTTTCAAATATCGAAAAAGGAACTTCTGGAAAAGTTGTTTTAAATCAACAGGTTCCATTCTGCCAGACTTGTCTCGTTCAATTTTCTTTCGGATTAATCTTCTGCCGTAAAGCTTGCCGCAAAAAAACGTTTAAAAATACAGGCTAAACATGGGTTTTAAATTGCCAATTCTTCCAATCCTCTCCTGTTCGATGAAACACAAAAACTAATATATGTTGTATGTGAATCCACAAAAAAAAAGCCTCATTTTCAAACTACACTTGACTCCGGTGAAAACCACACGTGGTTTGGGTTGGAATCACCTGTGGTTTTGATCGAAACCAGGCTAGCCAGCTCTGGTAAAAAATCCGATTTTTAGTCTCTTAATTTATCCAGAATCTTTTTTATCGATTGCCTGTTCTCTTTTGAAACACCTGATTCTTTGGCCATTTCGTCCCAACGGTTTATGGCTTCCTGCACCTGTTCTATGATTGTTGTTGCATTTTTTATCCCAAAAAGAGTGGCAAGTTTCAGGAGTTCTTTTCTGCCTGGATTTTTACTTTCTCCGGCCACCATTGTACTGTGAAAACCATAACCGGAATAGGAAAAGGTAAGGTCGTAGGCCGGCGCAAACTGCCATTCTCCTTTTGCATTCATTAGGAATGAAAAATTTTTGCTGTGGTCGTCGCGGTTATGGGCATAAACATTAAATGCTGCAAGCCTTAAAATTTTTTCATAGGCATGTACATGGTTTTCCAGCCGGAATGCACAATCCATTAAATGGCCGTAATCCATAGCGCTCATCCTGAAATTATCATGCATAATTCCGGAAGCAGTGTGCATGTGCAGACGGTTATTACCCAAACGATCAAATCGTTTTGTACCAAAATATACCCGGCCCGATTTCCCTTCAAATAATTTACATTCGCTCATCTCAATGCCTGCCAGCAAAGCCATTTTATGATATGCAAATTCGATGTTGGCAATTTCCCTGTTGTCTGATGATGAAGGGAATTTTATTATCCAATGCGCATAATCTTCAGGAAGGCTGCCAATCCCATGTATCAGTTTACCGGTTTGACTGTTGTATCCAACAAAAATCTTTGGCCTTGCCCCGCCGGAAGAACCCCCGATAATAAATAGTTTTTCTATAATCTCAGGGCTTGTTCCTTCAAGCACCTGGTTTATTTCCAAGGCAATGGTATCCAATTCCGGACCGGAAAGATCAATTTTGCCAGACTCAATCTCCGGTTTATAAACCAGTGCCCCCATCCCCCCGGAACCGACATAAGCAAGCCTGTCAAGTGGGGTTATATCTGCAACATTTATCCCTTTTGAGGTTAATGTCCTGTCTAAAAGCAGCCTGCCCCAACCATCGGGAATAGAGTCGTTAAATACGCCAAACAAACCTTCAAATGGTTCATATTCGGCACTGACAATATTATTTGTGTACGGGAGTCTTATGGGAGATAAGTTAAGCCCTTTGTCTAAAAATCCGGGGTTGTATTTAAAATAAATTTTCCGGTTTGAGAGTACCAACTCCCCAACATCAAAGTCTTGTCCTTCAAGAGATAACGAAACTGTTATTTTTTCTGTTCCAATCATAGAGAATTACTTTTTTGTAAACAATTTTTCGATATCATCAGAATCTTCTTTTTCTTTTAAGACATGGTCAAAATCATTTAGCCGTCCCAAAAGGTGCATTAGCTTAAGAAATGATTCCAGTGAAATTTTGCCACTGCGCTCAAACCTTTTCAAACTTCCGAGTGATACACCGGATCGTTCTGCCATTTCTTTCTGTGAAATTTTCAGCTTTTTACGTATGGTACGATGCCTTTGGGCTATCTTCAGTCCCACTTCGTATGGTGTTGGTTTCAATGAGTACATAATTACAGATAAAATATTAGCCAAAATTAATCAAAATAGTACAAAACAGCTAATATATTATCCTGAGCTTGAAGATGAGTATAATGATAGTATTTTCTCCTTGTCGGTATCGTAAATTATTTGCTGCATAAAAGGAATTTGCTACCAAGCTCGGAAGCATTTGGTCATTCATTTGAACATTTCATCATACAGGAGTTAATTGCTTATTTGGATTATACCCGATCAACTGAAAAACTTACCTACTGGAGAACAAGTTCCGGATATGAAGTAGATGCCAGAATTGGTGAGGGCAGAATTGCCATTGAAATAAAATCAATTCAAGAAGTAAACAAAGCATTAGAAAAACCTGTATTGCTCCGGCGCTTTCCCCTTCTTTTCAACGATTTTCGGATTCAAGGGGAGCGGACCGTTGCTATCGATTTTCTCCAACACAACATTGAATTCCCATGAGTCGCCATAATCGAAAAGATATAGAATCCGCTGGCCTTCATAAAGTTCCAGGTCACCTAAATTCACTTCGTTAACGTAAGGGCCGTTTTCGCAGTTGGGTGATTCATAGGCATTCCTCGAATACCTTTTGGCATCCATAAAAAACGAATACAAATGATCATCGTCAAAATCGAATGCATCCTGAATTGCCTCGTGCAAATCCAGCAAGGTATGCAGGTGCGAAAGTTGGATTTTGCGCCATACGCCCGGCAAAACGCTTACTTTAAAAAGATAGCTTCCTTTTTCGACTTGGGGCTTTACCTTAACTGTATTTTTAATCGCGCCTCCGGGGAAAACCGGCGCCATCATTTTGTATAGCGGCAAAAAATCCGGATCATCACGAACATCCCCCCGATAGAAGCCCAATTCTTTTAACAAGTGAGTGTTCCATCGAACAATTTCCTGTCCCGCAAGGGTTTTGGATAAGTTAACTCCCAATTCTGTAGGGATAACAGCGGCTATTGAATCATCGTAACGGGTGATTTTCCTGTCGCTGCCGGTAACCGGTATAAAATCGCACCAACCAAAATAATTGAAATAATATACAAGGGAAGACCAGTACGAAAACAGAGGATCGTAGTCGCGCCTGCCGGAGAATGCGCCTTTTTTTAACTGTTTACCCGGATTCGAGCGGGCAAACGTGTGAATAACTTCCTCGATAGGCTGTTGGCCAAACCTCATGATTTCCAAAAAATCGAAGGTGCACCAAAAAGTTTCAAAGAGAAAAGCATACTGCTCAAAATGATTCAATTGGTCGAATTCAGCTTTTCCCGGAGCGCTGGTTAGCAATATTCTTCCTTTTGCGTCGGCAGTTTTTCGGAACAATTTTCCTCCGGTGCACAGTTGGAACATTAAATCAATCACCGGATAGGATTCCTGCTGGTATTTTGGTTCAGCAACATCCCTGCGGAAATGCAGCAAGGCGTTGATTTCAAAAAGATCCTTTTTCCCCAGTTGGGTTTTCGTTTTCGTCAATACCGGGTTATTTTCTGCGATGTATCGACAAAATGTATGAAAATCGTCGATGGTTTTCCGGATGGCCTGCTCGTTCATTGTCTGTAATTTTGTATTCCAATTCCAAATGCTATTAAAACCACAAAAATAAATGAATTCTCTGCATGTCTTGCCTGGCAGGCAGTGAATAAACCATTTTTTTTTCGTTGATCAGGTTTAGTTTACGGATAACTTTCAGCTACATTCCGGCATGTCGGATAAAATTTTGTACTTTTGGTTAAAAATACGATTGATTTGGAAACAAAGCGCAGACTGGTCACCTGCCTCGTCAGAAGCGACCGGCTTAACGAAGGAACGCTAATTTCAGCTTTTGAGTCGGGAGTGATTTTGAAAATTTTGAAGGCAATGGAATATATACATTGAGTTCTTCCACCATTGAGCACATTTGCCGCTTAATGTTATTGTTGTCGTAAACCCATCCTGTCAATAAAAAAGATGGCACGGATTCCGAATTCACAATAAAATTTTAAGTACTGTCTCTACGAAGAAACGGATTGATTTCTTATTGGTTTTTTATAACTTTGGGAAAATTTAAAAGAATGACATTCGAAAAAACATACGAAATCAATAACAATGACAGGAAATTCGCAGGTACCCAAAGATGTTTTACTGGACAACCTCCGGCAACTGGCGCCCGAAATATTTACGGAAGGAAAAGTGGACTGGGAGCGGCTGAAAGCTACCCTGGGCGAAGATGTGGAGTTCAGCAACGAGCGGTACGTGTTGAACTGGGCCGGTAAATCAGATGCGTTTAGGGTACTGCAAACGCCTTCCACCCGCACGCTGGCCCCGGCAAAAGAAGAGTCGGTGGACTTTGAAACCACCGGCAATATTTTTATCGAGGGCGAAAACCTGGAGGTGCTGAAAATCCTGCAGAAAAGCTACTTCGGGAAAATCAAAATGATATACATCGACCCGCCCTACAACACGGGCAACGACGCGTTTATTTATCCCGACAAGTTTTCGGAAACCAAAGACGAGTACCAGAAACGGGTGGGCGACAAGGACGAGGAGGGCTACATGACCCGCGAAGGCATGTTCCGTAAAAACAGCCGCGAAAACGGGCAGTACCACTCCAACTGGCTCAACATGATGTACCCCCGCCTCTTCCTGGCCCGCAACCTGCTGCGCGACGACGGGGTGATTTTTGTCTCCATCGACGACAACGAAGTACACAACCTCCGCCTGATGATGAACGAGATTTTTGGAGAAGAGAACTTTGTTGCAAGTATTATATGGCAAAAGAAATACGCAGTAAGTGCCGACGATCCGGGAATTGCTGCAATGCATGATTATATTTTAGTCTATCAAAAGTCTTCAAATTTTGAAAGAATTCTTCTTCCCCGTTCTGATAAACAGTTATCGAGATATAAAAATTCAGACAACGATCCACGTGGGGATTGGAGTTCGGATAATTATGTAAGTAATAAGTCCAAGGATGAACGTCCAACTTTGTGGTATCCCATCAAACATCCAAAAACAGGAGAGAATGTCTGGCCCGATAAAAGTGCGGTTTGGCGGTATTCGAAAGAAAAACATGAAATTATGGTCCGGGAAAACAGGCTCTACTGGGGACCTGATTTTAGTTATGAAAAACCAAGATTAAAAAGGTTCTTAAATGAAATACAAGACGGAATAGTGCCAAGTACATGGTGGAGTTTTAAAGAAGTTGGGCACAATGATGAGGGGCAAAAAGAAACCGCAATCCTAATTGGCAAAAAAATATTCAGTACGCCAAAACCGGTTCGTTTATTAAAAAGAATCTTGCAAATTAGTGTTTCTAAAAATGATGTTGTTTTGGATTTCTTTGCGGGTTCGGGCAGCCTGGCCCACGCTGTTTTGGAATTAAACAAAGAAGATAACGGGAACAGAAAATTCATCAGTGTTCAGCTTCCCGAAAAAACAGGTGAAAAAAGCGAGGCATTCCAGTCTGGCTACAACACCATTGCCGACATTGCCAAAGAGCGCATCAAACGGGTGATTCAAAAAATGAAGGAAGAAAAAAAGGGACAACTGGATTTCAGCCCGAACGAACAACAGGATTTGGGTTTCAAAGTGTTCAAACTTTCGGAATCCAACTTTAAAATCTGGCGTAGCCGGGGCATCGAAACCGCCGAAGAACTGGAAAAACAGGTGGCGCTGTTTACCGACCCGGTTTCGGAAAATTCCGCTGCCGAACCCATGGTGTATGAACTGATGCTGAAATCGGGTTTCGACCTGAACAGCCCCGTGGAACACCAAAACGGAGTTTATCGCATCGGCAACGGCGAAATGGCACTGCTGATTGAAACCGTATCGGAAAAACTCATCGGCGAAGTCATTCAGTCACGCCCGCAAAAAGTCATTGCCCTCGACCGCCTCTTCAAAGGCAACGACCAGCTAAAAACCAACACGGCCCTGCAAATGAAAGATTCAAACATCGACTTTAAAACGATTTAATATGGAAGAAATTATTGATAAAATTGATACTTTATCACATTTGATCTCTCCCCGAAGAGATATCAACAAACCAATCTATAACTGGCATTCGTTCAAACATAGTTATTCTAAAGAATTAGTCGATGTATTCATTTCTGAATTCAATTTAAAAAAGGGCGATTGGGTGCTGGATCCATTCTGCGGAGGGGGAACTACGCTGTTGGCTTGTAAACAGGCAGGAATGAATGCCCATGGATTTGATATCTTGCCGTTCTCCGTTTTTCTCAGTAACGTAAAAACCGGTGATTATAATATTGATATGCTTTACAGGGAAAAAGAGAGATTTGAACGGTACAATAAACCAATACAACAAGTAGGTAAATTTCCTGACATTTTAATTATTAAAAAGGCATTTACACCTGAAACAGAACGTGAACTATTTCAAATTAAATTTCAAATTGAACAAATAAGTGATACAAACACCCGAAATTTTTTCAATCTTGCCTTATTGAGTATTTTAGAGTCTGTAAGCAATACTTCCAAATCTGGAGGATTTTTAAGGTTAGTGAACAGGAAAGTAAGCACCCACCAGATAAAAAGAATATTTCTGAATAAAATTTCCGAAATGATTAGAGATATTGAAACCTCTAAATCAAATGACGGGGCAATCACTATAATGGCTTTTCATGGTGATGCACGGGAAATTCCATCCGAATTATTATATGATGCCATTATCACTTCTCCTCCTTATCCTAACCGTCACGATTATACCAGAATATATTCGCTGGAAATGATTTTTGATTTTGTAAAAGATAATGATGAACTTAAAAAAATCCGCTATGAAACTCTTCGTTCCCACGTGGAGGCAAGAAAAAAATTTGAATCTGTTGGTTATACAGCTCCGTCAATTTTAAATAAACTTATGAATAAAATTAAAGTAAACGGCGTAAATAACCCACAGGTAATTGGTATGCTTGCGGGGTATTTTGAAGATATGTTTTTAGTTTTGTCTGAAATGAAAAGGTGTCTCAAAAAAAATGGAAAGGTTGCATTGGTTGTTAGCAATGTAAGGTTTGCAGGAATAAATATCCCTGTTGATGAGATTTTATTTGAGATTGGAGAACAGGCAGGATTAAAACGGAAAAATATTTTACTCGCCCGATACAGGGGAAACAGTTCCCAACAAATGAAAACTTACGAAAGAATTCCATCAAGGGAAAGTATTATTATTTGGGAAAATTAAATGACTATGGCAACGAAAAAAGTAGTTTATTTATTTGGAGCAGGGGCTACACATGCTGTGGTAAATGCGTTTAATCCTGACTTGGGCTTGCTAACAAATAATATTCAAGAAGAAATTGAAGCTAATTATTCTTCACGAGGTATGGATAATACAATTTGGAATGAACTTGTCACACAGGGGAATGATGTAGAGCATTTAATTTCTGTACTTGAGTCTCAGCACAATTATTCTGCATCTGAAAAATTGAAAAAGTATTATCGTGATGCAATTGTTAACTTATCTGAAAAAATTCCAGGAAATCCATTCCCAACTAATTTATATTCTGTCTTGATTGACTTTCATAACATTAAGGATATCAATGAAGAACTACTTAGCTTTATTTCTCTGAATTATGAAGATATCCTGGAAAGAACAATTAAAGCTCATTTTAATTGTGATGTCGATTATGTGATTAAGCCAGATAAAAAGAAATCCCGAAAATCTTCTTATAAGGTTTACAAATTGCATGGTTCATTTAATTGGTTTAATAGCAGACCTATATCGGTAAGGAAAATGACGGCTATTAAGTCAAAAAACACATTGTGGATTCCCCCTGGAGTTGAAAAAAGAAAAGAAAATTATCCGTTTAATCTTTTATGGGGTAAGGTGATTGAAGATTTGTTGAATTGTGATATATTAAGGGTTGTTGGATGTTCTTTAAGTAGGAATGATTGGGGCTTAATACCAATTCTCTATACAGTGCAAAGATTTAATCAAAATAAGAAGGGGATTGATATAGAAATTATTGACTTTCCTGATACGGCAAAAAAGATAAGTAGCACTTATAAATATTTGAATGTAAAAAGCCTAACTGATTTACCAGATTTTATCGCATTCTATAAAAAACAATTTTCTAATGCTTCATCTCAATCAGAAATAACAAGCGAGATTGAAACAAAATTTTCAGATACAAGTAAAATTAATCCATTCCAAGAGTGGCTTGATGCAAAGGCTGACTTCTTACAAAGTCAAGAAATTGATATTAGAACTGAACGTAATTATCTTTATAATTTTTATTACAAAGAATCATGAAAAAAGTAAATCAACAATGGTCAATAAGAATTCTACAAGAAAAAATAGATGATATTGAGTTTCCGGAATATCAGAGAGAACCAACTGTGTGGGATATTGAGCGGAAAAGAAAGTTAATTGATTCAATTCTGAGAAAATTTGATATCGCCAGTATTTATTTATACAAACGTGAAGATGGTAATTATGACTGTATTGATGGACGACAAAGAATAAATGCTATTATTTCCTATTTAGGATTGAATGAAGGAAAAGATGATGATTCTGATAACAGGTATCATAATAATTTTAAGTTTATTAGCTCTGATGAATTATTAGGAATTAAATCACTTGAAGATTTCAACAACAAAACCTGGGATGAATTAGATGATAATCAGCAAAGTAGAGTTCTCGATTATAAATTTAATGTTATTGAAATAACAGAGATTGATACTGACGAGGAACTAAATTTAATGTTTTTACGACTTCAACTGGGTGCACATCTCAATGGTGGAGAAAAACTTAAAGCGATGGTTGGAAGTATGCGGGATTTGATCTTCAAGAGATTTAAAAATAAACCTCCTTTAGGGGAACATCCTTATTTTGAATATTTACAAATTCCTAAAAGAAGATATTCAAAAGAACTGACAGCCGCTCAAATCGCAACAAACTTTTTTTCTTTGAGAAAAGAAAAGAGTTATAAAAGAGCACGATTTGTTGATTTGCAAGAGTTTTTTAAAAATTATCAAAAATTTAGTGCTCAAGATAATGAAATAGCGGAATTGCTTTATAATCGACTCGAACTAACTTATAAGACAATTACTGAAAATGGAGAGTTAGATTTAAAGAACAGAGCAATGGGTATAAGCACCTTTTTTTTCATTGACAAATTAGTTGAAAGCGAAGAAAATGGAAAAATAGAACCTTTCATAAGTTTTTTAAATCTATTCTTAATTCGTTTAAAAGAACAAGTTGAGAAAGGAATTGATATAGAAGCGAGGTATAGAGATTTATTAAAGTTTCAAACATATATTTCTCAAGCTGCTGTGGAAAAATATGCTATTGAAAACAGGCAAAAATTTTTGGAGGAATATTTTAAATTTTATTTGGAAAAGGGGAAAATTAAAGGAGATAAATAATTCATGAAACTCCTGTTCGAATCTAGTCAATATTGCAAGCTATACAGGTGAAAAGTGACAAATGAAACAAAGGGTTTAAACAGATATTTCTGTCGTTGGTGGATTTTTTAAATTGAGCAGCCCTAAAGATTTATTACATTATGAAGACTAAAAAAGAAAAAAAGTTTGATGCAGTAAAAATGATGCGTGAGATACGTGATAAAATTAGTGCAGAGACTGAAAATATGACATTTGAGGAATTGAAAAAATATATGGATGCCCGCATCAAGTCAAGCGGACTAAAACCTGTTGGACAATAATGGCCTGATATGTCTTATTTGTGTGGAATTATCATAGAAGCAACTCTTTACGGGAAATGTGCTCCTCTTTCAGTAATTTGGGTGAAATCGAAATACTATTTTTAACTTTAAGCGTCATGATCAGAATGAAAAAAGAACGCGTGAAACTCACCGAAGCAAGTGCCATGTTGCTTTACATGCTTTATCAACTGGTAAAAAACGGAGATTATGGAAGCATTTGAAGAACAACAAATAGTTCTTAGTGCCGGACCCGACGATTTGGACTATCTGCTTTTTAAAGAATTTTATAAAACCCGGTTTGGACAGGAAATACCGGATGACAAAGCAGAAATTAAACGAACGCTAAATAATATGAGGCTTTTGCAGGACAATAACGTAACATTGGCTTCATTGCTTTTATTTGGAAAAAACAACGAGTTTATTATTCCTCAGTTTTGTATCAAAGCAATTTGGTTTTATACAAATGAATTTCTTACACAAAAATACCGTTCAAGCCTAAATATTTATGGATCAATTGTCAATCAATACAACAAGGGAAAAGATTTTATCGTCGGTAAGCTTAACAATATTCAAAAAAACAAAGATTTCAACAGCATAGGCGATTTGGAAATTCCGGAACTCGTAATTAAAGAACTACTCATTAATGCATTGTTTCACAGAGATTATTTTATTGAAGATTCCATAAAAGTCTATGTATTTCCAAACAGGATAGAAATAAAAAATCCCGGGAAGCTGCCAAATAACCTTACTGTTGAGGATATTAAACAGGGGATTCAGCGAAGGGACAGAAATGTATTGCTGACATCTTATGCTATTGATTTACTGCCATACAGAGGCATTGGAAGCGGAGTGTTAAACTCACTAAAAGCATACCCTGATATAGATTTTGAGAATAATGTTGAGGGGGATTATTTTAAAGTAATCATACACAGACCACAACAATAAATGAAACTTCAGTTCGACGCCAACCAGGATTACCAGTTGCAGGCCATCGATGCCATTACCGGCATTTTTGAAGGCCAGCCGCTCGATGGCTCCAATTCCCGTTTTGAAATCGACCGGGACAGGTTACAACTCATTTCGGGGGTGGGAAACAACCTGGTTTTATCCGAAAACCAAATCATCAAAAATCTGAAAGCCGTTCAGGAACGCAACGAAGTACCTGTTGCAGAAAAATTCGAGGGAATGAACTTTTCGGTGGAGATGGAAACCGGCACAGGCAAAACCTACGTTTACATCCGTACCCTGTATGAACTGAACCGGCAATTCGGGTTTAAAAAGTTTGTGATTGTGGTACCCGGTGTGGCCATTCGCGAAGGTGTTTTGAAAAACCTGCAAATTACCCACGACCATTTTCAGGGCCTTTACGACAAAACCCCGCTCAATTTTCAGGTGTACGACTCGAAAAGGGTGTCGAACCTCCGCAGCTTTGCCACCAACAACAACATCGAAGTTTTGGTTATGAACATCGACTCATTTGCCAAAGACGAAAACATCATCAACCGCCCCAACGACAAGCTTACCGGCCAGCGTCCGGTGGAATTTATCCAGGCAACCCAGCCCATTGTGATTGTGGACGAGCCGCAGAATATGGAAACCGAAAACCGCAAAAAAGCCATCGCTAATCTGAACCCGCTCTGCACACTCCGGTATTCGGCCACCCACCTCAACCTGTATAACCTGGTATATAGCCTCAATCCGGTAAAAGCTTATGATTTGGGCCTGGTGAAACAAATTGAGGTGGATTCTGTGATTGCTGAAAACAGTTCCAACCAGGCATTTATGCAGGTGGAAGCCACCAACGCCACCAAAACCCGGGTTTCGGCGAAAATTAAAATCGATGTAAATACTGACAATGGGGTGAAAAAAAAACCGGTAACCGTAAAAGTGGGCGACGACATTTACACCTTGTCCAATGAAAGGGAAATATACCGGGAAGGATTTATTGTGGAAGAAATAGATGTGGCCAGTCAGTGCATTGCGTTGTCGAACGGTTCGCTGCTTTATGTGGGCGACACACAGGGCGGAATGACCGATGAAATTATGAAGTTTCAAATCCGAAAAACCATCGAGGAGCACCTGAAAAAGGAGAAGCGACTGAATCCGAAAGGCATCAAGGTGTTGTCGCTCTTTTTTATCGACAGGGTTTCAAACTACCGCGATTACGACGAAGCAGGTCAGCCGGTCGCCGGGAAATTTGCCCGATGGTTTGAAGATATTTACAGGGAGTTCACTGCATTACCGGCATTCAGGGAATTAAACCACCACAATGTGGGCAAAGTACACAACGGTTATTTTTCAACCGACAAAAAAGGCCGGTTTAAAGATACCTCCGGCGAAACCCTGGCCGACGACGATACCTATAAACTCATCATGCAGGAGAAGGAAAAACTGCTGGATGTGAACAATCCGTTGCGGTTTATTTTTTCACATTCAGCTTTGCGCGAAGGATGGGACAATCCTAATGTTTTCCAGATTTGTACGCTGAACGAAACCAAATCGGACATGAAAAAGCGCCAGGAAATAGGTCGCGGACTGCGGTTGCCGGTGAACCAGCAGGGCGCGCGGCTGTACGACCGGAACATCAACCGGCTGACCGTAGTGGCCAACGAAGCGTATGAAGATTTTGCCAAAACTCTGCAAACCGAAATCGAAGAAGATTGCGGCGTTTCGTTCGAAGGCCGGATAAAAAACAAAAAGGAACGTGCACGCGTCCGCTACCGGAAAGGATTCGAAGCCGACCCGAAGTTCCTGGAAATCTGGGAACGCATCAAACACAAAACCACTTACCGGGTGAATTACAGCACAGAAGAACTGATAAACCAGGCTGCCACAAAAATCGCAGCATTGCCGAAAATTCAGTCGCCATCGGTGCGGTCGGTTAAGGTTTCGCTTTCCATGACCGGAAAAGGCATAGACACCAACTATGTAGCCGAAAAAAAAGAAATATTCGGGTTAAAATTTCCCGTTCCCGATGTTTTGGGATACATTCAGCAACGCACGGAACTCACCCGCTCCACCATTTTGGCCATTTTGAAAGAATCCGACCGGATGGGAGAAATTCCTGTCAATCCGCAGTTGTTCCTCGATTTGGCTGTTTCCGCCATTCGCAAAACCCTGAACGATTTGATGGTGGAAGGCATTCAGTACGAAAAAATCGGCACTTCGGAATACGAAATGCGGCTGTTTGAAGAAAACGAAGTGGAAACCTACCTCGATAGTTTAAGTTTTCAGGTTGGCGACGATTCCAAAACCATTTACGAAAATTACATTCCGCTCGATTCCAATGTGGAAAGCCGGTTCGCCAAAGACTGTGAAACCAGCGAGCAGGTGGAATTTTACTTTAAACTTCCGTTCTGGTTAAAAATTTCCACCC
>Ga0334899_1000954_pt1 | contig 30922 bp, 34 predicted proteins | sample GraSluR3_MG_FD_207219 | JGI IMG/M metagenome (GOLD analysis project Ga0334899, IMG submission 207219) | Sludge microbial communities from methane-producing bioreactor in Wageningen University, Netherlands - Granular Sludge_8_08-R3 | ecosystem: Engineered > Bioreactor > Anaerobic > Unclassified ...
TGGCCTCCCGCACCAGCCGGACCGAACCGGCCGTACTGACGTGCGCAATGTGGAGCCGGCAGCCGGTTTCTTCGGCCAGCAGAATGTCCCGTGCCACCATCACTTCCTCCGCCGACGCCGGGATCCCACTCAACCCCAGTACGGTCGACATATACCCCTCGTGCATCACCCCGCCGCCGGAAAGATGTTTATCTTCACAATGAGAAATTACCGTCAAGTCCAACATCCGGGCGTACTGCATGGCCCGGCGCATCAAGCCGGCGTCCGCCACCGGCATTCCGTCGTCGGAAAAAGCCACGGCTCCGGCTTCCTTCATGTCGCCCATTTCAGCCAGGTCTTCCCCCCTGCTGCCCCGGGTGAGCGCCCCGACGGGATAAACGTTAACCAGCCCCCCGGCCGCAGCGGTACTTTTGATGTATGCTATCACCGCGGCCTGATCGGCCACGGGTGCGGTATTGGGCATACAGGCCACCGCGGTGAAACCGCCCCCGGCCGCTGCCCGGGTACCGCTGCGAATGGTTTCCTTGGCTTCATAACCTGGTTCCCGCAGGTGTACGTGCATATCAATCAAACCCGGGGTTACCAGTTTACCGGAGGCATCCAGCACTTCGACCCCGGCAACCTCCAGGTTCTTTTCCATCAAGGATATCTTGCCGTCAACAACCAGGATATCCCTTTCCGTAATCCTGCCCGCCACCGGGTCGGCCACCGACCCGCCCTTAATAATCAGTTTCATCAGCGGCACCTCCTCCGGTCAAGAGATACAACAGCGCCATGCGCACCGCCACGCCGTTGGTCACTTGTTCATTAATTGCAGATTGCGGGCCGTCTGCTGTTTCCTGGGTAATTTCCACGCCGCGGTTCATCGGTCCCGGGTGCAGCACCAAAACATCCGGTGCGGCCAAATCCAGCTTTTCCGGCGTGATACCGTAAAACCGCGCGTATTCTCTCAGGCCGGGTAAAAACCCCTGCTGCTGCCTTTCCCATTGAATCCTGAGGATATTAATTACATCGGCTCCCTCCAACGCTTCATCCAGGCTGCTGCACACCCGGGCTCCAGTTTTTTCAATACCCGGCGGCATCAATGTGGCCGGTCCGGCCAACCTGACCTCCGCCCCCAACCTGGTAAAACCCCAGATATCCGACCGGGCCACCCGGCTGTGCAGGATGTCTCCGACCACCGCCACCTTGAGCCCGGCCAGACGGCTCTTTTTTTCCCGCACGGTAAAAATATCCAGCAGGGCCTGGGTCGGGTGCTCGTGGGCACCGTCGCCCGCGTTAATTACCGGAACTCGCAAGGTGCGTGCCAGCATCTCCGCCGCCCCGGCCAGGGGGTGCCGCAGTACCACCGCGTCCGCACCCATGGCGGTTATGGTACGCGCCGTGTCTTTCAAACTTTCCCCCTTTTTCACGCTGCTGGCGGCAGCAGTTATATTTACCGTATCGGCACTCAAGTATTTGGCCGCCAATTCAAAAGAAATCCTGGTGCGGGTGCTGGACTCGTAAAAAACCGTTACCACAGTCCGGCCGCGCAGGGTGGGCACCTTTTTTATCCGCCGCTTGATAATCTCCTTCATCGGCACGGCCGTGTCCAAAATAAGCTCAATCTCCTCCGCCGTAATCTCACGGAGGCCAACCAAATCTTTACCGGTAAGGCCCATATCTATTCCCTCCCAGGCTGATTTTCAGAACCAATCCGCCCTCCCCTGCAACTATTTATAAGACTTCAGAAAATAAAGGAAAAAATAAAAACCTTGCCCGCTTTTGGCAGACTAAGGCCGAATAAAGGGTAAAACTACCGGACTCCCCTTTTCGGCCTCGCCGGACCTTTTTAAAAGGCAGCACCGATATCCGTCATGATGGTGCATTAAGGATAACCACTCTTTCCTCACCGTCAATTTCCTGCAAACGTACCGAAACCACTTCTTTACTGGAAGTCGGCACATTCTTACCGACATAATCCGCCCTGATGGGCAGTTCCCGGTGTCCCCGGTCAACCAGGACCGCCAGCTGGATTACCCTGGGCCGCCCCAGGTCCATGATCGCATCCAGGGCCGCCCGCACGGTTCGCCCGGTATAAATAACATCATCCACTAGAACCACGGTCTTACCGGAAACCGGCAGGGAAATCTCGGTAGAACGCACCAACGGTTGGTACGCCAGGGTAGTCAAATCGTCCCGGTAAAGGGTGATATCCAGGATACCCACCGGCGGTAAACGCTTCTCGATCTCTTTGATACGCACGGCCAACCTTTCCGCCAGGGGCACTCCCCTCCGGCGGATACCCACTAAAACCAGGTTGTCAATACCCTTGTTGCGCTCAATTATCTCGTGGGCAATCCTGGTTAACGACCTGCGGATCCCCTCCCGGTCCAATATTTGCGCTTTTTCCCTCGCCATAAGAACCTCCGTTTAGGCCGAAGTCGCTTTTAAAAACACGATGTTTTAGACACTAAAATAACCTGCAAACCACCGGTAAGCAGGCATAGCTGAATAAAAACCTCATCTATAAACCCTTACCGGTCTCACGGGACCGATTTCAAGGTAAATTTTCTTAAGTAATTCTACAGGAAATCCGGGACCCTGTCAAATAATAATTTATCGCGGGTATTCCGGTGGTCAAATGAACATAAGCCGACCTTCTTCATCCAACACGGCTTTTAAGTTATGATGGGTTTTAGTTATATTGATGCGGCTTTTGCCGATTTGGACCTGAATACCCGGATAGGCTTTCTTGATTAATATCTTTTTCCCGTCCCCGGCCTTAACATGGGTTTTGACCTCAAGTTCGGATCCGGCCTCATTCATAATAACGTCTCCCCCGGCGATTATCTCACCGCCGCGAAAAACCCCCTTAACATTCACATTGCCTCCTGCCCGGATACTGGTATTGATACAACCGGACCCGCGCACCGTTACATCACCGGAAGCTTCAATATTGCTGTTTACCGCGTAATTGCAAATCACTCCCGCCTTATCGGCAGCCATGGTATCTATTATTCCCCGCACCTTTTTTATTTCGGAAAGCAGTGCCGATAATTTTTCAATGGAACCAAGATTTAATAAATTCAGGCCACTTAAATTCTGCTCCAACCTGGACACCAAGCGGACCGCTTCTTGGGGCAGGATAAACGAATTCTGGCTGGACAACTTGACTATTTTACTGATTAATCCGGGCACCTTGGGGAATTTTTTATCGATTAATATTTGAACCATTTGCCCGGTTTTGACCTCTTGCATTCTAGGGTGCCGGGCTAAAACCGGTAACATCTCTGTGATACCGTTAATGGCTGTATGTAGTGACTCCAAATCTTTAAAAAAATTCTGGAATATTTTGTTATTACCGCCGGTATTCAAGTTGCTGCCGGTAATATTCTGCTCGACGGTGATGTCTCCCTGGGTGCCAATGCGGGCCTGGTGAACCATGCCCTTTACATTTACTTTACCCGTTGCCTGTACCGTCATACCTTCACAGACACTGCCGTAGATAATTATATCGCCTTTAAACCGCAAATTCCCCGAAGTAATATCCACATCGCCCTTTTTTTGCAGCACCGGATCAACATCTAAATAATACCGGTTCCCCGCCTTTCTAACCACCGGCCGCCCGCTGATACACGCAAAAGCCTCTTTACCGTCAGGCGTAATAGTTACACCTTTTCCGCCGGTTAACTCCAAAAGCCTTGGTTTCGGCGGCGGGATAATCTCCCCGGTCACTTTCCGGCCCGGTTTTCCCTGAATTCCCGCGTGCTTTACCGCTAATAAAGCCCCGTCCTCAACCGAAGTTATTTCTACCAGATCGCGAAAATCTACCCTGTCCTCGTGCACGCTTGCCCAGTCTTCCTCCTGATTCTGATTCTGGTTAAACTTCAATTCCACCTGTTCATCAACCGTCTCACCGGGTTGGTCCCCCTCAGCCACCGGATAAAGCCCGTCTTCCGGCCGGGAAATCAATGCTTGTATTTCACCGTGTTTAACTCCGTAGCTGATATTTTTCCGGGCCATCTCCCGCATAATTTCATTAAAATCAAAAGGGAGGGATTTTTCTACCAGTTTAGTTGCCTTAAGCACCAGTTCACCTTCAAACTCACCATCCGGGATCTGATACCGGGTAACCTTTCCCACCTTCAATTCCAATACCGCCGACAAACCGCCGGGAGCGATTTTTATTTCAAAATTACCTGGTTCTTCCACGCATTTAGGTTCAAGAATTATTTCGTCACTTACATTAATAATGGTTTTTTTTTCTATTTTTATTCCGTTGACATAAACATCGACACCGTTACAAGGGGTCACCGCAGGATACCTGCCGGTACCGGAAATTTTACTGACAAACACCTTACCGCCTTTTACGCTTATCTTACAGGGTTCATAACCATTTTCCGGCGCCATGGTTAAATCCTCCTAACTACAAAATAGATTAAAATATTTAATTAAAGAAATAAATTCTACAACAATAAAAAAATTCCTGTTTAATAAACTACAGTTTATTAATTCCAATAAAAATTAAGCCGATTCCGGTAATGATTATGGCCATACCGGCCGCGGAAACTTTCCCGGCCAAACCAACCAGGCCCAAGCCGGTAACGGTAAGCAGCACGGCCGGACCGATTAAAGCCAGCACGGCATTGATTTTGAAAGCTGTTTCAACCCGGCCGTACTTCACCATTAACAGGGCGGCAGTAAACTCGATGCAGGCGGACAAAAGCCGCACCCCGGCCATGCCGGCCACTACCTTGTCAGTTATAAAAAACATATCTATCTCCCCGCAATTTAATTTGAAATTCTTATCAAATTCCTTATGCGCACAACCGGAAAGAAATAACCGCAGAAGCCGTGACCAATTAGTTTTATCAAGGGAACCTTTTTTCTTTACGTGCATAATTTAAAAAAGAATTTTATATTGAAAGGTGATGAGCATGAGCGGACAAGCATCTGCCAACTTATGGCACGAAGTGATAAGAATGCCCATTCCGGGCAGGGAAAAAAAACCCCGGGAGCAGGGGTTCACCATGGTGCTCGACAAAGGTCTCGGGGTGATGGAAACCAAAGATTTAATGGAGAAAGCCGGCGCTTACATCGATTTTTTAAAACTGGGTTTCGGCACCTCTGTTTTATATGACCAGTTTCTTCTGGAAGAAAAAATCAATCTGGCCCGGAAATTTGATACCGATATATATCCCGGCGGTACTTTTATGGAAATTGCCGTCCTGCAGAACAAACTGGAAGCATACCTGCATCTGGCCAAAAAATTAGGATACACCGCGGTAGAAGTTTCTGACGGTACGGTGCATATCAGCCCGGAAACAAGAGCCCGTGCCATACATGCAGCCGCCGCACTGGGATTTAAAGTTCTCACCGAAGTCGGCAAAAAAGACCCGCGCGACAAGTCCCGGACTGAATTTTATAGCGAACAAATCCGGCAGGATCTGGCCCACGGGGCCTACCGGGTGATTGTGGAAGGCAGGGAATCAGGAAAAAACACGGGTTTTTACGACCGTGAAGGACGGTTCAACGTCGCTGAGATGGAAGAAATATTGTCGGCAGCAGACCATCCCCGGCAATTAATCTGGGAGGCTCCTTTAAAAGAACAACAACGGGATTTGATCTTTAAATTCGGGCCCAACGTCAATCTGGGCAATATCTCCCCTCACGAAGTTCTGGCCCTGGAAGCTTTACGGGTCGGCCTGCGGGGAGATACCCTGCGTTGGAGCGTGCTATACCGGTGAGATCTTTCACTTTAGCGGTCATAAAACCGTCCTGCGGACATAAGTTTTAAAAATACCGTGTCCCGAACAACCGCCCCCTTGCCAGGGGGGGTACACGAAAGAAGGGAAATTCCTTGTCAGGAGTTAACCTGTTGGTTGCACTGCTTTTGATCGGGATCATATCTCATTCCAAACTTGTCGCTGCCGCAGCCTGTATCCTAATGATTTTTAAATTTACCAACTTAAATTTCGTGTTTCCCTTGTTGGAAAGAAGGGGTTTGGAACTCGGCCTGTTATTCCTTTTCCTTTCCATACTGGTCCCCGTAGCTTGCGGAAATGTATCCCCACAGGATATAACCCGCAATCTTACTTCTTTCCACGGCATCCTGGCTATAACAGGCGGGATGTTAGCCACTCACTTGAATACCAGGGGGCTGAAATTAATCAAGCTGGATCCGGAAATAATCTTCGGACTGGTAATCGGTTCCGTTCTGGGCATTGTCCTTTTTCAGGGGGTGCCGGTCGGTCCCTTAATGCCGGCAGGGCTGGCTGCTCTATTCATAAATTTGAGCCGGGTTTTCCGTTAAAATTTCCAGTATATTTTTTAAAACGATTATCCCTTTAGCTCAGCAGCCGCCAAAAATATATCCCTCTTTTGTGGGCTCTTCGGGCTCCGCCAGCAGTGTGTGGGCAACTTGATCCGTAACGTCATCTATAACCTCGCTGCCGCCGTTTTCTTCAAAGGTTACATCCACGGTATAGTAGGCGTAATAAGTAACAGGTCCGGTTCTCTCTTCATCACAAATTCTATTGATTACTCCGCCTTCATATTTTTTGGTTCCTCGCTAATTTATGTGGGTAAACAAATGTTCTCCTGATAAAAGACCAACAAAACAGCATGCTGACATCCTCCCACGGCTAAAGCACGTGGGAGGTGTTTATGGCAAAATAAAAATAGAGCACTGGAGGTGCGGAAGCTAAAAAAACGGAGCATAAAATTGGAAAGCCATTGTCAGCACCCTGCCTTATCTTACCTTTTAGTTGACGAAGCTAAAGGGTAAGAAAGAAAGGATGTTGATAAGCTTCCTCATCGTTGGTTACCCTGATATTTTCTTCCCTTAGGTCAAACTCATAGAGATGATAATCTCCGTCAGGGTAGCCGCTTTGAAAGTTTGTAACCGTCTGAATTACATCATTGAGCCGGTTAAATGTGGCACCTGCGGGCATAATGACCCGTCTCCAGATAAGCGGATCCGAGTGTATAAGTTCGATTTTTATAATATAAGCCTTCATGATTCATTCTCCTTGCTTTCTTTTACAATTCCAGGTTTATCTCGTCCTTCCTTAAAGTATGGACTTAAGTTCATAAACAACTCTCCCATCCCCTCAAATCCTCTCTCGAAAAGGTAATCAATTAGTTCTTCCTGTCTAGCCTGTCCAAGGCTTAACCGGTATAATGAAAGAATTTTAATCAGGCGCTCATAGCGGGCACTGTCTCTGCTCATGGGGTACAGTGGAACAACACGCTGAATTTTGTAGGGCTGCGGTTCATTTTCCTGCTCTGGCAAACACCAGAAAGGGACCAGATCACTGGTCTCACTGTTGCTTTCTTGTTTTTGGGCCTGGTTAAACATTTCCTGCCATATATCCGATTGGAAGACCATTTTCCCATATTTATAGGCGATGTTCTGTCGGATAGCATGACATTTATAGCGGTTGATACGCCCTTCCCGCTGCTCCAAATCAATGGGGTTTCCTGGCAGATTCCAATGAACAATATTGCGGCAATAGTAATGAAAGTCCAGCCCTTCCTGTCCAATAGAAGTGGTGGCCAGGACAAAAGGTCGGAAAGGGGAATTAAAACTTAACCGGATATTATCTTTCCGCTGAACGCTTTTACCTTCACTTTTAGTGTCATAAAATCCGACGGCATAACTGGAACGCATGCGCATATAGCGCTCTTTGCGGCTTATTTTTACGTGCGGGTAGAATTGGAGAGGGCCAGCTTCTTAAATCTTTCTACCATGCCCTTGCTGAAAAAAGGAGAAATAATAAGCAGGTCCTTGTAGGTATCAAAAAACCCATCCGGCTGCTTTGTATGTCCCGGAATCCCCAAGGGATAAAAAGAGAAATCAGAATAATGAGGATCATTGGTTTCGAACCGAACCTGTTTTAGTTCTTCCAGCATTCTTGAGATTTGATCCCGTTTCTTGCGATTTTTAACTCTCCCCCGTAGATATTCTACAAAAGCCATGAGCGGCATATTCTGTTTTGCTGCTGCTTCATCCTCTGCTCCTTCAGCTAATCTTCCTTCCATACATACCGCCATGTCCCAACTCCTGTCAAAGGTCAGGTTCCGGCTTAATACCAAAAATCTGTAGAGGGGCTGTTTCCTCTCGTCCTGGTAACGGATCAGCCAGGTTTTTGGATGAAAAGACCAATTGTTCGGCAACACTACTTCAAAAACACTATCCTCCAAAAGAGAAAACGCCGCATTTTGATTTTGCGGCATTTTAATTTGGCCGCCTTCGCACAAGACGGCAAACCGCTCCGTACTGCGGCGCAAACCTTCCAGCGCCACAATCGGATTATTTAACAGGCTCTTGTTCATTTCTTCAGATAAAAATAAAGCCAGAGGCAAACCTATCAACGCCTCCAAATCCAGACTATAGGTGGTACCCAAAGCAAAATCTGCCTGGAATTCCGGTGGCAGGGTGAGTAAATTGCCGTAATTTAATCGATCACTGGAAGGTTTCAGCATGGCCTTTCTCCAATCCATTAAAAATATCTATTAGAATGACCTTCGCATTACTAAAGCGATAATCCAACTTGCTGCCCCGCATGCCATGTCCCTCCCGGTAAACATACATAGACGGGTTGTGCAGTTTGGCCCGGTCCCGCGACTTGATTTCAATTTCCCGCTGCACAATCAACCCACTCCTACTAAAACAATTCGTCAAAACGGTTACTTTTAATTTGCATAGCATTTTCGCTTCCACTACCTGCATATTCCGGCTTATCCGGACAGCGAAACCGGAGGCATCCGGACAGCAAACCGGAATTATCCGGACACCTTGTCAATTGACCTGAATTAGAATTAAGGTTTTTCCGTAAGGCGGCCTTTTCTAGATTGTATACAGAATTGCTTCCTCACGCAATTCTAATCTGCACTTGTCATTGCTGCCACCTTTTTCTTGGCCATCACTTCTCTCATAGACTTTTTGGAGTCCAAGGCAAGAATATAGGAATTATGGATAACCCTGTCCATGATCGCATCGGCAATAGTAGGGTCAGGGCCAAATCACGTAATTTTATCGGGAGTTAGAGAGCACGAAAGCAAATATTCCACCAGGGTCTAGAACTTTTTTACTAAAATCTATCTAAACATTTTTTTATACATACTTTTCTTTCGCCGAAAAAATACAATAACCTGCACTAAATTACAAAATCAACCACAAAAACTGTGCTCGATTGTTTTTTACCCGGGAGTCACTGGAGACTAACTTGATTAAAGTTGGAACATGATTGGACAAATACAAAAGCCAATTCGTTCCTAACTTGCAATGTTTTTATTATACCAATGGAAAATGACAGCAATTTGTCATAGGACAAAAAAATCGCTTCTAGAATTGAAGCGATAATATTTCTCCGAAGGTCTTAAAGATGGATATTAAAAATTATTAAGTAATACCGGTTATTCTTCCGGTAATTCTATGTGTATCCCGCAACAGCAGGCAGGACAAATAAAATCATCTTCATGATCCTCAATCTCCTGAACATCAGTCGCAGCAAAATTTTTAAGAGCGTGGTTTTCTTTTTCCGGTTCTTTATTCAACACGCCAACCCCAGGTTTTTTCTTGTATTTCACTCGTCCACACCTTCTTTCCTGAATATTTTTGTCTTCTTTTCTTCACTGGCCTACGCCACAATTGTGATTTTTTAAAAAGGAAAACTCACAAGCAAAAGGCTGCATGGAATGGTAGGGGGCAGATGGACAATAATCCGGTATAAGATTCCAGCTAAGACAGATTTAACTGAAAAGGGAAAGAATAAATCCTCAACTTTGTTCGGTTGCTCAATTTAAACCAGGCAGAACTTTTCTTACCACTTACCATCCTTAATTCTATTAGGAGCAACTAATTTCTTAACCTGAGCTTCTGTAACCTCTACCGAAGAGTCATCCTGTTGCGGCGAAAAGCCTTTTTCCTTGTCTATATTTTTTACAGATTTTATTTTATAAAAAATATCTGATGGAGAAATGTTTCCTTTCCCTTCGTTATACAAATCAAACCACGGCAAACCATATTTTGTATATGTTTTAGCAGTAACCGGTGTTGGTGGTGGTTCCATTCCAGTAATTTCACGGTACATCATACTATTCACAATGTGTACAAAGACCCGCCCGTAATTGTCTTGGTCCCAAGTATCTACGCCGTATTCATCTGGGTAAATCTCCTGTTTCATTTTGCCGCCAGCACCTAATCCCATTTCTGCACCGGAAGAAAGGCAATAGACACAGTTCCTTAACTCAAGAGTTTCAATTGTTGATGGTTTATCTGGAAATCTCCCGGGCTTGGGGTCAAAGGCGATTATTTGCATCCCACCAAACTCCTCTTTTCCAGAAACCTGGCCCTCAACTGTATAGCCCATCCCAAGAGGCATAGCTATAAATTGTTTAATATAATCTTCACCGGCATTTATACCATCCAACCATGGTTGATCTGGACATACAATGTAATCTTGCTTATTACCATTTAGTATTTGGTTCCACGATTCACCTGTGATTGCGTTAATCTTACCAATAGCTATCTTTACAGCGTTTGGTCGCCAAGCAGCCCCATCAAAATTCATCCAAAGAGCCTCTCTCTGATACATTGGAATAAAAACTCCACCGTGCTCTTTCCAAGTTGCCGGAACTCTGTCTTTATAGTCTTCAACTTTACATATCGGAAACTCACCAAGGCTGGGAGGAAGTGGATAGGTCTTGTTATCATCCGGAATACGTAGTGTTCTTTGAAATGAAACGGAAAAATGCTCCCCAATGTGTATGGTGTTGTCTCTCAGTTCAACTTCTAGCATTTTTTCACCTCCAAAGCTAAATCTTTTAACCTCAGGACTCTGTTCAGTTCTTTCATTCAGATTTTCACTCCCCATTTTTATTTAAATCTATTGTACCGGGGAAGGTTGACAACTGGTTGTTATACAAAAAGTAAATTTTGTGTATTAGTGTTGCATAAGAATTATTTCCAATCGAGGCGGGTAACTTCGCTGTGAGCCAGCATGGTCAGCCCGGCTGCGGTAAAAAATAAATCGCCTTCCGGTAAGTCCGAAAGGCGTTGATTTTCTGGCATCCCAGGGTATATATATTAAACATGGTCAAACCAGTTTTAAATATCTACTGAATAATTTTAGAGATAATGAAAATATAGTGTACTGCTGTATTTTTATGGCTTCCAAACTTTCCATACTTTACCTGTTAACTCTGAAGAAGGTTTTAAAGTATCTTTACCTTCTTGCCATCCAGATGGCATAACCTCTCCCGTCTTCAAATGATGTTGATAAGCTTTTATTTGTCTTAATAATTCTTCAGGATTTCTTCCCACAGGAGGTGTTAATACTTCCGCCGCCTGAACCTTTCCATCGGGATCGATAATGAATCTTCCTCTTATATCTACACCTGCATCTTCATCGTATACCCCGTATTTCTTTCCTAATTCCCCTGTTTGATCTGAAAGCATAGGGTAAGGAATTCCACCATCAACCATGTTTTGCAATTCGGTTTCATCCCAGATTTTGTGACTGTGAACACTATCAACACTTACTGATAAAACTTCTACATTTAATTCTTTAAGTTTATCATAGCCTACAGCTATGTGTGATATTTCTGTAGGTCATACAAATGTGAAATCTCCAGGATAAAAACATAATACTACCCATTGCCCCTTAAAATCATCCAAACTTACTTTTGTAAATTTACCTTTAAGATATGCGCTTGCCGTAAATCCAGGCGCCTGTTTACCTACTAACATATTATTACCTCCCTCCTTATATTTAACGAAAAAGAATAATTTAGAATTATTGTTATTATATTACCTTGTCTCAATTTTTTCAATATTATTCTACCTTATAAGCTTTCTTATAAGGCGTTTCATGTCTATTTTTCTAATAACAATTTCTTTTTAGCTAGAATTTCCATCGAGTATCTTCTTTAAATTTTTTCCTTGAAGGGTTACCTTCTACTCTCCATAATTGGTTACGTTTCAAGTCATAAATAACCGACCAAACAGTATCTGCATTATTTTTTCGATCATATTGACACATAAATCCATATTTTCCTGCTAATATTGATTGGGCAAGCTCAAATGAATAGTTACCTTTATTATTTTTAAGTGCGTTATATGCTATTTGATATCGCTCATCAGAACGCCAATCATCAATGTCTCCATTACGATAATATTGCATCTGGATAGAGTTAAAATTATTAGCTGTTGCAACAAATTGTTCTCCTTGCTCAGGCCTGATAACCACAATGTTTTCAGGATTACACTCAACAACAGCAATATCTCCAATTTTATCAGCTATTGTTATTGTCTGTGCAGACGCTATGGGTAAGCCATGGAAGGCTACGATTACTTCTTTAGTAGTTTTGCCTTTTTCCAGCATATATCTTAACAGCATACCGGCATTTAATCCCGGTTTTCTGATTTTGGGGTATACAAAAGTAAGACCAACTGCCAAACCATGTTCATTAACACCATCCTCCATCTGTATATATGCGGTAGTGTTTGCATTAAAAGAATTGCTCCCTATCAAATCATAAATGCAGTTCATATACAATTTTTCTAGGCTTACCAAGAAGTCGCTATTTCTTCCAAAGATAATTTCTTTATCAGTGCTAAAAGCAAAACATGTACATTTGTTATCAAATTCAAAGCAGTACATGCAAAATAAAATAGCATGCAATATTTCTACCGGTATTTCGTTACCATCGGCAATTCCTTTAATTTCATCAAGTATCTCAGGAAAATATTTTCTATATTTTCCTGAGCACTGAGTTGCAAATTCATATTTTTCTTCCGTTAAGTTAAAAGTTGGAGAAAAATCTAGTTTCTTGCCATACTTTAATAACATCCTTCCCCATTTAAAACCGGCCTCATAATGTGATCCTGCAAATCTTCGATGATACAAACAAACACTCTCCTTTATGCATTCTGAGAGTTGGCGCCATCTCACTTATAAAGGTATTTGAATAAAAATTTTATGTCAATAATAATATTTAATCTATATCGTAAGAACATCGGCAGCACCTCATGTAAAGCATTTCATTAAATAAAAAACAGTTACCCCAAGCTTTTGCTTGGGGCTTATGGATAAAACACCTTTACTACCTCTTTACCTTTGCCGGACTGAAAAAATTTTAGTTTTAATTCTTAAAAATTCACTCTCCAGTTTAGCAAGCAACCCCCTAGGTATCATATGTCCAAGGTCAAGCGCTCCACGGGCCGCCATTTCGGTTAGCTTTACCATTATTCGAAACATTTCCGGTGTTACACCAGAATTATCATTACCAAAGAAGATGGTCATTTCCCTGATCAGCTGGTAGAATTCTGGATTTCGTCGGATGAACTCTGTGTCCTGCCCATAGTCATGGTATAGATTTGCCGGTTGCTGCCCAGTGCTATTATTATTACGGGCTTTAACGCAAAGGTTAATTTATTTTAAGAATTCATACTTGTAATGTTCGGGCAGTTCTGCACCGCCTTTTTTGAGTTCTGATTCATATTTTTTTGTGACTGGTAATATATTGTTGCAAATTTGTTTGGGGTTGGCAATATAAATTATGACATCTGTGTATTCCTGGTCCCCAACGGTAACTTTGCCAAGTTCCTTTTCGTAATGATGTGGAAAACCTTCTCTGCGGTCTAAATAATCCGTTTCTCTCCCCTGAATTTATCATGTGCTGCCGGATTGTACAGGCTTACCCCTGCGTAAAGCCACCCCATTACTGCTCTGAAACTGCTGCCGACGTAAAACAGCGCCACTGTGGTTTCGTTTGCCGTTTTCTGCGGCGTGCGCAGCGGCACACCGGCGCCGGCATTTATAACCCGGTTTATTCCTTCCATCAGCTACCGGCAGCGGACGTACAGGAGGAAATGTACCTTTTGTTGCACACCATCGGTAGTGGCGAGTATCTTGATGAACCAGGAATCCTGCGAATTTATTCGTGGGAGGTTCAAAACCTTAAAAGACTTAATGGTGCTCATAGTTTGTCCTTACATTTACCATAGTCTTCGGGTTAGTTCTTTATAAATGTTCTCCCTGCTCCCCACCAGGGCAATAATTATTAATTTACCTTCTTCGTCTATATAGTAGATAACCCGGTATTCCACACCCCTGAATTTGCTGTGTTGAGAACGAAGTTCCTTAAACGGACCGGATAATTTCTCATTTTTATACGGGGCCTCTGCGATCCCATAAATCTTACTGTATATAAAATATCTGAGAGCAGGTACCATTTTTTTAAGATCTCTAACGGCTCCTTTGGATAGCCGGATTTCATAATTTTTCTTCATTCTCTATACTCCTGATGGCCTTCTCCAAAGAAACAGTTTCCTCTTTAAGCCTTTCTTCCAATAATCTATCAAAGGCTTGATTAAAAGTGGCCTTTCGTTCAAGAAGTTTGGCTTTAAACTCATCCCCGCTATAACCTAAATCTATCAGGTCCTTCGTAATTAAATCTTCCATTTCGTCAAGGATGGTAACTTCCTTTACCTTCAACTCTTCGCCATCCATATAAAACTTCAGCCTGGTACCTTCTTTCCAGTTGAATTTCTCACGAATTTCTTTTGGGACAGTGACCTGGCCTTTTGATGTTAAAGTTGTATATTCCAAAACAGTCCCCCCTATAGTGGTAATACCGTAATACTGTAATAATATTTTACCACAAAAAATATAAAGGTAGAAGGATAACGGTGATATTCTGAACGCCAGATGGCCGGCACGGTCTCTGACATCCTCCCAAGGCTAAAGCACGTGGGGTTCCTTAAAGGAACAAAGGTTTTATACTTCGTGGCAGTTTAAGGTTGCTTTTAAACAACCCCCGCGCGCCCAATTCCCGGGCCACAAAACGGACCGGGGCCTGAACGCGGTTGTGTTCGTCCAAGAAAGGCGTGGCGTCAGGAAAGTCAACCTCGCGGCCGTTTACCAGCACCCGGACCGGCAAACCTTTTGCAGGACCTTTGGCGGCGGCAATACCGTAATAAGCAGCTGTAACCAGAAAAAGCATACACAGTAAAATAAACGCTTTTTTCCGGAATAGTGTAGCAGATTAATCCCCCGGAATTTGAAGATTTGGTGTCATCATATTATAAAAGTAATGGTTACAGCGTTGAAAACCCCTCAGAGCTATGACTACGGCGTTGATCTATTTGCATCTAGAGTGATTATAAGACGGAAATACAAGTTAAGATGTATAAATCAAGAAAAGTTAACCACGAAGCGGTTATGGTGCTGTAAGTTTTATGGTAAAGCATCTCGCATTTTATCGTGCTGAAGAAGGTTTCAGCACAGGCATTATCGCCTTTTAACGTGTTGCCTTAGAACGCATACTGTAACTTTTGCTAAGCTAACGATATAATAATTTTTTTAATTCTTCCGGCAGGGGCGCCTTAAACTCCCGGTAAATACCCGTGCGCGGGTGTTTAAACCCCAGCACCGCGGCATGCAGAAACTGTCCTTCCAGGCCGAAGTGGGGCCGGGACGGGCCGTACTTGGGATCGCCCACCAGCGGGTAACCGATATGCGCCATGTGGACCCTCACCTGGTGGGTACGGCCGGTTTCCAGTTTTAATTCCAAAAAAGTGTATTCGTTAAAACGTTTGAGCACGCGGTAATTGGTAACCGCGTGCTTGGCATTTCTATGGACCACAGTCATTTTCTGCCGGTTTCTGGGATCACGGCCGATAGGAGCATCTACCACCCCGGCCTGTTCCTTGATCTGCCCGTGGACCAGGGCCAGGTAGATGCGGGTAACCAGCCGTTCTTTGAGCTGCCGGGCCAGGCTTAAATGGGCGGTGTCGTTTTTAGCCGCCATAATCAAGCCCGAAGTATCCTTATCCAACCGGTGTACAATACCGGGACGCAACACCCCGCTGATCCCGGACAAATCACTGCAATGGTAAAGGAGGGCGTTTACCAGCGTTCCCGTATAATTACCCGCCGCCGGGTGAACCACCATGCCCCGCGGCTTGTTTACCACTATAACGTCGGCGTCCTCATAGTAAACATCCAGAGGTATTGGTGCGGCCTCAACCTTTAGCTCCGCATTATCAGGACCGGGAACCCTTACATCGACCCGGTCTCCCGGTTTAACCCGGCAACTTGACCGCACCGGCGCACCGTTTAATACAACCATATTTCCCAAAATTAATTTTTGGATCCGGGAACGGGTTAATTCTTCGAGCACACCGGCTAAAAAAACATCCAGTCTTTTCCCGGCATGCTCTGTACCAACTTCCAAAGAGATTTGCTGTTCAGTCATTAATTTTCACTTTCCTGCTTTTCTTTTGGGCCTTTATCCATTAATATTTCCCAGATTAAGAAACCGGTACCAATAACGATGGCGGTATCGGCAACATTAAATACCGGCCAGACCCGGAAATCCAAAAAGTCCACTACCAGACCGTAGCGCAGCCGGTCCGCCAGGTTGCCCAGCGCCCCCCCCACGATCATTCCCATGCCGGTACGCAGCAGGCCCCGGCCAGGGGGTAGCTTCCGGTATCCCAGGAGCATACCGGCGATAAGCACCACCGAGATAATTATGAATACATGCGTCTGGTAGGCCAGAAAACCAAAAGCAGCTCCTGGATTCATTATATAGGTTAAATAAAATACCGGCGGCAAGACAGGAATGGATTCCCCCTGGTACATCAAAAATTGCACCACAGTCTTGGTGGTCTGATCCAGCAGAAAAGTCCCCGCAATAATATAAAAAAACATATTACCCCCTCACCGTTTTATATTACCATAATAAGGCTTACCTTAAAAGTCCTGGCATAAAACATTGGCAATATTTAACTTAATAATTTCATGCTTTCTTGATCATACTACTTACTAAGGATGTGTAATGGCCGAGCCAAGATTGTTACAGGGTCGCAATGCGGCTCGGTAACAATCGGCCGAAGGTTGATACCGGATCGTAACGGTTCGGTATCAGCCGGAGGGCAGATTGGTAGGTGTTCCGGCAGGTTCTGCAGCAGTCTGAAAGATTGCTGCGGGATCACAAGGGATATCTACCAGTCGAGCTAAGACTATTATGGGTGTCGGATGACTAAGTTTATTCTTAGCTTGAGGTTTGCAGCAGTCGTAAGATTGCTGCAGGCTTCCTAGATATCCATAATAGTCGAGCAAAGGTCATTACGGGTTCCGCAACGGTTTGCAGCAGTCGCAAGATTGCTGCGGGCTGTAAAGGGATTCGTAATGGCTGTAGCGTAGGTCATTATGGGTTCTTAACATAGAAACCTTCCTCAATTTGGAGGAAGGTTTCTTATTGGAAAAACTTGTGCTTTAGATGCTTTTTAATGCGGCGGAACATTTTGGGCAAACTCCTGGATGTTCTTGATCCAGGCCGACTTCCTCGTGATACATCCAGCAGCGCGCACATTTTTTCCCTTTAGCGTATTGCACGGATATGGCAAGACCCGGCAACCCGGCTTCCACGGCATTTTCCGGTGCTTCCTCCAGCCGCCGCAGCATACAGCCGGATACAATAAACAAGGTGGCCAGTTCATCTGCCACCGGCTCCAGGAAAGAATGCCAATCACCGCCGGCATAAAGTTCCACCGCTGCTTCCAGGGAATTACCGATGACCTTTTCCCGGCGCGCAGCCTCCAGGGATTTGGTAACTTCACCCCGGACGGCTAGAAGCCGCTCCCATTTTTGGTCCAGTTCCGCGTCAAGATAGGCTTCCTGGACTTCCGGCATGTCGGTAAGCTGCACACTGACCGCCTCGCCCTTGTCACCCGGCACATAACGCCATATTTCCTCCGACGTAAAAGCCAGTACCGGAGCCAGCAGGCGCACCAGTGCCGTCACAATTTCGTACAGGACGGTCTGCGCCGCGCGGCGTGCCTGGGAACGGGCAGGAGCGGTATAAAGCCTGTCTTTAATAATATCCAAATAAAGCGCGCTCATATCGACGGTGCAGAAACTGTATATAGAATGATAAACCACATGATATTCGTAGTTCCGGTAGGCACCGGTTACCCGGTGGATCAGTTTTTGCAGCTGGCCCAGGGCCCACCGGTCAACTTCCGGCATATCTTCGTACGGCACCGGATCCGTGCCCGGGTTGAAATCGTACAAATTACCAAGCATAAACCGGCAAGTGTTTCTGATTTTCCTGTAAGCCTCGGTCATCTGTTTCAGAATGCTTTGTGAAACGGCCAGGTCTCCCCGGTAATCACTGGAACTGACCCACAAGCGCAAAATATCGGCGCCCATCTGTTTAATCACTTTAGCGGGGTCCACCACGTTGCCCAGCGACTTGGACATCTTGCGCCCCTTTTCATCAACCACAAAGCCGTGGGTCAACACGGCACGGTAAGGAGCCTTCCCGGTCACCGCCACGGAAACCAAAAGCGACGAATTGAACCACCCCCGGTGCTGGTCGCTGCCTTCCAGGTAGAGGTCCGCGGGCCAGCGCAGGTCGGGCCAGACCGCCGGTTCGTCTAGAACTCCCAGGTGGCTTGAGCCGGAGTCAAACCAAACGTCCATGATATCGGTCTCTTTGGCGAACTCCCCGCCGCCGCACCGGTCGCACTTAATCCCTTCAGGCATTAACTCCGCCGCCTCACGGGCAAACCAGACGTCAGAACCGTATTCCCGGAACAACTTTTGCAAATGGCTGATGGTCCGGTCATTAATGATCTCTTTTTCACAGTTTTTACAGTAGAAAATCGGGATCGGCACCCCCCAGCTGCGCTGGCGCGAAATGCACCAGTCAATCCGGCCGTCAACCATGTTGTAAATCCGCTCCCGGCCCCAATCGGGAATCCAGCGCACCTGGTGGTGAATGGCATCCAAGGCCGCCCGGCGGAAACCGTCAATCGAAGCAAACCACTGCTCGGTCGCCCGGAAAAACACCGGGTTTTTGCAGCGCCAGCAGTGCGGATACTGGTGCACAATTTTAGAACGGTGCATCAAGTTGCCGCGCCGGACGAGTTCGGCAAGCACTTCTTCATCGGCGTCCCGATAAAACTGGCCGGCAAAAATACCTCCTTCTTCGGTAAAACGGCCTTTACCGTCGACCGGGGAAATTACCGGCAACCCGTACTGTTTGCCGACCATAAAGTCCTCCAGGCCGTGCCCCGGTGCGGTATGCACGCAACCGGTACCCTGCTCCAGGGTCACGTGGTCCCCCAGGATCAAAAGCGAAACCCGGTCAACAAAGGGATGCCCGCATTCCACCCTTTCCAGCTCACGGCCCTTAAACTCCTTAAGCACTTCTGTATCCCGGGCATCGAAACCAGTGCGCTCCAGGAAACTATCCTTCAGTTCCTTGGCCACCAGGTATTTTTCCCTGCCGGCCCGGACCAGGACGTAAGCATATTCCGGATGCACACATATGGCTGTATTGGCTGGCAGGGTCCAGGGAGTGGTGGTCCAAATCACCACGTAGGTGTCGTCCACGGGCAAAATCCCCTTACCGTCCCGTACCGGGAACCGGACATATATAGAAGTGGATTTTTTATCACCGTATTCCACTTCGGCTTCAGCCAGGGCGGTTTCACAACCGGCACACCAGTATACCGATTTTAAGTCCTTATAAATATAACCTTTGGCGGCCATTGCTCCAAATATGCCGATTTGACGGGCCTCAAAATGGGGCATCAGGGTCAGGTAAGGATGGTCCCACTGCCCCCGTACGCCCAGTCGCTTGAACTCCTCCCGCTGGATATCCACAAATTTCAAGGCGAATTCCCGGCATTTGTTGCGAAATGCCACCGGATGGATCTGATGCCGGTTGAGCCCGAAAGTTTTGATCGCCTGTTGTTCGATAGGCAGGCCGTGGGTATCCCAACCGGGTACGTAAGGCGCATCATAACCGGACATGGAGTGGAATTTTACTACAATATCCTTCAATACTTTGTTCAATAAGGTTCCGAGATGGATATGCCCGTTGGCATAAGGCGGTCCGTCGTGCAAAATAAATTTCGGACGCCCTTTATTTTTTTCCTGTACCCGGCGGTATATATCGATCTCTTCCCAGAATTTTAAATATTCCGGCTCGCGTTGGGGCAGGTTGGCCCGCATCGGAAAGCCGGTTTTGGGCAGGTTCAAGGTTTTACTGTAGTCCATTATGATTACACCTCACTGGAATAAAAATATTCGCGTAGACTCGAATTTCAGCAATGATAACTTTAGTGTTTCCTGTAATATAAAAACCCGTCCCCGTAAAGGGACGGGAGTATATCCCGCGGTACCACCCTACCTGCCGGTCCGGACACGATCAAACGCACAAAAATGCCATGCCGCGCGGACGGCCACTTTAACGCCGGTTAACGGTGGCAAACCGGCCGGGCTTAATCCCGTCAGGTTTCAGCCGGCACCTCCCGGGTGATTTTCAACGGTTACCGTGTCCGGATTCCAGCCGCTCCGGACTCTCTTAAACGGAATGTTCCGCCTACTCTTCCCGTTCACTGGCTAAAAAATTACTCTAACAGCCAATATTATATGAAAAGCTGTGCTATATGTCAACCAAACCGCCGGTAAAACTTACCGCCAACCCGGGTGCTGACTTTAAACCTGAATCCAATTAAGACTCAAGCACCTTTAATATGTTCTCAAGGCTCAGTCCCGTGACTTTGATCATCTTGTTGCGGCCGGTGAAACCGGACACCACTTCCACCTGCGCACGGGGTACTTGCAAAAGACCGGCCAGGTAATTGCGGCAGGCCTCGTTGGCTTTCCCGTCCACCGGCGGCGCGGTCAACCGGAGTTTTACCGCATCCCCGTAAAGACCTGCCAGTTGGTTCTTGGATGCCCGGGGCTGCACCCGGACCTTAAAAAAAACCCCGTCTTTTTCCTCTTTGATGCATAACAAATTATTTCAACTCCTGCAGGCCCGCTTTTGACTTCCACACTACCGCAACTGCTTTGGCCATGTCGCTTATCAGGTCAACCAGGTGGTCACAACCCTGACCGCCACCGATAACTTTTCCGATCTGTTTTTTGCCGCAGTGCGGTAATACCAAGCCTTTCAATTCCGAAAACAAAGCCTCGCATTCAAAACAGACCCGGTCCGGTGCCCGGAGGAAACCGCACCGGCATCCGGCCACCCTGCCCGTGGTATCCAAATCAATAACCGCACCCATCTCGTGGAAAGAATCGGACAGGTTTCCCACGATATTAAGTCCGTCAGACCCGCTGAAAACCGAACAGCTTTTTGACCGGGTAAAAAAGTTTAATCCCCGCCAAAAATTACCCACATATTCCGGCCATGCCCGGGTAACACGGTCCAGGTTGCTGTAATAGCGGCAGGAGTTTAAATAATGGCTTTCCCAATAACGGCCGTAATCATCAACCGATTCAAATCCTCTTTCACGGTAAAGAAATGTTTCCGCCTGGATCATGCCTCTGACACATTCCGCCAGCATTTCCCTGGCCATGCCGCCGGCTTCATCCCCAACCGCACGCCGCAGCTCTTTGCCAATATTAAAATAGGCAACGGCTCCTTTCAGGGCAGGAACCGCCTTACAACCGTTAAACCTGCCACCTGGTGAACGGTAGACCTCCCAGGCGGCTTCTTTAACGGCAAAAGTTCGCACGTTAACCGTCAATCTCCCGGCCGCTTCAATATCAGTACCGTTTAAAAAAGTTTCGGCCAGAACGTCATCCGGATTTATTCTCCGGACACAACTATACCAGTTTTTTACGTAGGTCAAGTTCATACAATTAATCACCATCCCCCAAATCCTTGCTCAACACCGGTACCGGAAAAATATCAACCAGCGGCAGATTTACTTTCCGGGTCTGAAGCAACCGGGCTGGTACTTGGTTTTTCATTGGCACCGACAGTTTCTTCTTCGCGGTTTAAAAATTCAATCTGGGCTTGTAAAGAAGAGCGCATACGTACTAGAAACATCTGTGCTTCTTTTTTCAGCCTCCGGCATTCTCCGTTTAACTCCTTAACCTTTTCTTCCGCTTCGTGGATCAACTGCCCGGCTTCACTCCTGGCCCGTTCCAACAAAAAACCGGCTTCCTTTTCCGCATTCCGCCGCAATTCCTCGGCATTCTTTTGCGCCATAACCATGGTGTTTTTAAGTACTTCTTCTATTTCCCGGTAACGGGCCATGTTCTGCTCCGCCTGCGTCAATTTTTCCTTCAACACCTGGTTTTCCCGGTACACTTCTTCATAATCCTGGTTGATCTGGTCCAGGAATGAATCCACTTCTTCATTACAATAACCCCGGAAAGCACGACGAAACTCTTTTTTTTGAATATCCAGCGGTGATAACACGTCTTAATTTCACCTCGGGTTAGTTTTTAAACAATACCTAATAAAACAATTCTCAAAAGGTAGAAAATTAACGGACGTATGATAAAGTCCAACACCAGAAAAGCAACAATCGGGGATAAATCTACCGCCCCGAAAGGTGGGATAATACGCCTGAAAATAGCAAGATACGGCTCGGTAACTTCATAAATAAATCTGATTACCGGCTGGTACGGGTTATGGGGAATCCAGGAAAGCAGAATACGGACAATTAAAAGCATTACATAAACCCGAAATGCTACATTTACTGCAGTAAAAATAAGACTCAGATTCATAATCAACACATCCTACCCATGGTTTAAAATTAATCAAGCCGGAATTAACCCGGACTTTCCTTCCCAACCTGCGTCACTTAACAGAACCCGGTAATTCTCCCGAGCGCCTGGCGGCAGCCGCAACCGCTTTCATCAACACAAACCTCAAAGCCCCCTCTTCCAGCGCCTCAAGACCCGCCATGGTGGTACCACCCGGGGTGGTTACCTGATCCTTTAGCTTGGCGGGATGCTCCCCTGTTTCCAACACTATTTTTGCCGTGCCAAGCATGGTCTGGGTAATCAATATGCGGGCTAAATCCCTCGGCAAGCCGAGGTTGACCGCACCATCTATCAACCCTTCGAGGATTAAATACATATAAGCCGGACCGCTGCCGCTCAATCCAGTGACGATGTCCAGCAACGATTCCGGTACTTCCACCGCTTTCCCCGCCGCGGTAAATATGGCCAGGGCCTTTTCAATCCAATCACTGCCCGCGTGTTTACCGGCGCTCACCGCGCTGGCGCCTTCCCCCACCAGACAGGGCGTGTTGGGCATAACCCTGACCACCGGAACCGGTCCTTTCAAAAAAGACTCAATATAACCGGTTTTAACCCCCGCGGCGATAGATATGAAAACTTGCTCCGGACGCGCCACCGGAGCGATATCCAACAGGAGGGACCCCATAACCTGGGGTTTTACAGCCAAAACCACAATATTAGACTTTTCCACCACCTCCATGTTTTTCCCGGTGGTATTAACTCCGAACTTTTGTTCCAGGTATTCCATTCGTGTAGATTTGACGTCACTTATGTATATTGCGGCAGGGGGCACCAGTTCTGCCCGTAGCAAACCGGAAATTATTGCCTCACCCATGGCTCCCCCGCCGAGAAAACCGATTTTCTGCCCCTTTAAAGGCAAACTATCACCCCCTGCATTTTATTTGCACATCCAGGAAAAAGCACCTTTTTCCCGTTCAAATTCCTTCATGTCACTGGCAATATCAATGTTATCGGGTACCACCAGGAAAATACCATTACCCACCTTTTGGAAACTGCCGTTAAGCGCATACGCGGCACCACTGATAAAGTCCACCACCCGTTTGGCCAAATCAGCATCCGCCTGTTCCAGGTTTATAATTACCGGACGCCTGTTTTTTAGGTTGTCAGCAACCCCTTTGACATCGTCAAAACACTTGATTTCAACCACCACTACCCGCACCTGGCGCTGTGAATGCAGGCTCAAAACGGTACCCCGGTCTTTATCCTTTTCTTTTTTCTTCAACCAGGTTCTTCCTTCAGACACCTCTTCAGAATTATTTTTTTTCTCTTCTTCCACCGGGTTCTCTTCTTCAAAACCGATAAATCCCAATACCTTATCCACCAGTTTTACCGCCAATGCTGGAAAACCTCCTTCCGGTTCCTGTATTATATAACACTCCCCATCCTCTAAAGGGGATGGGATTCCCGCTCCAATCTTTAATATCTCTTGCCAAATATCGCCGTACCGACACGCAAAATATTAGCGCCTTCCTCTACCGCCACTTCAAAATCTCCGGTCATACCCATGGAAAGATAAGGCATCTTTAAACCCGGAAATTTTAATGGCAACCGCCGGGCCAGTTCGCACAATTGTTTAAAATAAGGCCTTACTTCCTCCGGGTCCGGACACATTGGTGCTATAGTCATCAAACCGCACACCTCAAGACCCGGAAGCCGCCCCGCCTCCGCGACGAACTCCGGCACCTCGCCGGGAGACAATCCGGCTTTAGTTTTCTCACCGGCAATATTCACTTGTACCAGCACCCTGGCCACGGTATGGGAATTACAAGCCGCCTTGCTGATCGTTTGCGCCAGGGAATGACGGTCCAGGGAATGAATCAACGCTGTTTTACCGATTATTTTTTTTACTTTGTTAGTTTGCAGGCGCCCAATAAAATGCCACTCCGCTCCCCGGGATAAATGAGCATACTTTGCTAAAAACTCTTGTACCCGGTTTTCTCCCAGCGCATTCACCCCGCAGGAGAGCACTTCTTTGACACCGGCAAGCGGCACCGTCTTAGTCACCGCCACCAGTTTTATTTCCGCCGGATCGCGTCCGGCGCGGCAAGCGGCGTCAACAATCCGTTTCCGCACTTCCTCCAGATTCCTTTGGATATTCAACCTAATCCACTCCCTATTTCACTGCCACTCCTTTTATAAATTCATCAAAACTCCCTGATAAACAAATTCTTATTTCGACGGCAGGTAAACCGATTCCTGCGTAAACTTTCCCTTTCCCGGTATTTTAAGCATTTATCCACCGTCAGATGCTTTGCGTGTTGCGTATATTGAACCTATCTTCCCAAAGGCAGGACAAAGGAAAAGGTACTACCCACACCAACCTCACTTTCCACCTGCACATTACCGTGGTGGGCATCGATAATATGTTTCACTATCGAAAGACCGAGACCGGTACCGCCCTGTTCGCGGGAACGGGCTTTATCCACCCGGTAAAAACGCTCAAACACCCTGGGCAGACTTTCCGCCGGGATGCCGATACCGTTATCCCGGACGTCTACCCTTATATCCTCCGGGCTGGCAGACGCGCTGACCGTAATTTCTCCGCCGGGCTGGGTATAACATATGGCATTTTCAATCAGATTAATCAATACCTGATAAATCATATCGGGATCTCCCGGCACCGTGGAAAAAAATTCCGGCACTTCCACTTTTACAGCCAGCTGCTTTTCTTCCGCACGCGATTTCAACACGGCCACCACTCTTTCGAGCAGGTCTTTTATTTCCAATGGCTGCAGGTTGGGCATGAATTTGTGGTTTTCCAGTTTGGACAGGTTTAATAATTCATCAATCAACCGGGACAGCCTTTCGGTTTCCGCGTTAATAATTTTTAAAAAATCCCCGGCCAGCCTGGGGTCTTCAAGCGCGCCGTCCAAAAGGGTTTCGGCAAAACCCCGGATGGAAGTGAGGGGGGTCCGTAATTCATGAGACACATTGGCAACAAATTCACTGCGCATTTCTTCCAATATTTTTCTCTCGGTGATATCCCTGAGGATCATCACCACACCGCCCCGGTCGGCTCCCGGATTCTGCAGCGGTATAATATGCACCTGAAATATGCGCGGCTCCGGGGCCAATATCTGGACCTGCTTTTGCATCGACCGCCCGGTTTCGAGGGACTGATTCAACATCCTTTCGAGTTCATAGTTGCGAATTACCCGGAGAATATTTTTACCCCTGCTGGCAGCCATGGTGATTCTGAAAAGCTCCTCGGTCACGGAATTGATCAAAATCACCCGGCCCCAGGTATCCATAACAATAACCCCCTCGGACATGCTGGAGAGGATTGCCTGAATCCGGTTTTTTTCCAGTACAATATCATCCAGATTGTCTTTCAGCTGCCGGGCCATGTAATTTATGGAACGGGCCAGTTCACCGATTTCATTATCGTAATAAATGCGAATCTCACGGTCCAGGTTACCCCGGGCCATATCCTGGGTAACATTAAATATTTCCCCCAGGGGTTTGATAAAACAACTGTACATAAACAGGGCTAAAACGGCGGCAAAGGAAAAAGCAATGGCACCGGCACCCCAAAAAGTCAACTTGCTGCCGGAATAAAGATGGATCAGAATAATATAAGCCAGTACCAAAATGAAATAACTGGCTACCGGCCGCCAGCCAACCCGCTTGATAAGTTTTACTACGTGCTGCATTTCAAACCCTCCTTGAAACGGTAACCTACTCCGCGCACCGTTTCAATAGGCTGCTCTCCTTCCATTAAACATAACTTTTGCCTGATGTGGCGGATGTGTACGTCCACGGTCCGGGAATCCCCCGTATATTCATAACCCCAAATCTGTTCCAAGAGCTGGTCCCGGGTAAAAACCCTGCCCGGGTAATGCGCTAAAAAACGGAGTAATTCGAATTCCTTCGGAGTCAGTTCTTGCTTTTTACCGTCTACATAGACGGAAAACCTGACCCCGTCAATAACCAGTCGCCCGAAATCCAACCTTGCTTCCCATTCCTGTTCGTCATGTCCTGCTTCAGTCGTGCGGGCGCGCCGGAGCCTGGCCTTAATTCTGGCCACCATTTCGCGCGGGCTGAAAGGTTTGGTAATATAGTCATCGGCACCCATTTCCAAACCCAGGATCTTGTCAACTTCCTCGGCCCTGGCGCTGAGCATGATTACAGGTATCTTTCTGGTTACCGGTTCCCGGTGTAATTCCTGGCAAACTTCCAAACCGTTTATTCCCGGCAGCATCACATCCAGCACGATTAAATCGGGTTGCTCTTTGCGGGCCAATTCCAACCCCCTGGCACCGTCCAGGGCCGTGAGCACCTGGAAACCTTCCCGTTCCAGATTGAAACGGATCAACTCCAGAATATTTTTCTCGTCATCCACAACCAGTATCTTAAACATTTTACCCCCTTCTTACTTCAGCATCAGGAGCGACGCCATCCTACCCGCGACACCGTTTTGGGCGCGGTAGGAAAAGAACAGGTCATTATGGCACGAAGTGCAAACGCCGGCGACATAAATATTTCTTTCGTCCAAACCCGCGCTCAAAAGAACCCGCCGGTTCGCCTCCCACAAGTCCAGCCGCATCTTACCCGGAGAAGACGGCCGGACCAAGCCGGCCTGCGAAGTAAAAACATTATTGAACACTTCCACTACTTCCGGACCGACTTCATAACAGCACGGCCCGATTGCAGGTCCGATCCCGGCCAGGCACCGTCCCGGGTCGGTATTAAAAACATTTTTCATTAATTGCACTGTTTTGGAGCCAATTTTTAAAGCCGTACCTTTCCAACCCGCATGTGCCAAAGCTACCGCTTTATTTACGGGATCGAGAAGGAATACCGGAACGCAGTCGGCATAATAACTCGCCAGCGGCACGCCCGGAGTTCCCGTGACCAACGCATCTGCAACGGGACCTGTTTCTTCCCCGGAGAGTGCCCCCCGGCCCCGTTCCTGCAGTCCGACTACTGCGATCCGGTCCCCGTGCACCTGCTTTCCCGCCACCAGGTGCGCCGGATTGATGCTCAAGGCGGTACAGGCCAGGGACCGGTTGGCGCGCACGTTTTCAACTTTATCTCCGACCCCGAAGGCGGTATTCAAACCGGCATACGGACCGCTGCTTTTACCGCCCCACCGGGTGGTAAAACCATGCGTCACGAGCCCGGTTTTATTAAAATGCGGAAAAGTGTAGAATCTTAAACCACCCCTGGTAGTGTACGGGTCCATTACGCATCCCTCAATCCTGCCCGCTTTTTTTACTTGCCGTCAATAAAACTTGTCAAATCCGCCAGGCGGGCAAGCAGCTCTTCTTTACGCGCCTGCCCCATACCTGCCGCTGAAAGACCTCTTAATTTGGTTGCCAGGGCCACGCAGGCGGATTCTAATGCATCTTTCTCCAGACCGGTGCTGGATACAAGCTCCACGGTCTGTTTCCACAACGGAATGGTGACGTTCAGACCCCACTCCGCCCTCAATAAACGGGCGAGCGTTTGCGCTGCCTCCGGCTCACCGTGCACGACAAAAATTTCGCGGGGCGGAGCGGTAAAACTATTGACCCACTTAATCAAGCCATCCTGATCGGCGTGGGATGAATAACTTTCAATACACCTGATATCAGCCTGTACGGCAATTTCTTCACCAAAAATACGCACTTTTTTAGCACCGTCCATAAGCTGACGCCCGAGGGTACCCTCCGCCTGAAAACCCACAAAAAGCACCGTGCTTTCCGGCCGCCAAAGATTATATTTCAGGTGGTGCCTGATCCGCCCGGCCTCACACATACCGCTGGCGGAAATAATTATCGCCCCGCTGGTATTATTCAACATCATGGACTCCTGCACGGACTGGGTAATTTTCAGGCCCGGAAAGTTAATCGGGTCTCTTCCTTTGTCTACCAGCTCACTTGCCTCCCGGTCAAAAGATTCCCGGTGCCGGCCAAAAACCTCCGTGGCAGCCGCGGCCAGGGGGCTGTCGATATATACACTCATCGGGGGCATTCTTTTCTGCTGCATAAGAAGATTTAAATGATACAGCAAACCCTGGGTTCTTTCCACCGCAAAAGCCGGTATAATCAAATTCCCCCCCTTATGGTAGGTTTCCCAGATCACATTGTGTAATATATTTATTTCGTTTTCCGCCCGGTCGTGCAGCCTCGAACCATAAGTAGACTCCATAATCACATAGTCAGCCTCGGCAATACCGGAGGGATCATTAACCAAAGGCCGGTCCAGGTTGCCAATATCCCCGGTAAAAACCAGTTTCACCCCGGCATCACCCTGACTGACCCAGAGTTCGATCATCGCCGAACCAAGAATGTGGCCGGCATCTACAAAACGCGCCTTAATCCCCGGAACCACCTCGATTATTTCATCATACCCTACCGGCTTAAAATTAGAACAGGACTTGTGGGCATCATCTGCGGTATAAATCGGTTCTATCAGGGGTTTACCGGCCCGGCGGTTTTTACGGTTCTTGCGCTCCACCTCGCTTTCCTGAATATATCCGCTGTCCGGCAGCATCACTTCACATAACTCAACGGTCGGAGCGGTAGCAAATATCGGGCCTTTAAAACCGTGCTTAACCAGCTTCGGAATTAAGCCGCTGTGGTCTATATGCGCATGGGTGAGCAGAACACAGTCCACGCTGCGGGGTGAAACGGGAAAACTCCGGTAATTACGTTCCCTGAGCGATTTCGGACCCTGAAACAAACCACAGTCAATCATAATCCTTTTATTGTCGGTATCCAGTAAGAAGCAGGAACCGGTAACCGTGCCGGTCGCCCCTAAAAATAACAGTTTCATCATTCTCCTCCTCCGCTTGGGTAAGGGACAGGTCCCTTGTCCCGCCACCTTTTCATATTATAGATGATGAATAATTCCTTCCGACACTCCGGAAACCCTTTTTTTACGGACAAAAATAACGCCCGGCGCTTGACATAACGGTCTCCCGAAGCTAATCTGAAGGTAATGAAAAATTAGGGACATTTATTGAAGAGAGGAGCAAGTAGATATGCCCATATATGAATTCCGGTGCGGCAATTGCCGGCAAAACTTTGATAAGTTATGCGCCCTGGGGGAAAGCGGAAAAAATTTAAAATGCCCCGCGTGCGGCGCGGGGCATCCCGAACGAGTAATGTCTTCCTTCAGTACTGCCGGAACCGGCGGGGGAAAAGGAGCAGGTTCCTGCGGCACCTGCAGTTCCGGTAACTGCAGCACCTGCGGCCATTAGAGCGCGGTTCCTTAGACCTTCTCCATATATTCCTTATAAAACCCGGCGTAATTCCACATTGTCAATCTTAACCGTATTGTTGTTGCTCCAGGACGGTTCAAAGGTGAACTTGACCTCGGCCACGCGCGCCCCTGCCGGAATGCGGCCCGTGGAAAGTTGATACCGTTGGTAGGATTGTTCGGGAATATCTTCTTGCGAAAAACTGGGTTCGGTCCGGCCTACAAATTGACCGGCCCGGTTGTAGTAAATTACCTCCACGAATAAAACATACCTGGCCACACCGCCCGGCTGAATATTTTCCCTGGACCACCAGGTGAGGTTGTAAATTCTTCCCGGTTCTATATCCACTCTTTGAGAAAGTTCCGCCCTGGCATTATGCACGGCGCCCATCTCAGCGGCAAAGCTACCTGCACGGGAAAGGCTGGTACGGTACAAATTGCTCCCCGTCCACCCAACCGGAGCGGCTGCCGGATCAGGCCAGTTTTCGAAACCGGGATTAATTAGAATATTGGCTTCCGGACTCGGGGTCGGGGTGGGTGTCGGCTCCGGAGTAGGTGCTGCTTCCGGCCTGATCCCGATCGTGATGGATATTCCGGCCCGCGCAAATCTTTCCGCCGTGTTAAATCCTGTAATAGTATAAGTTCCCGGTGCCACTTGCCGGCCACGGTTATCCCGCTGGTTCCAGGTCACCCGGAAAACCCGGCTTTCCCCCGGACTAAGCGTGACACGGCTGATTGCCTGGGTAAAAGAACGGCCCCGGGACCAGCGCCAGACTTCCTCCCGCCCGCGCCTGACCACAAAATCATACCGCTGGCCGGAACGGTAGGTTAGAGTAATGTTTCTTCTGGTAACATTTTTTTTGATCAATGTAATCAAAACTTCTTCTCCCCGGCGGTACCAATTATCCCCGGTGTAAATGGTATACGACAAACCGTCTATAAGTCTGGTTTCCCGGTTTTCTGCCGCAGTATCGGGTACCCCGGGGACTCCATCCTCCGGTATGGTCAATACTTGACCTATATAAATAAAGTTGGGATTGGCAATATTATTTACCTGAAGCAACCTTTCCACCGAAGTGCCGAAACGCCGGGCAATACCATACAACGTATCACCCGCCCGGACCGTATAAGTTATGGACATTTTTCTCCCTTCCTTTCAG
>Ga0334899_1000960_pt1 | contig 30833 bp, 28 predicted proteins | sample GraSluR3_MG_FD_207219 | JGI IMG/M metagenome (GOLD analysis project Ga0334899, IMG submission 207219) | Sludge microbial communities from methane-producing bioreactor in Wageningen University, Netherlands - Granular Sludge_8_08-R3 | ecosystem: Engineered > Bioreactor > Anaerobic > Unclassified ...
AACCTACAGGCGAGGTAATTTTTGCAGACCCCTTCTCTCTAGTCTCCACATAGTAAACGGTGTGCGTAGATGTTAGCTCTACCAGCAAATCCTTAAAACTATCGATAACGCCAGCCAGTCCGGGGATAAGGACAATTGGTGGCAGATTAACATTTGCACTTGGCGTGAAGGTTACAACACGAAGGCTTACATCAGCATTTATCGTAACAAGCTCAGCAATCCAAGTTGCTCGGGGTGCACAGTATGCAGAGAAGTTAAATTTAGAATTCTTTTTAACCATATCAAAACAATGACTAGCAAATGCAAAGATAAAAACTAAAGCCAAAAAGCGGCCACCAAATGATTTGGTAGCCAATGCTGCAATACAGAAATACAGATTAATGGTAGCATCTACTACAAACACCCATAAACAACTATTAATTAACACTGTAACTTCATATGAGGGCGAGTGCATTTTGATTAATCAACATCTCATCTGGATATAACTGAATGCAACACAAAACTCAAAACGCTCTAAAACCGAATGTTTTAGAGCGTTTTGAGTTCATTTGAATTCGTTTTCGTGGAGCTGGAGGGAGTCGAACGCATCTAACACAGCCCTTATTTTATAGGCTTTTTAAAATCCACAATCTTAATAGGTAACCGAATAGGTGTCTAAAAACTTCTTTTTTGAATGAAAAACTAGTTGAAATTTTATAAAAAAGTTGCAAAAACCAGCTACCCATCTTACCCTAATCACGGAATCTTTTGCCAAACCTACGATTGAAGAGGGTATGATAAATATTTTTAGCCTTACCCCATCTTACCCTCATTAAATCAGAAGCCTAACTCTTTTCCGCTCATTTAAGGTTTACACAAAATTAAGCATTAGTCTTCCCATACTCTTCAAGCAACTCCTTTACCAACTTAAGTTTTAGGCTTAATTCGTCAGGCTTGTTAGCCTCGTACATATCATCTACTTCTGAATGGCCAAAGCCTTTCAGCTGATTTCCAAGAATATCAGCAATTTTATTATAAAGCAGTGGTGATTTTTGGGCTATTAATGCCATTTCGCGCCCCAGCAGCCTTGCCCCAGCAAACCTAAACTCGCTGCAATGCTCAACAAGTTCAATGTTGTCCGATTTATACAGATCCTCAGTCGCTATTTCGGAATAGAACTTTGCAATAAAGAAAAAATCTTCTAAATCTTTCACCCTACCGAGGTTCTCACTCCAGGCAACTAGTTTAAGGATTGACAAGCCAGGCAAGGTAATTACCCTGAAATTCCCCTCAATAACCTGTGCGGTTTCCGTTACCTCTTTGGTTCCAAACACCGACAAATAAATAGGCTTTCTTCCCTTGATTAGAACTTCATTATCCTTTTCAATCCCTCCAAATGGAAGCAAATCAACAATTTTCTTACTATTTGAGATAAGCCTGTATGGCTCAGGATGAGAAGTAAAACCCTCATTCTTTACCAGATAGTCAATTAGCTCTTGGTAGTCGCTATGCCTATTGATTAATACAGCAAAATCAATGTCAAGGGTAGCTCTCAATTCTGGAATAGTGTTTATGTGATTGGTCCAAACATCGCGAACAAAGGCACCAATTAAGTAGTAATCAATTCCAAAACTGTTGAAAGTTCTCTCGAGAGCATCTATAGTCTCGCCAAATGTGTTTCTAATGGTATTGTCGAAGTTATCCTTTAAGGTACTCATTGTAAATCATATTGGCCAGCTCATCCGTTCGGGCGTTGGCGGTATTCACTAAATCGGCAAAGATAATCAATGGGTGAACAGTCTTAGCATTCTCAGCCTGCATAGCCCAAAACACATTGTAAACCCTTACATTTCCAGCCTCATCGGGTACAAGTTTGTAGTTTCGAATCAACTCCGCTCTTGTTTCAGCTGTGTACATAGTAAACGCTACGGGCTTTAGGTAGTTGGTTAATATACCGGCAGCTGGCTCTCCTCCCCATTTGGTTTTTGTAAAGTCCAACGTTAACTCTCTCCAGTTTTTAGCATCCTCTTTATTCACAAAACGAAATGTGCCAATAAAATAATCAGGTTTTAGCTTCCTTTCGAAATATATTAACCATTGGTTAATTAGCTTCTCACGATTGGGAATGTAGAACACCCCTTTTGTTTTCTTCCTTAAGAACCCCTGATTCAGCAAATCGTTTGTAATGTAATTGATGTTCCCCACTGCAGTATCACAGATAGCCGCCTTCTCGCGGTAGGTTTTGCCAATAAAGTCCTTATCCGTAAGCAGATGGTAAATAAATTTAAGTCCAGTTTTATTGAATGCTCTACCAGCCTTTTCTGTTAGGGTTTTTGTGGGCTTTTTCCCCTCAATAAGCAGAAGCAAATCGTTTTGCTTAATAAAAACATTCCCCAAAGCATCAATATAATTTACCCCTCTGCTGCGAAGCTGTTCCCCAATATTTGGGTAAACTACTTCGGTAATAAGTATAAGGTTCTCGTACTTTTTCCCTAATTCATTAAGGTTTGCAAGATGCAGGTTTCTTACCTGTTTCTTTACCACAGCATCAAACCAGTATTCCTTTTGATTAATGTTTAAGCGCAATTTACCATCGGGAGCACCTTTTTGAGTATCCTCCTGACCCCACTCGGCAAGGGCACCAGTAGCCCCAGCCAGAGCATCAATCGCTTTATGTATTATCATTGTTTCCATACTCATTATGTTCACGTGTACGTGAACACGCAAATATAGTGAACATTTATTGGTTTAGCAATAGTTTTAAAGTATTTTTGACTCATAAGGCTATGGAAATGAAACCATAATAATGTTGGATCAGAATAAATCCAATTGGTTTCGTTGGCATACAATTCTCTCCTTGATCAAACCTTAAGCCACCAAAAGCCCCAAGTGGAGGGTTTGTCAAGGGCGATGATACCAAAATGCACAAACCAACAGATCATCGCTTGTATACCCTTTACAAAGCCGGAACGTGGGCTAGCTTCGCTTAAGGGGATGACAAGGAAACTTATTAAATATGATCAAGGGAAATATCTACTCTTAATTTAACTGAAAAGGGAACTGTGATGTTTACTAGCTTATTTGAGTGTCCTTCATCTTTAAGACAATATCTTTGGAGTTAATAATTGGCAGAGGAGCTTTAGCAAAAGGGGTTCCTTTGGTTTTGGTTGATAAAACACCCCTTACAGTTCCAATGCAAACCCCAATTAAAGTGGCAAGAAATTCGTTCTGGATATCCATTTTTTTTGTTTGCTTATCAAGCCGAACAACTTTATTTAGGTTTTTCACAAGAAACACAACGTCAACCTCGCTAGATACCTTAATATCATTAACGTCATTAACAGAATAGTTAACCAATGTGCGGATCCTAAACTTGTTGCTCTTATGGTCTATACTTAAACTGAAGCCCAATCCATACTGTAGATTCTTCCCAAATTCAACTTCATTGATATTCTCAGGTAGTGGCTTCATGGAGAATGAAACCTCAATTACTTCGAGAATCTTCACCGAAACTTCATTTTTGTCGCTCATAGCTAGTTTAGGTAATTACTTGAGGTTTGAGTAGCACTTTGAAAAGAGGTGTTCCAAGAGACAGGAACGCTTGAAGAGTCTTTCATTGGCTCAATTCGATACTCAGGATTTGTAAAGTAAAAAATTACGGGTTTTTGAGCCTTAACATCTAAAATTGACTCACCAATTGCAGCCTCAATTTTTGATATAGTTTTTAAAGTGAAGTTGTGTGTGCCTGTCATCCACTTGCTAATTTCACTTTCGTTCTTACCAAGCAAACGGGCAAGGTCTTTCTGTTCCATACCTTTTTGCTCTAGTAAACTATGAATCTTGTCAACTAAATCAAAGGAATGCTTTACAAAAAGGTCGATATCTTTTGGTATTTTTTTTCGCCTTTCCTCTAACCGTTTATTTTTTAACATTTTTATTTCTTTTGATATCAAAGGTGGTGTTTCCAAATATCTGCTTACCGTAAATGGAAAGTTTACCTTTGCTTAATCGTGATCTAATATAACCATCTATTTCCTGTAAAAGTTCAACACAGGAATTTAAAAATGGATCTTCATTATATGTTGCGGTAGTTTTTCCTCCTCCATTACCAAGAATAATAATTTCATCAGATAGCCGAAGTAAGTATAATCTCAAATTACAAGTTTCCAAAGGAATGGCCCAGACAGTATCTTTCCGTTTTCCCTCGGGTCTTAAATACCGTTCTAAAGCACCTCTTTCACCAATGCGTTCAAACCATTTGATGATAATATTAATATCTTCATCATAATCACATCCTTCAGGGAATTGATCAAAAAACTTGTCAACCTCCGTTTCTTCTCCTTGGTACTGGAGAGTATAGAACGTTACTTTTTCATGCTCCTCAAATTCAACAATTTCAATCTTTGACTTCACTTAAGAGTTAATTGCAAATTAAACAATATTTTTAGTCGTAAACAAAAGAATTAACCTTTTTTGTTATTCCTCACTACAAAAATAATGACTTTGTCACTATAACATATGGTAAATGGTATTGAAGAAATAAACATTTCGACAAAGTTGTCAACATATCAAATACCTGAATGTCTGTATTTTAGACAAATAAACTGATGCCTTGGTATTTATAACCTTTGGTTTATGTAAGCTGGGAAATAGAAACTTGTATTTAAGATTGAATGGGAGCCCCTATCGATCCTTAAATAGCACGAACGTGGGCTAGCTTCGCTTAAGGGATTGACAAGGAAACTGCGTTATGTGCAGATGTATTTAATGCTCTTTGATTCCGAATGCAAAGGATTTTGCTAACCTTACTGCAAAAAATCTCTGATATTGCAACAAAACACCCTTCACCCCACCACTCCATTCATCCTACTATAAATACTCTTCATCATAATTTCCTTAACCAAGTCGCCAAAAGCTTTGTCCTCAAGGATTTTCTCGAAGATATCCTGATTCTGATCCATACGGTCGATTAGCTTGGTAAGGAATAAATCCTCGAAGGCATATTTAAACGTATCAATTTTATTGACCTTTGCTTGGCTTTGCAGGGTTTCGTCCTGCATCAGCTCGGTTTCAATCTGGTCGAAGAACAGCCTATCGGCCTCCTCGAACTCAGTGCCAAAGCGATCGTTTAGCACATTAATAATTTCTGATAGTTTGGCTTCCTCGTCCTTGGGTCGTTTTAGTCCTGCTTCTAGTGTTCCGCTAAGCTCGCCATTTGCATCCTTATCCAAACCAATTGCTCCCTCGGCTATCTTTTGCAAGCGGTAATACTCCAGGGCAACCTCATCGGTTAGCTGCAACGATTCGGCCAAATCTCTCTTGGGCAAACGGGTCTGCAGTAGCTTGGCGTATGCATAGAACTTCTCCAAATCGGCATCGGCAAAGGGCATTATCTGCGAAAGGAATGCGTAAAGGTTGGTCCATGTTCTGAGCATCTTCTTAAACTCATCCCGCTTTTCCTCCTCGTCAATGGCCTTAAATCTATCCACTGCGGGATCGGTTAAGGAGTAGAGTTTCTTCTGATCCCTTGCGCTGTTCAGCTTTGTATTTGGGTTAAAGTAAATATTAGCAAAGGCATCAATCTCCGAATACCAGTAAACCTGAAACTCATCGAGTTTGGTTTTCAAATCGTACAGGTGATTTGGCTCTGCTTCCTCCTTTATGGTGGTTATCTCGTAGTAAGGCTGGAATGAGTCTAGTATGGTTTGCCTATCGTTGGCAAAATCGAGCACAAAGGTATTCTCCTTACCCGGATAGGTTCTGTTGAGCCTTGAGAGCGTTTGCACAGCCTTTACGCCCGATAATTTCTTATCTACATACATTGTATGCAGCAAGGGCTGATCGAACCCCGTTTGGTACTTGTCGGCAACAATTAGAATTTTGTACTCATCCTTATCAAAAACCTTGGGCAGTTCCTTCTCACCAAATCCTGTAAGTTCCGGTTCGGATACCCCATCGGGAAAATTGCTGTCGATTACCTTGCCCGAGAACGCCACCAAAATTTTGATGTTATGCTGATACCCCTTTGCCTTGATATAACGGTTAAACTCCTCGTAGTAGCGCTTGGCGTGTAGGCGCGACCCAGTAACCACCATAGCCTTTGCACGGCCGCCTAGCTTCTTGGCAACTATCTGCCTAAAATGCTCAATGATAATCTCCGATTTCTGCGCCAGGTTGTGCGGGTGCAACGACACAAAACGGCCAATGGCCTTGGATGCTTTCTTCTTGTTCAGCTTGGGGTCGTCCTCAATGGCCTTGTTCAGCTTAAAGTAAAGCTCGTAGGTGGTGTAGTGCTCCAACACATCGAGAATAAACTCCTCCTCAATGGCTTGGCGCATTGCGTATAGGTGGAATGGTTTAGGCTTACCATCTTTATCGGTGTGCCCAAAAACCTTTAGGGTTTTATACTTTGGCGTTGCAGTAAAGGCAAAAAACGATATGTTGCCGTGCTGACCCCGAATGGTGGCCGAACGCTCTATCTGCTCGCGGATATAGTCCTCATCGTTGTAGTCGTTAATATCCTCCTCCACCTGGGCATCATCGAGCGATTTAGCTGCGAGCACCTCCTTCATCTTCTTGCTGGCCTCGCCACCCTGTGAGCTGTGCGCCTCGTCAATAATTACAGCATACTTTCTGTCGGGCAAATCGCCCACCTTATCGATTACAAAGGGGAATTTTTGCAGCGTTGTTATGATGATATTCGAGCCGTAGCCAAGTGCCTGGGCAAGCTGCTGGCTGTCCTTATCAATTTTCTGGACAACGCCCGACTTATGCTCAAACTGATAGATGGTGTTTTGCAGCTGCTGATCTAAAACCTTACGATCAGTTACCACAATTACGCTATCGAACAGGCGATTATCAAGCGTATCGTGCAGGCTCGATAAACGGTAGGCAAGCCAAGCGATGGTGTTACTCTTGCCCGATCCGGCAGAGTGTTGTACTAAGTAGTTTGTGCCTGCTCCCTTAGCCAGTACATCGGCGCCAATCTCTCTAACGGCATCGAGCTGATGAAAACGAGGGAAAATAAGTTTCTCTTTCTTTATGGTTCGCCCATCAATCACAAACTCCTCGGTTTGCAGATGGACAAACTGATGGATTATCTCCATCCAGCTATCCTTGGTTAGTATCTCCTCCCATAGATATGAGGTTCGGTAGCCCTTGGGGTTAGGCGGATTGCCCTTGCCATTATTGTAGCCCTTATTGAATGGTAGCCAGCGGGTTTTTGTGCCATCAACCTTGGTGGTCATAAACACCTCGTCCTGATCGACCGCAAAGTGAACCAACGCCCTTTTTTTGAATGCGAATAGCAACTCCTTACTATCGCGCGTGGTGTTGTACTGCCTTTTGGCGTTGCTGGTATCCTGACCCGTAAACTGGTTTTTAACCTCGATGGTTGCCACGGGAACACCGTTGAGCGATAGCACAATATCAACAGAATTCTTGTTGGTATTGCTATAGTACACCTGCCTAAAAACCTTTAAACTATTAGATTGATAAAGCTTATAAGCATCGGGGTTTAGCCCCGAAACAGGTTTTAGGTAGGCCATTTGGAATTTCACCCCGTAATCGGTAAAGCCCTTGCGAAGCACATCCAAGCTCCCCCGCAGCTCCATCTCCTTAACCAATCGGCTTATAACCATATTATCCACATCGGTCCCGTGAATGGTGGCAATTTTCTCCCACTTTTTGGGCTGCGACTCCTGCAGGAACTTTAGCACATCGTATTTAAACAAGCCCAGTTCTGGGCTGTAATCGGGGGCATTGCCCTGGGTGTAGCTACCGCTTTCAACCAGCGTGTTTACAATTGCTTCTTCGAATGTTGCTTCGCTTTTAATGCTCATATCTAGGGTGTTTCGTTTTTAGCATTCTCGAGCGCTTCAATAAAAGCGTTCATATTAGTTGATGGATTTTCGAATAGCTTTAGCTGCTTTGCCCTGCTGCAAGCCTCTGTGCATCGCCCTTTGAGTTTTGCCTTTAGCTTATCGTCAATAAATCCCTTTTTGTAAATATTCTTGTTTCTGTTGCTCAACTCTTTTACGCACTCCTCCTCGGATATGCGCGAGGTTTGGTTTTTATAGTGAAGCAAAAACCAAAGTTCCACAGCGGGGTTCGATGCAATTAGCTCCGCTGACTTTATCTTTTTGAGTCGCTCAATAATCTCGGGCACATCGGCATCGTAAATCAAAAAATCCCTATCCTTTTCGTGGGTAAACTTTCCCCTTTTATGCTTTTTGATGTAATTCTCGTTGATGCTTGAGCCAGCAACCTTGGTAATTACCTCAAGTGGCAGCCTGTACTCCGATCGAAGGAAACGAACGTAAGCCTCCTCGGTTTCGCCCTCGCAAAACACCCAGAAATGGGGGTTTATCTTTTTACCTCGTGGTGGTCGGCGGCTACTACCCATTTAGCAAGTTTTTTAGGGTTTCGGCAGAGTCGTTAACCAAGGGCACAGCATCGAACCTGCCCTGCATATAGGCTTTCTCCAAATCCATTGTATCGCGAAAATCGCTGTAGTCGTACAGCGAGTATAGATCGGTTGAGCCGTCCTGCTTCTTGTTAACGAAGTATATCTGATCTTTACGGAATTTCTTTAGATTTAGAAACTGCGTGTTATGAGTTGTACAGAGCAGCTGCCCCTTATCGCCAGCCCTAAAAAGATTGAAGATATACTCAATGATTTTTGGATGCAAGCTCTCCTCAATCTCATCGATAAGCAAAATTTTATTGTGCTTAATCACATCTAGTAGGGTGAGCATAATAAAAAACAGCTTAGTTGTACCCGCCGATTCTTCGGTTTGAAAATCGAAGGCTACACCGGGTGCATTCCTGTGGTATGTTTTAATTTGAAGATGCTCTTGAACCACATCTTCAACCTTGAGCGTCATACTGGTTAAATCGGCGTGAATGCTCCTACCTGGTCTTTTCAGCACTTTAATCTTCACATCTTCAATATCGCTATCGGCAATTTTTAGCGCTTCAACTAGTAGCTGCTTGTTCTGATTTGTAAGGTTCTCGATGGCTGCCACGCCAAACCCCAGGTAATTTAGGACAAAGGTTCTGTGAAAATACTTGAATATTTCCTTGGGGATTTCCCTATCCATTTGGCTGGCACGGGAAATATAGAGCGTTTTGTTTGATGTGTTCTCGGCCACATCCATTGGCCGTTTAATAACATCGGTAAAGGTGTACTTCTGGCGTTTGGTTTTGCCCTTGCGCTCGTCGCGGGTAAATATCTCCTTAACCCTACCCTTGGGGTAGTAGTGCAGGCTCTCGGTTAAAATTTGGGTGCGTGAGAGCGAATAGGAATATTCGTACTCAGTTCCATTTATCACAAAACGAATGGAATAGGTGCTGGGCTTGTCGGGGTATCCATCGAACTTAAAGGGCTGAAAGGTATAAACCGTATTCTCGTTATGGTTGTGCGACTGGAAAACCATTGCATTGCAAAACCTGATGGCTTTTATCACATTGCTTTTGCCCGATGCGTTGGCACCGTATAGCACAAGGGTTTTAAGCACATCGGTTTTGTTGTGCTCAAAGAGGTTATCTTTAAGCAGACGGGCATTGGCCGAATTTATGCTGGCCGCCCTAAAATCGAGTACTACCTCATCCTTAATGGAGAAGAAGTTGCTTATTTTAATCTCTAGTACCATTTTAGTTGGCGTATTTGTAATTTTTTTACAAATATAGGTGTTAAAATGGTTATTTATTCATTGTGACCCTTTTTTTGTACAATTTATCGTTTCGTCATTGCGAATCCGCCAGCCGGCGGATGAAGCAATCTATATTTTTTGGAAAATAACAGATTGCTTCGTCGCAAAAAGCGCTCCTCGCAATGACGAATGTTCTAAAGTCATTGCGATACTGACGTTCTTTGTCGGGAGAAGCAATCTTTCAAATCTTTGTTTATCTATAGATTGCGTCGTCTTCGTTCCTCATCCTCGCGATGACGGGGCATTGCCCTGGGTGTAACTTCCGTTTTCGATTAATGATTGAACAATTGCTGCCTCAAATGTGTTCTCTGAATGTATTGTTGCCATTACGTTTACAGGTTAATTATCAGTTCCTTAAACGACACTTTCGTCAAAAAAATGTTTATATATTTTGTTTATATAAATATATACCCTACTTTCGTCTCGCTCATCTTACCTTAGTTAGGAAGACAGAGTTTCGAAGGACGATGCATCACGATATGCACCGTCCTTTGCGTTTTTTAAAGAATATCACCTAATCTTTTCTTCAATTTTTTCTGCATCTCCTTTACGCCATATTTTTTATGGAGATAAAATGCAGTAAGTAAATAATAGCTGCTTTTAGTCCTTTGAGGCTCAAGAACAATTACATATTTTTGCAGGATATCATAAATATAGGTTCTTAAAACAGTTCGTCCCCTGTGACGTTCCTCTAAGCTAAAAACCTCCATTTTATCTTTCTTATTTTCCTCGATGTGGTATTTAACCCAATGTAGCCTTTGCGAACGGTGTATATCAAAAACCCTTCTTTTTACAACCTGTTCCCCATCATCAACTTCTGCTTCTTCTCTGGTTAAATGATTAAAAAGCAACTGCATTGCAGGCTCTTCGCCTTTAATAGGGTATATCTTTTTACTTCGGAAATTCAGATTGGGATTATGTTCAATATCGCGCTCAAAAATACTTTTAAGCGATTTCATTCTCTCTGCAGGAGTCATATGAGCAAGTTCTAGCAGATCAGGATATTTTTTAAGAATATTCATAAAATCGCTAGCTATTTCAGTTCAATAAAAAATAGGTTAAACTTATTTACGCCTTTGGGGGTACTATAGTCCAAGGGCCTCTTGGTATGGTGTTTAATTTTGTCGAGCAATTTGATTTTTGCTGTAACAACAAGTTTGTCTCGTAAATGATAATTTAGGGCTCCCATAAGCACATCGGCAAGTTGAAGCAATACACTCTCGTGAGAGCGAATAAATTGAAGATTGCGGATATTACCGTAGTTGTAATTAAGTATCTTTTTGAGTGTATTAATTTTTTTATAGCTGCAAGTATCCTTTACATCCAAGTAAATGTTATAAGTATTCTCCATATCAATTTTATGATGGAGCAATTGATAGTACATTCTAAAGTAGAAGTCGTTGTATGTAAAATTTTCGAGCGAGTTATCTATCTGTGATTTATTTACGATAACCGCTCTAAAGTTTAAATCCGTTGCAAAAAAGTAGTCAATCAAGTCGGCATAAAATGGGTAGTTCGACTCTGAAAGCTTTGACCATTTAATCTCGCCCTTGTAACGATGCTCTTCACGAAGCATCATAATATGCTGCGTATGTATTTTCACCTGATTCCAAGCCGAACTAACGTAGCCAATTATCATATAGGGCATCCCATCATTTTCCAAATGAGTGCTCTCGTCGCAATACATATTAAATGTTTTGGGCTGCATTTCCATAGTATCTCTTTTTTAGTGTTACCAACAAATTTATAAAAGAATTAAAAAACAGAAATACAAGACTTTAACCCATTTCTTTCCCCAATTTCTTTTTCAATTCTTTTTTTTTCTGCCAAAAACCCTACACCACCTTAACCTTCCCCGTTACCACCTCGCTAATTAGGGCGGTGCGGTACTCCGCCAGCAGCTCAATTAGCCGTTGGGTGCGCTCTATCTTGGTGTCAATTCTGCTGCACTCGGTCTCGATATGGTGGACTATGGATTGTTGTTCTTCGAGGGGTGGTAATGGAAATTTGATGTCTCTCAATTGCGAAGAATAGATATGTACTACTATTTCCCCTTTTGACAATTTTGCTTTTTGCTCTCTGACAGAATAGGTATTAAATAAGTAAGATAGAAATTGAGAGTCATTCCCTAATTGTTTATAAATTATAACATCTCCACCAGCATAAGCTTTCTCATCACCAAGATAAACTATGCATTTGCCTATATCTTCTTCTGTTTCGCCAGAAGCTGTAAAAAGTAAATCTCCTTTACAGATTATTACTGATTTCTTGGCAACTTCAAGAGATGTAGTTCTTTCAAAGTGCATAGCACTAATATCATATTTAGTATAAATATCACCATAAAGGACAACAGGGACTCCTTCAATTGTTATATCTGCTTTACTAATTCCTTTCCCTTTGCTATACTTTCCAAAATTTGCCATACGCGAAACCTCCCAATGCTCCGGCACTTCACCCAACCATTCTATTCCGCTATCCTTCATTTTGGCATTGGGGTTAATGCCTTTGGTAACCGCCTGGTTAATAATGGCGGTTTTCTCCTCGTGGTACAGCTCAATAAGGCGTTTCTTGGCATCAATTAGCTGGTCAATCTCGGCGGTTTTGCGATCGAGGTAGGTGGCTATGGCGGTTTGTTCGGTTAATGGGGGTAAAATCATTTTATACTCACCCATCGCCTCTTGAGTAATTCCAAAAAATGTAGTACCTGTTTTAGTCAACTCAACATGATGGGTAAAGCATTCACTTTGTAACTGATAGTATAAATATCTCTGGTAGTAATGATTGTTTAAAGGTCTTAATACTAACAAATGGCTATTTAATGAAGCTTTATGTGGGTATGGAATTGTATCTATGAACAGTAGCTTTCCTATTGTACCATCTTTAGTTATTAAAACATCATTTTCTTTTAATTGAATTTCAGGGGCTTCGTTAAATCTATCATAAGAAATATGGTACACCTCATTCCACCTAATAACACCATCCTTGAAATTCATTCCGGTAATCAAAAATGGGTCATCTTCATTAGTTGTAAATTCAGTTTGCTTTAATCCTTGCCAACCAATTCTACCCTTCATATATGAAACATTGTTGAACTTTCTTGTGCCCCAATGGCTAGGGATTTCTGCAATACAATTAATACCGCTATCTTTATATTTCTCGTATTTCTTCATTAGTCAAGTATTCTTTTCTCCAACTCAAGGGTTTGCTGCTCTAGGGCTAAGATATCGGCCTTAATATCCTTTAGTGGTCGTAGTGGCTTAAACTCGTAAAAGTACTTGGTAAAGTTTATCTCGTAGCCCGTTTTGGTTTTGGTGTGGTCAATCCATGCGTTGGGCAGGTGGGGTTTTACCTCGCGCTCAAAGTATTCCTCAATGGTTTGGGGCACAAGCTTGCCGTTGGCATCCTTTTTTAGGAATGGAATATTCTCGTAGTCGCGCAGGCTGGCATCGGGCTTGGGGTTGCCCTGCTTGTCGTTCACCACTTTGCCATTCTCAACCAGTGGCTGCTCCACCGTTACCCGCCAGTAGCCAAAGTACTTGTTGGGGTATATGCTGCTAAACTCGTTTACCTCAAAATTGCCGTATAGCTGGGCAATGTAGCCAACACCCTTCTCGGTGCCATTCTCGGCTATGCGCTTGCGCTTGTTGCCCAAGCTGCGCTCCATCTTTTCCCAAAAGCGGTTAAAGGGTAGCTTGCCATCTTTTACCAGCTCGTCGTCCTTTGCACCCGTGGCGTTTATTAGCTGCACCTTGCCCGTGCGCTGGGGGCTTTTGTTGTTGGTTACTATCCAAATATAGGTTGATATACCCGTGTTATAGAATAGCTGGTCGGGCAGCGCAATGATGGCCTCGAGCCAATCGTTTTCAATTATCCACTGGCGGATATTGCTCTCGCCGCTTCCGGCTGCTCCTGTAAATAGGGGTGAGCCATTAAACACAATGCCAATGCGGGTGCCATCGGTTTTCATTTTGGAGATCATATGCTGCAGGAACAGCAGCGAGCCATCGTTAATGCGGGGCAGTCCAGCACCAAAGCGACCGTTTAAGCCCTTGCTTTCGGCTTCCTCCTTAATGGTTGCCTGTGCCTTTTTCCAATCGACCCCAAAGGGTGGGTTCGAGAGCATATAGTCGAATTTTTCATCCTCCAAACCATCAATGGTAAAGGTATTTCCAAATTTTATGTTAGATGGGTTTTGTCCCTTAATAAGCATATCCGATTTGCAGATGGCGTACGACTCGGGGTTTATCTCCTGTCCAAATACCTTTAGCTCGGCCTGTGGGTTTAGCTCCTTAAGGTGCATTTCGCCAACCGAGAGCATTCCGCCAGTACCACAAGCTGGGTCGTAAAGGGTTTTTACAATTCCCTTTTGGGTTAGCATATCTCTATCCTCGCTAAACAGAACATTAACCATCAGCTTTATCACCTCGCGGGGTGTAAAGTGCTCCCCTGCCGTTTCGTTCGATTGCTCGGAGAACCTACGGATAAGATCCTCGAAAACGTAACCCATCTCCATCGATTCCATCTCGGAGAGGTCAATTTCCTGAAAAGCTTTCACCACTCGGAAAAGGATATCGGCCTTGGGGTCGTCCATACGGTCAATCTGGTCGTCGAACTTAAAGTAGTTGATAATCTCACGTGCGCTTACCGAGAAGCCATTTATAAAGTTGCGCAGGTTAACCGCAATATTGTTGGGGTCGGCAATTAGCTTATCGAAATTGAACTGGCTACGGTTATGAAAGTTGAAACCAGCCAGCTTGTTAAGAGTCATATCTCTTGCACTTTCGCCCAGGCTATCGACCTTGGGTAAATATGCTAAAACCTTATCCTTGGTGGGTTTTAGTATGCAGTCCAGACGGCGCAGAACGGTCATTGGCAATATTACCTTGCCGTAGTCGGCCTGCTTGTAATCGCCCCGTAAAAGGTCGGCAACTCGCCAAATGAGGTCGGCTTTCTCTTTAAAGTTGTTCATTGAAAGGCTTTAAAATCAGTGTTTACTATATCGAACTAAATAACCCTCGAATTTATCAAAATTTATCCTTTTTTGGAGTTTATTTTACTGTATTCCGATACATTTTATATTTACAAGTATCAGAAAGCAACAATTATTGACGAATCGTTATAGTAGTAGTATTCCTTTTTAGTATCTTTGCCTTAAGACATAAGAAACATAGCATTAACTTTTGGTTTCTCCACAGACAAAACCGCCAATTTTTGAGAGGGAGAAGCACGAAAGTGAATGCGCTCAATAGCTTTGGGCGTGTTCCTTTCGCTTTTATAGTTCTCTCTGGGTGCTTGGCGGTACCTGTCTGTGACTATATAGCGGGGGTTCACGCCTTTTTTTATTCACATAATAAATCAAAACCAATGAGCGCAAAGAGAATTGAGAAAAATGATGGTTCTCCAGAAATGGAAGAGATTAAGAGTTTAATGTACTCATTAACCAATAAGGACATTGAAGACGATTACCAGAAATTTAGTGAGCTGGTAAAAACTCACCACCCACAGGGTATGCAATTACTTGAAAACATCAGTAAGAGTAGCACAGAAAGCAACACAACCTTTTTCTTTCAGTACCCAACAGCTTTCCTTGAGTTTAAAAAGTATTTAGTAGAAAAGTACAACGACCACAAAACCGAAACGGCAATTATGATGCGTGTGCTTACAAAATCAAACAACATGAATTTGCCCTAAAATAGGAGTTACCATCACTTTTGATGTAGCCCACTTCTTAACTTTTCGGCTTCCGCCTTGGCGGCTTTAGCCTCTGCCTCCTTTTGCCTTGCAATCTCGGCCGCCTCAAAGGCTCGCCTAATCTCACTCTCCCTGTGGAGAACATACTGCTTTAGGTCTTGCTCATTGTTGATGTACTGCTCATCGATAAGGTATAAAAGGTCGGTTGTCGTTTTTATACCCTTCTTAAAACTGTCGAACCGAAAACCTTTCAGCTTTAAATAGCGATACTTATAGTCATTTGGACTTATGGCCTTTACCTCTCGCTTTAAATTGATATTGCTTAGCACAAGCAAAAAGCACAGCACGAAGGTTACAAGAAAGTAGGAAAATACCCCAATAACCCACGAACGGGGCTTTTTAACCTCAATGTAGCGGTGGGTTACCTCTGGGCGCTTTGCAGCTATTTGCTGCTGAATTGCTTTTATTTCACTTAGGATATTGGAGCCTGACCCCTGAGCAACACCCACTTCCGATGAACGGTTTTCAAGGGTTTCATTGATTGAGTCAATTTTTGCTGTTATAGTGGCCAGTAATTTATCGTCGATTGATTTGTTTGAATTCTTCTTTAGATCACTTAGCTGGTGAGCAATTTCCTCAATGGCTGCCAAAATTTTTTCTTCGTTATTCATAATGCCTTGGGTATTAAATATCAATTCCTCTGGATATAATATTTGCGACTCTTCGAATCACCTTAATTGTTGGGGCAATATTGGCAACAACAGATACTCCCATATTACCGAAGTGATTAGAGATACCCTTGAGGGCGAATTGCTTACCAATTTCCGACCCCTTGTAAGTAACTCCATTATAGGTGTATGAAATGCCATAGGCTTGGTTGTTTTTTCTATACTTCGCTAGGTTTACTTCTACACCTTCCTTTTTAAGCGAGCCAACAAACCCGTCAAACGTTTTCACCTTACCATTAGAGATAGCACGTTGTAAAATGGATTTGAGGTTATCTTTTGATGCACTAACGTCTATGTCTCGGCTTTTCGAAAGCCCTCTATCCTTTGCTATCTGACTTGTTTTAACCAGCTCATACTCATTCTCCAGCTCTTTTGCATACTGAACCGTTCTCGACTTGCTGTAGAAATCGCTCACAGCTTTCCCATCAAACCCTACCCTATTGGCCACAATATGACAGTGAGTGTGGGCTGTATCGTTATGCTTTATTATCACAAACTGATGGTTATGGCTAGCAAACCCTGCCTTCTCAAGAAATCTATTGGCTATCTCTACCATTCGCTCTTTGGTTATCTCATCTTCCTTTGCAAATGATAGCGATGTGTGCCAAACGGGCTTTGAGATATTTCTATTCTCGGAGGATATGGCCACAAACTCTCGGGTTAACTCCTTGGGATTGCTATAACAAGACCCATTCTGACCTAGAATCTCAGGGTTCTTATCCTTACCTAAACAATACAGTAGAGTGCCCTTGAAACCCCTTCCAATCTTTGTTTTACCTATCATAGTTTAGCAACCTTTTAATTATTCCCTTTGTACTTTCGAGGGTTGTGGTTAGCTCCAAAAACATCCTATCGCCCGAATTGTACTTCTTGGCAATCTGATTCATATTATTGGCCAGTCCAACCAAGGTTTTGTAAAGCTGCTTCTCTTCCTCAGTGAATACCCTGGGCGTAATCTTAACGCCAAGAGCTGCTTCACGGACAAAGCGCGATGCTGTTAGGCCAGCCGCCTTTGCTTTTCGCTTGATGAGCGACTGCTCCGCAAACGAAAGCCGAACACGAAATATAATTGTCCTTTTAGGTTTTCTTGCTGTCATTATTGCTGTTGATTTTCTCTTCCGGATTTACGACCAAAGGGAGTAAATCCCATTTTCAAATGAAGTGCGAAAATCGAGAAAGGCCTACAAGGCCACTATCTCGCTATCCAACGCGCTGGGGCTATCCTATAGGAACAGGTTCTTTAATATAGCTTGGCACAGAATAATTGAGTTTTACACTACTTCCAAAAAAAGTTCTTAAAATTGGTTTTAGACCATCAATATTTGATTCACATAATTCAATTGTGTCCTGGTCACAAATAAAAATAATCTCATCGGTTTTTATTTGAGGTTTTACTTTAAGCAAGTATTTGGCCTTATCAAAACCAACCAACTTCTTATAATTACTCCATACTTTTTGCCATACCTTATGGTATTCTGGCCTAATAAAGTATTTGATTGGTGTACTTAATTGAGTCCAATTTCTAGCAGCAGCATAAGGGTCTTTAATAACATTACCATTTTTATCGACCCATCCTGTTCTTTCATAGTTGTTAATGAACCTATGATACTCCTCTACAGGATAATTCTTATCCATTAAAAAAATTTCAAACAATATCTCTTTGTCAAGAGAGAGAGATGGTTCTTTTTTTTCTTCTTTTTCTTTTTCTTTTTCTTGCGATTCTGCATCTATAGGGTATGCATACTCCTTATATATGGTATCGATACCATATAGATACTGTATCAAAGACTTATCCTTCACCTTATCCAACTCCTTAAGAATGTGAATCCTTACTTTAGGTGAAGAGGAATAGTTATACTTACTAAAATTGGTTATACAAATCTCTGAGGTTTCAATACTAAACATTATCTTCTTCTTCTTTTCGAAGATGGTCAGCAACTTCTCAATAGTATCTTTGTTATAGCCGGTCTCGAACTCCATCTGCTTAAGTGAAATTTCATATATTCCACACTGACTAACACGCTGATTTGTTAATAGGTAGATATAGAAATATTTTTGCTCAGGAGTAAGCTGAACCACCCAGGCATCTGTCCAGAAACCTGTTTGAATTGACCTGTAAGTTGCTGCCATTACCTAACCTCCCTCATTAAAGCGCATAACCTTTGCCACCTCATTAGGGTCATAGAGAAGAGTCCCCCCAATACGTTTATATGGAATTTCTCCCTTGTTGCGCATATCCTGAAGTTTGCCAGGGGAAATGTTTCCGAGAAGTTTTCGTACCTCGTGACTTCTTAGCCACCGTTTATCACTTTCCTTTGATAGGATGAGATCCTTGATCTCATTGAGCAGTTCTGATTTGAACTGCTTTAGATCATCTTGGGTTACAACTGATATTGCCATAGTTCTCAAATTTTTGGGCAATATCATTCATTATAGACTGATTTAAGTGGTTTTTTTTGCAATAACTATAAGTTATACCTGATATAAAGACAATTACATTTTACTTTCTAATGAATTAATTAGTTCTGTTATGTGCTAGTTTTGTTTAGTTTGTTTAAATATGACTCAAATGCAACATTTGGATTTCTGTTTCCATTCTTAAAATCATTCAGAATTGTTTTCAATGTATTAAACTCTTTACCATCAATATCACAGCAATTCTGTTCTATCAAGTTGCATAATCTTTGCTCTGAGATTCCAATCAGCTGTAATATATTAGAGTTAATGTGATATGCTAGACACGCAGCTAGTTCGTTCCTCGTTAATTTTACTTTAATTATTGAAAAAAATTTGATTTCATTCTTGTTGATTGCAACAAGTGTCTTTGTCATATTATTTTCGTTCTCATTAATACTATTTAAATAGTCAATGTAACTGATTTGAGTAATAATCATCGATTCTTTAGGGGTTAAGATTAGTGAAACGCAACAAAGAAACCCAATTATTAAAAATATAATAAACTCAGTATAACTTAAAGTAATATTGAAAAAATACAGTCTGTATATATAAAACATTGCTAATATGAGGTATACAATAAAAAACTTTTGAAAGCGAAAGAAATAAAGAATTCTATAATATGTTAATCTTCTTTTTTCCCAATAAAGATTTTCTTGAACAAATCCCCTAAATACGTTTATATCATTTAATCCATGCTTTAATTGGTAATATTTGCAGAAGTATTGAATTTTGCGTTCTAAATTACCACTGTAGAACCTAAAAGTATTTAAGAAGTTTATCTTAAGTATTGATAGCTTCTTAAATGTTTGACTTCTTTTCATTTCTTTGAAGATTATTCGTTAGTTTGTTTTTTAGGATTAACATATCTTCGCTTACCTTCTTCTCAACTACCTTAGCATATATCTGTGTAGTGCGGATGTTTTTATGCCCTAGCATTTGGCTAACCGACTCAATAGGAACTCCATTTGTGAGGGTTACTGTGGTTGCAAACGTGTGTCGAGCCATATGGAACGTAAGATTTTTATTAATTCCACAAATAGTCGCAAGTTCCTTGAGATAAACGTTTACTTTCTGGTTGCTCGGGATTGGAATTACCTTATTTCTAGTAAGTGCTAATGGGTGCTCCTTATACTTCTCAATTACCCTAAGTGCTTGGGGTAAAAGAGGAACGCTACTTCTCGTGTCTGTTTTCAACCTATATTTTACAATCCAATACTCGCCATCGATACCTTTTACAATGTCTTCGGGCGCTAAGTCTTCAATTTCGGCATAGGCATAACCAGTATAACATGCTAGCACGAAAGCATCTCTAATCACATCTAATCTCTCTATCCTTATATCCTTCTCTTCAATAAGCGACAACTCCTCTTGTTCCAAATAATCACGTTTCACTTCCTTAATGTGAATATTGTACTTAGCAAAAGGATCTTTTGCCAACCAATCATTTTTTACAGCAAGGTTTACAACCTTTTTAAGGTTTTTAATGTATTTCGCTGCTGTATTATGATTGCACTTATGATGTATCTTAAAAAAATACTCTAACTCAGTTACAAACTCGTGATCGAGTTGAGTTAGATAAATATCATTTGTTCGATACTTATACTTTAAAAAGCCTTTAACATGTTGTAGGGTGGTTTCATATCTCTTGTGTGTTGCAGGAGCATAATCCTTTCCTACCAACTCTTTCAACTTCTGATTATGGTACTCAAAGACTTCAATTAAAGTTTTACCTTTCTTACCTTGCCCATTGTACTCATTTTTTATTATTTCGGCACTTACGAGTTCATCTCTCTGTATCAGGTCGGCTCTAATATCATAAATCTTATTCCGTAGAATATCCAAATAACTATTTAATTGCTTTATGTCATCCTTATTCCCTTTTGCTTTTCCAGCCTTGTTCCACCTATTCGGTTCAATTTTTCGATGAGTAGATATATCTGCTCTCTTCCCATTAACGGTTATCCTCATATATATTGGAGTCCTACCTCTTGAATCTATCTTGTCATTTCTAAGGTAGAATGAAATCGTAAAAGTGTTATTCACATCCATAGTCAATTTTTTGGTAACCTATAACATCAAAATTATGCAAATAAAACCAAAAAATCAAAAATAAATTATTCATTATAACTCATTATGATTTATTTTGTTACAGAAGGGTAGGTTACCTATTTTTATGTTTTTAAAACAGGTAACCTATTAGGGTGAATTTTTTGTGAATTATTATGTGTTATTATGATTTACCAAAAACAAAAAACGCCCTAAAACCGAATGCTTTAGAGCGTTTTGAATTCATTTGAATTCGTTTTCGTGGAGCTGGAGGGAGTCGAACCCTCGTCCAAACAAGGAACCAACTGGCTTTCTACATGCTTATCTTTCCTTGGTTTTCGAGCTTAAGCAGGTGAAAAGAGACCAACCTAAGCCTTATCCCCTAAATTGTCGCGCGGGAACCGGGGAGCATCCTGCGCTAGCCCATTTGTTTTGAAGCCTCAATCCGGAGTTCCAGTGGGCGAAGCCCTCCGTGAGACTACTCGTCGCGTCAACCTTGTTGACGAGATTAAGCTAGTAGTACCTGGTACTTACTATGCAGCGAGTGCGTAATTGTTATTTTCGCCTTTTATAGGTCTGAGTCCTGAGATTAACGAGCCAGCTTCCCAACGCTCGGCATGCTTACCAATCCATTCATCTTGCTGTCGAAACCAATGTCAGCCCCATGGATTAGTGCTGCAAAGATACAACAAAGTTGGAAGACAGAAGACGGAAGTTTGAAGATTATTTTGCGTAGTCATCCTACCTGTATTTATATCAATACTAATAAAAATCCAGCGAGCCAGCTGCATATGCAGTTGGCTCGCTGGATAATTGTACTTCGGTCTTCAGTCTTCCGTCTTCTATATATCGCTATTCATGGTCATGAAGAACTCCTCGTTGGATTGGGTTTTCACCAATCTATCGCGCATGAACTCCATGGCCTCAACCGATGTCATATCGGTTAGGTAGTTACGCAGAATCCATGTTTTGTTAAGGGTATCCTTATCAAGGAGCAGGTCATCGCGACGAGTGCTCGATGCGGTGATATCCACTGCAGGGTACACCCGCTTGTTCGACAGCTTACGATCGAGTTGTAATTCCATATTGCCTGTACCCTTGAATTCCTCAAAGATAACCTCATCCATCTTACTACCGGTATCAGTTAAAGCCGTGGCCAGGATGGTAAGCGAGCCACCATTCTCAATATTACGAGCAGCGCCAAAAAAACGCTTAGGCTTATGGAGTGCATTGGCATCAACACCTCCCGAAAGCACCTTACCCGATGCAGGCTGAACGGTATTGAAAGCGCGTGCCAAACGGGTAATGGAGTCGAGCAGAATAACCACATCATGGCCACACTCGACCAAACGCTTGGCCTTTTCGAGCACTATATTGGCAACCCGAACATGGCGATCGGCAGGCTCATCAAATGTTGACGACACCACTTCGGCATTCACGCTACGAGCCATATCGGTAACCTCCTCGGGGCGCTCATCAATGAGCAAAACGATCATGTAAACCTCAGGGTGATTTGCGGCTATAGAGTTGGCAATATCCTTTAGCAATATTGTTTTACCCGTTTTGGGCTGAGCAACAATTAGTCCACGCTGCCCCTTACCTATGGGCGAGAACATATCAACCACACGAGCCGATAGTGTATTTTGGCCATTTCCGAGAAGCGTAAATTTTTCTTCGGGGAAAAGTGGGGTTAAGAAATCGAATGGAATACGATCGCGGATATAATCCGGAGTACGTCCGTTTATTTCCAACACCTTAATTAACGGGAAATACTTCTCGTTCTCCTTTGGAGGACGGATGGTTCCTGTAACCGTGTCGCCAGTTTTTAGTCCAAATAGTTTAATTTGCGATTGCGAAACGTACACATCATCGGGCGAGCTAAGGTAGTTGTAGTCCGATGAGCGAAGAAAGCCGTAGCCGTCGGCCATGATCTCAAGCACACCGGTGGCATTTATAATACCCTCGAACTCGTAGCGCTCGCCATTACGCCGCTCGTTTCCTTTTTTCCCTTGATGATCGCGGTAAGCGCTTCCCTTCTTAGCCGAATCGGGTTGCTGCTCTTGAGAAGTCTTTTGCTCAACCTTTGGCTCAGTCCCAGCTCCTACGGTCAGATCCTCAACTTGAGCTTTGTCCTGAACACTTTCCATCACATCATCAGTCGCATCGTCCTTTGGCATATTTGCAATGGGCGAGTCGTCCTTAACCCTTTCGGGATGTTGCCTAGCTGGCCTCTCATCCTGACCGTCTTTTTTGCGAGGAAAGCGCTTGCGCTTATTCCTATCGGCACCACCTTGCCCTTGGCTACTGGAATGCTGAGAGGGTTGAGCAGGCTTGCTCTCGGTGGGCTTGGGCTCCTCTTCGGGTTTAGCCTCTTGGGGTTTGGGCTCAGGCTTTAGCTGCTTGGCAGCGGGTTTTTCGATCTTTACTGCGGGTTTCTCCTGCTTCGATCGCTCTGGCTTACGACCTCTCCTGTCGCCATCCTTGTCTTTGGGTTTCATCCTTTTACTATCGGCCTCGGCTGCATCAATAGCTTGTTGATCGAGAATTCGGTAGATAAGTTCTTGCTTCCTAAGCGCCTCTATCCGCTTAATATTCATACCCTTTGCTATATCCTTAAGCTCAGGCAGAAGCTTTTTGTTGAGTTCTAAAATATCGTACATACAATAGTTAATATGATTATTTGTGGCGGCTGAGACAGCCTGTACCAAGTATTAAAAAAATTTGATTGAAGATCTGAGAATTGTGTTATAACACGATGGAATTATGGAAATACGAGAAAATTATCGCTTGGGAATTTGTTGCAATATTAGCTAAATATCTTGAGAATACCTAACCCGATGAAAAAAAAGCGCGGAGACGCAAAAAAATATCGCCTTCCATGATGATAAAAATCATATTAATGTATATATTCAGCACTTGAATTTTAAGGGTTTTGGAATATGAGGCAGCTAAAGATTATTAAGCAGGTAACGAATAGAGAAACTGTATCGCTTGATAAATACCTTCATGAGATAGGTAAGGTTGAGCTCCTTACAACCGAAGAGGAGGTGAACCTTGCACGCAAGCTCAAGGAGGGCGATAAAGCAGCGCTCGACCAGCTGGTGAAGGCCAACCTTAGGTTTGTTGTTTCGGTGTCGAAGCAGTACCAGAACCAAGGGCTAAGCCTACCCGACCTAATTAACGAAGGGAACCTAGGGCTAATTAAGGCCGCCAAACGTTTCGACGAAACCAGAGGATTCAAGTTTATCTCCTACGCTGTGTGGTGGATACGGCAGGCCATACTCCAAGCCCTAGCCGAGCAGGCCAGGATAGTGAAGCTACCCCTCAACAAGATTGGATCAATCAATAAGGTGAACCGAGCGTTTACCGAGCTGGAGCAAAAGTTCGAGAGAGAACCCTCCATCGAGGAGCTATCGGAAGTTCTTGAGCTCGCCCCCGATGATATAAAGGAAGCCCTTAAGAGTTCTAACCGTCATATCTCTATGGATGCCCCCATCTCGCAGGATGAGGAGAGCACCATGTACGATGTGCTACTTTCCAACGAATCGCCCTCGCCCGACAGGGGACTCCTAAACGACAGCCTTCGCAAGGAGATTGAGCGAGCTCTTGCCACCCTTACCCCCAGGGAAGCATCCATCATAAGGCTTTACTTTGGCCTAAATGGCAAGCACCCCCATACCCTCGAGGAGATTGGGGAGGAACTTGATCTTACCCGTGAGCGCGTTAGGCAAATTAAGGAGAAAGCCATAAAAAGGCTAAAGCAAGCCACCCGGAGCAAGGTGCTTAAAAGCTATCTAGGCTAACCGCCCCTACCCACAAGGCCATACAGATGTAATACCCAGGCGGGCATACCCAACCACGCTCAATTACTTTTGCTACCAGCTAATGGTTTACCGAATTGTATTTGCAGTACCTCTCTCATATTATAGAAAAAGTTGATATTTAACTTCATTTCTGCACAAATAGCTTTGCCTAGGGCATACTTTCCTTGCATATTATTGTAACACAAGCACTCCATAGGTAACGCTCCAGACCTAACACATTCCACCTGTCACTGACCAAAAAACCAATCAAATAATAAAAACACCATTTATTTGACATTTTGACTAATTATTTAGTAATTTTATTTAAACCAACACAATACCGAACAAACCACCATTAAAAACCTGGGATATGGACAAGAAAAACACTAGCAAACCCGACGAAGGTGGGGTGAAAGCCCCAACACACAAACACGAAACCGAGGGCAACAGCGGGGTTAAAAGAAAAATCCTTACTGCCAACGAGATAAAAAAAAGGCTTAAGGCCAAGAGTTGGCTAATTGACTGCTCGGCCCCGTACATCAACAAAATGTTCAACCTGCTCGACAACCAAAACATAATACTCTTCCTTACCGACACCGAAGGTTGTATCCTGCATATTGTTAGCTCTGAGGCCGTATCGGAAGTGCTAACAGGCAAGTACATCATACCGGGGAGCTACCCTCCGCAAAGCACGATACTGTATAGTTCCATTGAGGAGGCACTGAAAACTCTTAATGAGGCAACCTCCGAGGGCAGTGATTCGCTTTTAGACGACAAGCAGGGGCAATGGATCAGCTGGACCAGCCTTTTACTGGTTACCTCAAGCCACGCTGTTGGCACGCTAACCCTATATCTACCCAAGGGGGTTGCAACCAAAACCCTATACGCTGTGTATAGCCAAACTGTTAACTGCATTAAGCAGGAGGTATCGTTCTACGAAGAGAAGCAGCAGGCTATTAAGCTTAAGGAGCAGCAACTAAATCTATTTAACAGGTACGCCCAGGCCGATTTGGTAATTGATAGATCGGGACACATAAACTTGGCCAGCGACGTAGCCTGCTCGCTGCTTGGCATTGACAAGAATGATATAGAGCGAAAAAGCATAGAAAAGTTTATTCCCAGCTGGGAATCGATTACCTACCTCGATGGTAAATGGGTTGAGGTAGAAAACCGCGAGGTATTCCTTACCAACGTGGAAAACAGCGGCTTCTATTTGCTGAATAGCAAGGCCATAATGCGCACCCAAAGCAAATTCGACGAGCAGATCTATACGCTTAGAAGCATGAAGCAAGTGCTGAATGAGGCAAACAAGTACATTGGGAATACTGCTTACGTTCATTTCGACGATATTATTGGAGCATCTGTCCCCTTAAAGCGGATGCTTAAGGAGGCCAAGACCATTGCCAAAGCAGACCTACCCGTGATGCTGCTAGGCGAAAAGCACACGGGACGCGAAACGCTTGCCCAGGCAATCCACAGCCATAGCCAGCGGAGTCTCTTTGGTTTTGTTAGGGTCGATGTTGGTGCGCTTTCGGCCGAGGGGGTCGAGGAGGCTCTTTGGGGTTACAACGAGAACCACAAACCACACCTAAAGCGCTTGCCCAAACCTGGGGCTTTTGAGTTTGCCAATGGCGGCACGCTATACATCAACGAAATTGGGCTGCTACCCAAATTGGTGCAGGATAAAATTTTTGACGTGATGCAAACCCAGAAGGTGAAGCGGTTAGGATCCGATCGGCACACCACCATTGATGTTCGCATTATATGTAGCAGCTCCTTCGACCTAAGCCACAAGATAGAGGCGAACGAATTTCGCATCGATCTGTTTTACACCCTAAGCACTGCATCACTTCGTGTTCCGCCCCTTCGCGAAAGGCGAGCCGATATAGCAATGCTAATGTCACACTACATGGGCATTAAGTCGCGCGAGCTGGGGATGAAACCTGTGGATATTCCCAAAAAGATTTCGCTGATACTAAAACGATACGAATGGCCCGAGAACTTTAAGGAGATGATTGAGCTAACCGAACGGATTATAAGGGACAAGGGCAAAATGTTTAAAACCTTTAAGAACGAGCGCGATTTTAAAAAGCGGAACCTATACCTTGAGCAACTTAAGGAGGTGGAGAGCATCGTGTCGGTTGAGGAGCATGAGAGGGAGCTTATTATTCGAGCCTACCACGCATTCAACGGGAGCATCAGCAAGGCTTCGCGCGCGCTGGGCATCAGCAGAAACACGCTATACCTTAAGCTGAAAAAGTATGGTGTTGACGCCTAGCACATCAGAAAACAGTAAGATAGTTGGGTAAAACAAATTGCTTCTCTCTACAACCCCGTAGGGAGAAGCAATGTTTTTTGGCTTATGGTGAAGGGCTCCGTACGCGCTGCTACACCTCGTAGTTTGTTATCGCCTCTGTAGTTTTAAAGCCATAACCGGGATACTCGAAAATGGAGAGCCTTGGCTCGGTTTCGCCAATGGAGTAGCCCCACACGGTGGAGTACTCCTTTACGCTCTCGCCCATATCGATAAGCTGATGGAGGTACTCTCCAATGGGTTTCGACTCAATAATTACAATTTTGCCTATCTTATTAATAATTGGGCTATGCCAGCGGGTATGATCATGGTCGAACTCGAGGATTCGTCGGCCCCAACGGGTAATTCCAATGGTCCGGAATGTTAGGCTTTTCCCTACCCCGGGAAGGTTTATCACGTTACGATCGGAGGCCAGAAAGGGGATATCCGCCTTCTGGCGGAGTTGCTTAAGGTTATCAACCATCTTGTGGGCCTCGAGCGGGAACTGCTTTATCTCCTGTAGATACTCCTTGGGAATGGTCCCCACCACCTTTTCCTCCACCTGCTCCTGCACCGCTCTGGCATTGGTTGCGTAGTTAAAGGTATTCTCCTGAAATCCTTTAACTGAGAAGGTGTAGTAGGTAATTACTCCTATATCGTTGAGCACCTTACGTAGCTTGGCCGTATGGCCACGGCGCGATGCTGCGGAGGTAAAAACCAGCTGATTGGTTACGGTCCACCCCACCGACACCAAGCGCTGCACTGCCAACGCCGACTCGGGGGTTACCTCCATGGGCGACTCAAAGTGGGTTTGAATAACAAACTGCTTCACACCGTACTCGGAGGCACGCGTTTTAAAATCGCCTAAAATCTGGGTTAGCTCCTCGGTAACCCGCTGGGGTAAGTACGCCAGCAGGCGGCTTCCTAGGCGGATGCGCTGAATCTCGGCATACTTCTCGCCATCGGGCCGATGCTTATTGGCCTCCACCTTTCGGATAATCATCTGCAACACCTTATCGAGGATGTTCTTTAGCGATTTATTCTGGCTCATGAGCGCATCGCCACCCGTTATCAGGATATCGCGCAGCTGGGTATCGTTTTCCCAGTAGGTTAGCAGCCGTTGCAACTTCTCGTCCCAGGTTTCGTTGGGCTTGAGCTTATCGAGATTGAAGTTTAGGTTGCCACGCTGAAAATCGTACATTCGCTGGCATGAAACGCAAAGCCCGCCGCAAGCTCTCCCCATGGTATCGGGGATAAGTATAGCCACCTCGGGGTAGCGCCTGTGCACGCATCGGTGCGAGGGTAGCATCCATCCGGCAGCATTGGGTTTTCCGGGCTCTACCTGATCCTCCTTTTCCCACGCCTGGATATTCCCAAACTGATCGATTAGCGGCTTGCTGTAGATTACATAGTGGCGAATGGCCAAATCGGATCCGGCTGTAAAATCGGGGGTACGAGCATTAAGCAACGACAGGTAGTATGGATTAACAAAGAAGGGTATCCCTTTTTTCTCGGCATTTTCCAATACTTTCTGGGTTTCCAGGTCGAGCGAAAAATCGAGCAGCTCGTTGAGCAGCTTGGGCGATCGCACGGCAAACCTGAGGTGGAATTTGTAGTCGTTCCACCACTCCTTCATCCTTTCGAGCTTTTGCTCATCGGTCATCCCCTCGTCGAAGCAGAAGCGCGATTCGCCCACCTCACAGCTGGTGATATTCCGCATAAGGATACGGATTATCCTGTCCTTATTCTCCTCGCGGATTTTCACTATCTGCGGATCAAGGCCGTCGTGCCAACGGCTCATCCACTCCTCTACCTGCTCACGTGTAGGCTTATACTGAGGCAGCTGATTATTGAGCTGTCGGAAGAGCTTAATCATATCATCAAAGAAAAGAGGCTTGGCACCTCCCGCCCCCTGCTTAACCCCTAACCAAATTAGGTTAAAGGGCTCGTTTAAAGCTTTCTCGCCGTTACGGTATGGATTGTCGAACTCGCGGCCCGAGTTGGCTATGTAGTCGAGAATACGAATGGCGGCAAAATCTTGCCATCGAAGGCTCTCGAAACCAGCACGCCCCTCAACCTCGCCCTTGTAGTATGCCACGGCCTTGGGATTCTCGTTGAGCACCTCAAAAGCCCACTCCTGAACCTTGCCCATAGCCTCTTGCGACGATTGGGCCTCGCTGTATATATCGTTAAGCCTTGGGTTTTCTCTAAATAGCTTGCGTAAAAGGGTTAGCGACCTTGCCGACAACGCTATTTTCTCTGGATAGTAGGTCATATATATATTATTTTAATTTTTTTTTGATATGGAGGTGGTTAGCCAGATTGACCTTGACCAACCTATACTGGCGCTTTGCAACGGAGCAGGCAGCTTTTCGAATTATGATTCTGCCGTGGGTTTACCTTACCTTGCGGTTTAGCAGGGCAAATATAGGCATTTTTTGTCGATTTAGAAATAGCACTCCTCGCTCCTCGCAGAGCAGAATGACACGCCGTTGTTTATAACATAAGCATGGAAATCAACCTACAAAATGTTTTACCTCATACTGTAAAACAATGATTATTGATGGGTGGTTGGACTCGGTTCACCAATCCATATGGGTTGTTCTATTACACATCGCCACATCATCAGCATAAGTACACACCCCAATTTTTGTTTAACATTTTTTCACATTTTCATACAGTTTTAAGTTATTTATTATATTTTTAGTTGATTTTTTGTCAACGCAACCCGCCTTGTGACTGACGGGGCGAAGCTGTGCAAAAATGGTTTGTTATGGCAAGCATTCAAATCAAGCTAGAGCCTGGGTATCACCGCGATAACGATGTGATATTCATCAGATTTCCAAGAGACGAGAAGCTTATTGGGATTGTAAAAGGCATTGAAGGTAGCCGCTGGAGCAAAACCAATAACGCCTGGTATGTTGCCAAGGCAAACTTCAACCTGACAAGGGTTTACTCATCGTTTAAAGGTTACTGGGTTGATTATAGCGCTATACAACCAGCCAAGCCAGTAAAAAGTGAGGCTGTTCAGGGCAAGACCATAACTAGGGTTTCGGCACCAATCCGAGAGAACCAGGTGCTTATCGACGAGTACAAAAAATGGTTAACCCATAAGCGGTACAGCGAAAACACTATTAACCGGTACACCGAGATGATTAGCATCTTTGCTGGGCATATGAGCGCTACAAACCTTGCTCATATCACAAACCGTGATGTAGTTGAATTTGTACGGGGGAAGCTAATTGCTCAAGGATATAGCTATACGTACCAGAACCAGCTGGTTAGCGCGCTCAAGCTATTCTTCCGCGAAATTGTTAACGCCCCCATTGACATTGAGAAGCTGGAGCGCCCACGACGTGAGCACAAGCTACCCAATGTGCTAAGCAAGGACGAGATTAGGGCCATTCTCCAATCGCCCAAAAACATCAAGCACAAAACGATGCTTAGCCTAATATATGCATGCGGGCTTAGGCGCAGGGAATTACTTTGGCTTAGGCCAACCGATGTGGATAGTAATCGGGGGTTCCTAACCATTCGCAACTCGAAAGGCCGCAAGGACAGGATGGTGCCCATTTCGGAGCGCACCATAGGGATGCTTAAGGGATACTACAAGCTATACCAGCCCAAGGTTTGGCTTTTTGAGGGTCAGGAAGCGGGCGAGCGGTACTCTGAGGCATCGCTATCGAAGGTACTTAAGGTAGCTTTGGAGGCAGTGGGCATAAACAAACCCGCCTCGTTGCACTGGCTAAGGCACAGCTACGCTACGCATCTGCTTGAGGCAGGGACCGATTTGCGTTACATCCAGGAGCTGCTGGGCCACAAGAGCAGCCGCACCACCGAGATTTACACCCACGTATCGCAGAGCTCGTTGCAAAAGGTTAAATCGCCCTTTGACGACATGGACATTTAAGGTTTTTGAGTATGATCAAAGATTACCCAAAGGTGCGCTTTAACAACATTTTTTTGCGATCACAATAAACTTTTGGTAAGTTTACAAGTAAGTTAGCGTACATCGCCAAGGTGGGCATGGGCGGCAAGCTTCGGAGCGTTGGCCTTGCCTTGAAATGGAGGGAGTATCGCCATCGCCCGCTCGAGCTGAGCCAAATTTTGCTTCCAATCCCGC
>Ga0334899_1000971_pt1 | contig 30570 bp, 27 predicted proteins | sample GraSluR3_MG_FD_207219 | JGI IMG/M metagenome (GOLD analysis project Ga0334899, IMG submission 207219) | Sludge microbial communities from methane-producing bioreactor in Wageningen University, Netherlands - Granular Sludge_8_08-R3 | ecosystem: Engineered > Bioreactor > Anaerobic > Unclassified ...
CATCGGCTCCCCTACTTTTCGGAGCGTAATCAAACACATTTTGCTTAAAGGCACCCGACTCCATAAGTGAAATATCCTGCCTAATATAGGTATTGAATAGTTTCCCAGCAAAGTTTTGGTTTTCGGATAGGCTTTGGATAACAGCCTGGCTAAACTTTGTTCGAGGAGCAAGCTTAACGAACAGAATGCCGGCCAAATCGAGCGAAGGGTTCATGCGCTTTTTCACTTTTTCCGAAATAAGCATAATTCTGTCAAGACCTATAAAAGCGAAATTCTCGGCTTGCATGGGAACAATAAAATGATTTGCTGCAACTAGCGAGTTTGTCGATAGGGTTCCTAGGCTAGGTGGGCAATCGATTAGCACAAAATCGTAATCATCGGCCACCCTATCGAGCTGCTCGCGAAGCATAAACTCACGACCTGGCTCATTGTTGAGCTGATACTCGTAATCGAGCAATTTCTCGTTAGCAGGAATTAGGCTAAGCTTTCCATTGGGAATAATTACCTCGTTAATGCTTGCTTTACCAATTAGGAGTTCGCCAACACCTTGTGCTGTTCCGTCGGAACCAAAGGCAGAGGTAAGGTTACACTGGCTATCTAGATCGACAAGCAATACGCGTTGCTTTTTTTTAGCAAGAGCAGCACCAAGATTAAGAACTGTTGTTGTTTTGCCAGTCCCCCCCTTATTGTTAATTACGCTAATTATGTTTGACATGAAAAGCTGTTTTTTTTGTGAAATGGTTGAATACCCAAATTTTCCGTACTAAGATAAAAAAATTTGGGTACAACTAAGCGTATATTTTAGCACCAAAATGCACCTTATTTGCGCACGAAAAAATTCGATTTGCTATATTTGCAGCCTTATAAATTATTAACCCTAAAAAATTGCCAACCGTGAAACTAAGTAAACTTACAATCTGTATTTGTGCTATAATGCTGTCAATAAACCTTTATGCTCAATCGGATAAGGGTGTCCTCGTTATTTATCGCGATTACCAACTTCAAGGGCAAGGTTTAAAATACCCTGTGATGATAAACGATTCGGCTGTAGTAATGATGAAAGTTGGAACTCTCTACAAAAAATCGTTACCAGCAGGTAAATACAAGGTTAGCGCAAAAACCGAAATGGAATCGGGAGTTGAGGTAAACATTTTACCAAACGATACTAGCTATGTTCGTTGCGGCGTAAACATGGGTTTTTGGATTGGCCGTCCAGATATTATCCAGGTTGATAAAAATTCGGCAAAAAGTACGCTTTCATCAATTGCTTTTCAGGATGTGAGTAACGTGGAGTATAAAACCTTTGTTCCCAAAGGTTCAGTTGGTTTATTGCTGGGTTTTAATGGTGGACTAGAGCGCTTTGATGTTTTTATGATGGAAAACAATAAGTATTCAACCCTAAGTACAGGAGGTAGCTTTAACATTGGTGCGCAGGTAAACTTTATTCTTCATAAGAATATTGAATTGTCTGCTGACATTCGCTACCAAGGAGCATCGCTCTCACCCTCCCTAAAAAATGCTACAGCACACTTTGGCCGAGGGGTTACCCATGCAACCGTTTATGCAGTTGCTCCGCTAAAGAATGAGATTATGAAGCTGAAGTTCGGAGCGGGCTTGGGCTATCACTTTAACAATAACATGGAAATTGACGGCAGTGATGTTGATGGGAACAAGCTTGAAGCAGAATATAACTCAGCCTTAGCCATAAGGTTTGGTACCGTTTTCGAGACAACCATCAATAGGTATGGCTTTGCAATAGGACTTTTCTATAACAATGTGAATTACGAAGTAAATAAGGTAACCATAAATTCAATGCCAGCCGAATTTACGGATGATAAGCTAAGCAAGCCTAACGGCAGCAACATTGAGTTTATGCTAGGCTATTATCTCTATTTTTAACTCATTGCCTAATGAGTTAACCCTTTTTATGGTAATTTTCGGTGTATTATTACAACTTTATTCATATTTTTGGGTTTAGTATAAAAAGTTCGAGCTATGAAAAGGGTTAACTTTATTGTTGTACTAATCATTCTAACACTTGCAGCACTTTCGTCGAATGCGCAACTTGTAAGAGATTTGCACTATCTCTATAACCCATCGTACTTTTACAATCCGCAGAATACAAAATCCGATACAGCTAACTTTTCGCCCTTTAGTAACTTTAAGCCAGGCGAAACCAAGTATAACTTTGAAGTGGGTACAAGCTACTCGTCGTTTGCCGGAGGATTATCAAACTCCTACATTAGCCCATCGGTTTCATATAGGGCAAGCGAAAGGCTTTTCATAGTTGCTGGAGGAAAATTTTCGCATGCAACAGCAACCAATCCTCAGCTGTTCAGCAACTTTAATCAGGTAACGCAACAAAACTCCATGGGTAATCCAGCCGAGGCATATGCCTACGGGCATTTTCAGGTTAACGAAAAGTTGAGCATTTATGGCATGGGTGCTTTTGGTAAAAACCAGATATACATGTCGCCATTTGGCTCAGGTTTTGGCCAAGCCGATTACCAACACTTTTCGGTTGGAATGGACTACAAAATATCGGACAAAACGAGTATTGGCGCTTCCTTTGGTGTAAGCAATGGTCCCGCTTGGGGAATATCTCCTTTTGGTGGATATGGCCGTTCAGGCTTTAGCCCATTTATGCCATAAACTAATTCTTATTACCTTATTCTTGTGCTACCTCAAGCTGCTTAAACGTTATATGCTTATTGTAGTACAATCCCGACAAAAACTTCACTACCCTTTCGTTAGCTTGGGTGAATTTATTGCCAAAAAGGCCTTCCATTCTAATTGCTATTTCCCTAGCATTGCTTACCCCATCAATCGCATTCCAAACTGCAGAGCCTAACTCGTCGAGTTCGATATAGTTGTATTTTACCTTCAGAAAAGGCAATGCTTTTATTATCCAACCATTAGATGAACGAGGTACTTTAATAATCACCAAACCCTTTGGGTTGGAGGTGGAATCATGTACTTTTAAAGGCACTAGTTCAAGTGCATCAATCCTCTTGAGTAAGCGCTGCTCTTTAAGTCTTTTCAGCATAATAAAAATGGTAAAGTTAAGGGTTAAACAAAAAAGGGGATACCATTGGCATCCCCTTCTTGTTTGAGCATATTTTATTTAGTAGCTTTCTCTAGCCTTTTCATAATTGAGAAGATGAAAAGAGCAGAAAGTAAACAGCAAACAATAAAAATCGACCAAAGTTGCCATAGGTCTAGTCGTCCCCAGAATTCACTACCAATAAATAAGAACTTGTTACCTACAGCAGTAGCTAATAACCATCCACCTTGCATAAGGCCTTGGAAACGAGCAGGTGCAACTTTCGATACAAACGATAGTCCCATTGGGCTAAGGAAAAGCTCAGCAATGGTTAGCACCAAATAGCTGCTAACTAACCAGTAAGGAACAACCCTTGAAGAATCGGGTACAGGGTTATACTTGGTAACGCCATCTTCAATAAACTGAAGTTCGTGAGGAGAAACAAGGTTTAGCGATGCTACAAATACAATAACAAAACCTAGAGCGGCAATAATCATCCCTATACCAATTTTTTTAGGTGTTGAAGGCTCAAGGTTTTTCTTGCGAAGCCATGCAAACACACCCATTACAGGGAAGGTTAGCGCCACAATAAATAGTGGGTTAAACGATTGGAACACCTCAGGTTCGATTGGATTGCTAGCAGCATAACCCGAAATGAAATAGTAGGTTAGATAGCCAAGTCCAAGGAACATGGCAACACCAACAAGTCTTTGAACCATTGCTTTACGAGAAAACATAAGGAAGAAACCAACTACAGCACCAATAAATGCCAGAATTGACTCAAGATTAAAAAATACGTTTGTGAAAGCATCCACTGTTTTAACGGTATAATCTCGAGCAAAGAAAGTTAGCGTTAATCCATTTTGATGGAAAGACATCCAGAAGAAAATTACCACAAAGAACACAAGCATCAGTGAGGTTACCTTAGGTCTTTCCTCTTTAGTTGAAATTTGGAATATCCAGGCAACAAAACCAATAAATAAACCAACTGCTGCGCCAAGAGCAACATCATTCATTAGGAAATAGAAAATTACCGAAGTAGTAATCATTAAACCACCAGCAAGTAAAAGGGCAACGGGGCTAGTAGTTTGATTTGCCTTAGGTAAGGCTTTATCGGCCTTGTTCTTTTCACCAGCAGCTTCTTTTGAAACAGAAGGTAAGAGTCTGTTAAAGAAGATGTAAACCAAAAGAGAGATAACCATAGCACCAGCGGCAATACCAAAGGCATAGTTATAGCCTTTTGCAAAAGCATCAATGTACTGCTGAGCAAATGCCGATAAATCGGTTACAACGGTGCCTGATACTTTATTCGCAAGCTCTTGGAATGAGGCCATATCGCTAAGTTCGCCTCTGTTAAAAGCATGACACATTGCGGGTAGACTACCATCGTGAGCGAAACCTTGGGTTTTTAGAAACCAGTTGCGAACGCCAGTTGCTACGAAAGGAGCAAAAAAGGCTCCAATGTTAATACCCATGTAGAAGATCATAAATGCTGTGTCGCGAACGCTTGAGTACTTTGGATCGTCGTACATTTGACCAACAACAGCCTGTAGGTTTCCTTTGAACAGACCATTACCAAATGCAATGGTAAACAATCCTACAACGCTAAGCCAAAGATAGCTTTGGTTAGCCTCGGTTGGATAAGCCATAAAAACGTAACCCGCAAACATAATGATAATACCAAAAAGTATTACCGATTTGTACTTACGAGTGGCATCGGCTACAATACCTCCAATTAGCGCTAGTGCGTAAATACCAAAGTAAAACCAGCTATAATACTCGCCAGCTTGGCTTTCAGATAATCCGTACTTTGCCTGTAGGAAAAGTACCAGAATGGCCATCATGGTGTAAAAACCAAAGCGCTCTCCCATATTTGAGAAAAACGCTACCAACAGCCCTTTTGGGTGACCTTTTAACATAAGTGTGTGTTTTAGTTAGTATATATAATCCAGATTCAATTTTCAAGCGGCAACAAATATAAAAAAACTTTTATCTTTTGCATAAAAAACCAACATAACTCGGCTAAATAATCGGCAAACGCTCTAATTCAATATATTTTTGTAATACGCTGTTCTTCAAATTATGAAGAAGAAAAAATGCCCGAATTATTTCGGGCACAGCATAAAACATGATGTAAAGCATATTAAATGTAAATCTCTTTTTTGGCCGCTTTAAGCGTATTCTTCAGAAGCGAAACAATAGTTAGAGGCCCTACCCCACCCGGTACGGGTGTAATGTAGCTACACTTTGGCGCAACCTCATCGAACTTAACATCTCCTAAAAGTTTCCAGCCCGACTTGGTTTTATCGGACTTTACACGTGTAATTCCCACATCTACAACCACTGCGCCTTCTTTTACCATATCGGCGGTAACAAATTCGGCCTGACCAAGGGCTACTATTAATATATCGGCCTCGCGAGTTATTGCAGGAATATCGTTAGTGCGGCTATGGCAAATGGTTACGGTGCAATCGCCAGGTTTCCCCTTTTGCGAAAGCAAATTGGCTATTGGCCTACCCACAATATTGCTACGGCCAAGCACTACACAATGCTTTCCTGATGTTTCAATATTATACCTCTTTAAAAGTTCAATAATTCCATCGGGGGTAGCCGAAACGTATGCCGGCAAACCTATTACCATACGACCAACATTTACTGGATGAAACCCATCTACATCCTTTTTAGGGTCGATAGCCTCAATCACTTTCTGATCGGAAATATGTTTAGGTAATGGCATTTGAACAATAAAACCATCGATATCGGCATTCTGATTAAGCTTTTCAACCTCAGCTAAAAGATCTGCTTCCGATATGGTTTCATCAAAACGCAGAACTGTGCTGTTGAACCCCACCTGTGCGCATGCCTTCTCTTTATGACCCACGTAGGTTTCGCTGGCGCCATCATTCCCAACTAAAATAGCCACCAGATGTGGAATTTTACCTCCGTTTGCTTTTATCTGCTCAACCTCTTGAGCAATTTCTTGCTTAACCTTATCGGCTATCATTTTTCCGTCGAGTAGTTTCATATGGGTAGGGTTTTGATTATTGATTGATTACCTATTTCTGGCAGAGTTATTTGTTTAAATCGATCCTCTTTAAACACATAGAAAACATAGATTATTGCATAGGCAGTATATTGCTCGTCAATATTTACCCATCGCAAATGGCTGCTAACTGCTTACCTTTTGGGCATATTGGCCATCATTCTGCCAAGGTTCTTTCCGCCTCCACCCGATACCATCTTCATCATCTTTCGCATATCATCGAACTGCTTTATAAGCCTATTCACATCTTGTATTGATGTACCGCTGCCGCTTGCCAAACGTTTACGTCTGCTTCCATTTAGAACAGCAGGATTTTCACGCTCTTCGGGGGTCATTGAGTATATAATTGCCTCAACACTCTTAAACGCATCATCGTCAATATCAACATTCTTCATCATCTTCCCCATACCGGGTATCATGCCAGCCAGATCCTTAATGTTACCCATTTTTTTAACCTGACCAATTTGGGAGAGAAAATCGTTGAAGTTGAATTGGTTCTTGGCAATCTTTTTCTGCAGCTTGCGAGCTTCATCGGCATCGTACTGCTCTTGTGCACGCTCAACTAGCGATACTACATCGCCCATACCCAGAATACGATCGGCCATACGGTCGGGATGGAACACGTCAAGCGCATCCATTTTCTCGCCAGTGCTCACAAACTTTATGGGCTTATCAACAACCGCTCTGATTGAAAGGGCAGCACCACCTCGGGTATCGCCATCGAGCTTGGTAAGCACTACTCCGTTAAAATTGAGCCTATCGTTAAACTCTTTGGCAGTGTTAACGGCATCCTGACCAGTCATTGAGTCGACAACGAAGAGGATTTCATCAGGAGAAACGGCTTTTTTAATTGCTGCCACCTCCTTCATCATCTCCTCGTCAACAGCCAAACGACCTGCCGTATCGATAATTACCACATCGTTTTTTTGCTGCTTGGCTTGCTTTACCGCCTCTATTGCAATGGCAATGGGATCCTTACTTCCTTCAACGGTATATACCGGAACGTTAATCTGCTCGCCTAAAACCTTTAGCTGATCGATTGCAGCAGGACGATAAACGTCGCCAGCAACAAGTAAGGGATTCTTCGATTTTTTTGCTTTAAGGTGATTTGCCAGCTTACCCGAAAAGGTTGTTTTACCCGATCCCTGCAAACCTGCAATTAGAATTACCGATGGGCTTGACGAAAGGTTAATGTCCTCGGCTTTCCCTCCCATTAGCTGGGCAAGTTCATCGTGCACAACCTTAATTATGAGTTGACCAGGCTTTAGCGAGTTAAGCACATCCATTCCCAAAGCTTTGCTCTTTACCTCATCGGTAAACTGCTTGGCAATTTTATAGTTTACGTCGGCATCGAGTAGCGCCTTACGAACATCTTTAAGGGTTTCGGCAACGTTAATTTCACTAATTTTCCCCTCGCCTTTTAAAAGCTTAAACGACCTTTCGAGTCTCTCCGTTAAATTATCGAACATAGCAAATACAGTTAAATGCCTTTAAATCTTTAAATTTTTGGATGGCAAATATAATAAAAAACGAGATAGAATTGAAACCATCTCGTTGTTGAGCCATGCGGCTTTTTTATTGCAAACGGCTTGGTTTACTTTCTCAATCTGCTAGCAACCGTATTGTAATCAAGATAGTAAAGCATACGAAGCGAGATGCTATTACCCTGCTTTGCGGTTATTAGGTTATTGAAATTACTAAAGAATTCGCCCCTTACGTTTGCATCCGAAGTTTCTATTACATTTTTCCATACTACAGATAGCACGCTACCGGGAGCAAAGTTCCATTGGTAAGTAAGGTCGATATTGAAAAGGTTAAAATTGATGTTTCTATCGTAAGCAGGTTCAGCAATAGCTGCTGATAACGATCCATCGGTATTTAGCGTATGGTAGCTACTATAATCGACCCAACTCCAGTAATGCCTAACCCTTAGGTTAACAAAAGCATTTGCAGTGAATGAAAAAGTCCCATCTATGGTATTGGTTAATGTAGATACATCGCGTAAACCCATAAATATTGTTGACTCATCTTCGGTATGTGCTACGTAACCAATATCGTTTTTGGAAAATTCCTGCTCAATCTCATAAACAATGAAGAGTTTATTACTAAGCCTAAAACGGGGTGAAAGGCTGAAAGATAGTTCATCCATGCCTAACGATTCGGCTTTCCAGTATTCAATTTCAGTATCAAGCGCAATGGGCTTACGGTAATCGGATGAAGTAATGAAACTTCCACCTAGTCTACGAGGCTTAACAACCATTCTATTTTCTAGTCTTGCTTCGTGATAATCATGTATTTCTTTTGGTTCAGCCCATACTTCAGCATACGTATAAAAGTACGATTTTGCGAAGGTAGTACGGACGTTTCCCCAAAGGCGTGACGAATTATACACAAACGGATCGTGCAACATGGAGTACCATCCGCCAATCCAGCTCGATAGGTTAAGCACTCGCCAAAAAGGTTTGTATACTTTATATCCCAAACTTGCGCCGTTTGAAAACTCGTTGGCCATTTGAATATAGCCCATGTCGTTGGGATTATAGGTTTTGCTCTCGGTTTTTGTCCATACCTCGTAAAGCCAGTTACCCGATGTTTTGTGAAAACCTAAATTATACTTATAACCTAAATCTTCATTGCTTATTTGGCTAAGCGCCGCTTTGCCAGCAATGGCATACACATTTGCTTTATCGCGGAGCACAAAATCGGTAGCGGTTACATTTGCGGTATAGCTTTGCTTTGGAATTACAAGATTGGTATTGGCCAAACTCACGTACGAATTATTTTTTAGAGTTTGATCGAGCACAAGCATATTGTAGTTTGTAAACCCTTGGGTTAATATCTCACGCTCCTTATTTGTTAACGTATCAGTTACAGTAGCATAAGCATTTGCTGTAATAGCATTGAGAAAACCAATACCCAAACCCGATGAGGTTCGGCCAGAAATTTTTGTGGCATTAATCATTGATGTTTCTTGCGGATTTGAGGTTATTTCCTCATTCTCCTGAAGATTGGATGATACATTTCTGTACCCTTTAGGTCTAGAGCCAATTCGTCGCGAGTAGAAAATATCACCCTTATCGAACAGATCCATCCCTTCGTTAAAAAACGGGCGTTGCTCGCCGTACTGAACTTCGTATGGTGAAATATTTAGCACTTTATCATCGGATTTAACCTGACCAAAATCGGGAATTAGGGTCATATCAAGCGTAAAACTCTCAGATATGCCAAGTTGCAAATCCATGCCCCCGTTTAGCTGCTTGGTAAAAGAACTGTTGTCGGGGTGCTTATCAATGTAACCGGAAATGTATGGGCTAAACGAAAGCCTAATTGGCGTATTTATATCCTTAATACCTGATAGCTCGCCTGATTGGTTAACAATTCCTGAGATTGAATTGTCGATGGGATTCCAGGAACTCCATTCGTTGTAACGCTTTATTAATCGTCTGAAATTTAGCCCCCAATTGCCTTCAACCTTACTTGAGAAACGAAGAGCCGAGTATGGTATTCGTAATTCGACAACCCAGCCCCGATCGGTAATCGCAACGCTGCTCTCCCAAACCGCATTCCAACTTCTATCCGAATTATTGCCTGTTCGACGAATATCGGTTTGCACCCCCGAGGCCGAAACGATAAACTCTGAATAGTTTATCCCATCGTTATAGGGGCTAATGAGAAGGCTAAACGCATCGGACTTGAGATTATCGGAATTATCGCGCTTGCCAAGCTCGCGGTATATCCCATCTGGCTCATCGTCAAAAAGGATTGCCCCAACGTAAATTGCCTGATTATCGAAAAGAACCCTAACCTGCGAACGTTCCGAGGGGAATGATCCGTTGTAGGGTTCGTACTGATAGAACTCGCTGGCAATAGCTGCATTGCTCCACGAAGCCTCGTCGAGATTACCATCAATTTTAATCTGTTCATCAATTCTCGATGCTTGCAATACTCTTTTCTCAGATGGTAATTGCTTTAATGGTCGTGCGTTAAGATGAAGACTTACCACACCGACCAACAATGTAATAACTATTGCTCTGCCAATCATACAAATGCGTAATGTGTTCCCAATATTTGTTTGTCGCCAAGTTTTTGAAACCTGAAGTTAGCAAAGGTTTAATGGGTTTATCGTGCATATTGCATGATTTATATCATTAAAAGCAGACAAACAAAAAAGGACGATGTTTGCCATCGTCCTAAAGAAAATGCATTGAACACGGTTTACATTGTAATCCAATCAATTATCTCCTGCGAATCGGGTTTCTCTCTAGGAGGAATCGATTTAACAACCTTTCCTTCCTCATCAACAAGAAATTTTTGAAAGTTCCATGTAATCTTTGCATCGAGGACTCCATTCTCATCTTTACTCGTTAACCACTTGTACAATGGGTGAATATCATCGCCCTTAACCGAAATTTTAGCCATCATTGGAAAGGTAACTCCATAATTTTGTGTGCAAAATTCTTGGATATCGGAGTTTGAACCAGGCTCCTGATTCATAAAATTATTAGCTGGAAAGCCAATGATAACAAAATTTTTACTCTTGTATTGGCGATACAATTTCTCAAGCAATTCGTATTGTGGTGTTAAACCGCATTTGGATGCAGTATTAACAACCATAACCTTTTTACCCTTTAGCTCCGACAAAGAGAAGGATTCGCCTTCAATATTTTCAACAGTAAAGTCGTAAAGTGTTTTGGCCTGTGCATTGACAAAAACTGCTATTAGTGCAAATGCAACTGATAGTATTAACGTCCTCATTTTTTTAAAAGTTTGATTTACCAAATAAACAGCTGTAAACTAATTTAGTTTATGCTTCATGCATATTTGATATTCAAATTAAATAAGAGTGGTTAATATTTCTACCTTTGGCAAAAATTTCAACCTTAATGTTTGATTTAACAAAAAAGCTTTGGCAATGGCTAGCCATGCTGTTTCTTGCTCTGGTTTGGGGCAGCTCATTTATACTGATGAAAAAGGGGCTTGTGGCTTTCACGTTTACTCAGGTTGCCGGAATTAGAGTTTTTTTTGGCTTTATACTCATACTCCCAGCCATTGCACGACATTATAGGAAGGTTAACAGGCAAAACGTAGGTAGCATTGCAATAGTAGGTTACGCTGGAATTTTTTTCCCAGCATTTCTCTTTGCATTAGCTCAAACCAATATATCGAGTGCTCTGTCGGGTATGCTTAACAGCTCGGCAACGCTTTTTGCGCTAATAGTTGGTATTGTGTTTTACAAGAACAGGCCAACAAGTAACCAAATAGTTGGAGTGCTCATTGGTTTTATTGGGGCATTGGCATTAATTACAGGTGGTGATATAAAATCGATTTTTGGTGCAAACTCGTATGCCCTATATGTTTTAATAGCAACAATTGGCTATGGGATAAACGTTAATGAGGTTAGATTTCGCTTACCCAATATGAATGGCATACAGGTAACCACTTTATCGTTTTTACTAGTTGGCCCTGCTGCCGGAATTATCCTCATTTTTACGGACTTTAGCGTTGCTCTGCAATCGGATATGTTTTGGCCAAGTTTACTTGCAATACTGGGGCTATCAGCTTTTGGATCGGTAATATCACTATTCGTTTTTAATAATCTAATTAGGCATACAAGCGCACTATTTGCCACATCGGTTACTTACATTATCCCTTTCTTTGCAATTATTTGGGGGTTATTCGATGGCGAAACCGTTAACACAGTACAAATAGTTGGAATAGCCATTGTTTTGCTTGGCGTTTATCTGGTTAACAGGAAGAAAAGGTTGAGTAAAGAAATTATTGCTGAAGGCTAGATCAGCTCAATTGCGCTACTGTTAATCCAACCCTTGTTTCCGTCGGCAATTCGTATCTCAACCCACTCACCAATAGCCTTGGTTATTTGAACTTTTGTTCCTGCATGAAGTATAAAAATATCCTTACTTGAAGCCCCAGGCGAACTTTTAACTGTAACAACGGACTCAAAGACAATTGCTTTATTCCTGAGTTCCATTCTACTCTTCTCTTGTAGGCTAAAAATTATGGATAAAGACAGACAAAGCACAAAAAACAACCCGAGGATAAAAGCAACACGTTTTACCCAAGGCTTATACGAAAACCAAAAGAACAATGCTGTAACAAGCAGAAGTGCAACAAAGCCAACCGAAACCCATGCCCATCCATTCGAACCTAAAAGTCCTCTTACCGATTGATACCACTTGGTTAAGAAAAATTGAGGCAGAACTTCAATCCGATCAACTGTAAACGTTCGAGCATATTCAAGGTTAAACTCAATATCCTCATCGGAAGGGTTTAGTAAAAATGCTCGTTCGTAGCTTAGAATAGCATGAGGAATATGCCCTTGCTTAAAATAGGCATTCCCTAAATTGTAGTAAAGTTCGGCACTTGTGTAACCACTATCAACTAAAAGCTTATACAGTTCAGTCGCTTGCTCAAAATTTCCCTCGGTGTACTCAGTGTTAGCACGCTGAAGGGTTGAGTCGGGGCTAAAATTTGCATTAGCGCTTAATGATATTGCGAGTATTACAAATATTGCCAATATGTTTCTCATATTCAATTCGTTTACTATTCAAAAATAACTACTTGCTACTTTTTAGCACTTCTTCAAATTTAGCAATAAGCTCAATTGAGCTATCGTATAAATCGGCCATTTGCGACTGTTCACCTTTTGGTGCATAGCGTGCATACTCGCAAATAGAGATAATTCGAAGAAATTCATCAATATCATCAATCCGAATCCCTCGCTCGCTTAGCGTTTCCTTGGCGCTATCGCTCGAAAGGTTTGCCACTGGTATGCTCAGCTTATCGGATACATACCCCCACAAAGCGCGCAGCAGTTCGTCGTGGAATTGTTCAGCATTATTGGCTCTTAAAAACTGAAGAGCAAGTTTTAACCTTCGCTTTGCCATCTTGTTCGCTTTTCGGGTTCTAACAAGTGCCAAGTTGCTCATAAGCGCTCGTTGGCGGCTAATTATGTAAAATGCAATTGCAAAAAGCACTAGTTGTAAAACAATTATAAGCTTATACTTTGCGCTGCTCACCAAATAGCTAAACCTTTTTTGAAGGGCAAAATCATCGGTTTTAATAAAACGAATATCTTGGCCAATAAATCGAATATCCTCACGACCGAAGCCCGCCATTGGAACGTTTGATGGTTCCGAGCCATCGGCTTCAACTGCTATAGATAATGGTTTCGACTTAATGGTAATATATTTTTTCTGCATTGGGTTAAAATACGAAAACTCAATTTCACCCAAATCAAATTTGCCAGGAGCGCGTGGAATTGCCACAATATCGAAAACTTTGGATCCGGTAGCGCCCTTTTGAGTTGTGTTAATATTGTTGGTAACCTTTGTGTCGAACACCTCGAAACCTGAAGGGAAGTTAACTTTAGGTGCATCGATTAATCGAAGATTTCCTGAACCTGCAACGCGAATTTTAAGGTTTACCGCTTCGTTAGTTTTAACTTCGGGCTTATCTAAATTTGCTTCAATATTATAATTCCCAACCGCTCCTGTAAACGAAGCAGGTGCATTTGGTGGCAAAGCTTTTACCTTAATGGTTTTCGATTTGCTTGTTAACCTTTGCCTTACGGTTTGATAAGCTCCAAAAAAATCGTCGAATATTGATTGTGCTCTGCCGCTTCGTTCTTGAGTTAGCACAACAATTTCAAAAGGATCAATCTTTATTTCACCCGAACGTTGAGGGAAAAGCAAGTACTTTTTTAGCACTCCCATGTTGTAGATTCGGCCATCAATATTCACCCGCTGAAAATGAACGTTATTTGGGGTTTCAACCTCTTGGCTCCAAAAACCGGTAAACGATGGAAATTTAACATCTTCGAAACCCGAAATATTCTGACGTGTATAAATGCTTATCGTTGCAAGTATTGGTTCACCGCGATATACCGTGGATTTATCAAAATCAATGCTAACGAATATATCATTCTGGTTGCTTTCTGCTTTTGCTTGAGGTTGGCTTGTGTCCTCGTTTTGCCTCTGGCTGGGTGAAGCGTATTGCCCCGACGATCCCTTTAACACTTCAATAGTAATTGGGTTTGATTTGTGCTCGGAACCATTAACCTTGGCTGTTGCTGGGTCGATGGTATACTTTCCTTCTTTGCTGGCCTCAACAATGTACGTGTATGTAAACTCATAGGTTTGAGTCATCTGACCGTTCACAATTTGTATGCTGCTGCTCGATGATGTGCTTGGACCCGCCAGCACATAGAAGTTATCGAAAGTTGGAGGATCGAAACTTTTTGGACGCGCATTGAGTTTGTAAACAAGCCTAAACTGCTCGCCCTCGGCCACAACATTAGGTGCCGATGCTGTAAACTCAACATCTTGAGCTATTACTAGAATCGCAATCGAAATAAGTACTAAAACTGCTAATAGCTTTTTCATCTCCTTTAGTATTACCAATTCTTTTCAACCTTTACTTTAGCCTGTCGGGCTTGCTCTTCCTTCACTTTTTCCTGAATATCTTTCTCTCTGCTTTGTATTGCTTGCAGCATGCGCTGTGCATCCTCTTGCGATATTTGCTCCTGATTCTGCTGCTGTTGCTGCTCATTATTCTCAGGTTGTTGCTGCTGATCCTGTTGATCTTGGTCTTGCTGTTCGTCCTTATTTTTATCCTTGTCCTGATTGTTTTGTTGCTGATCGTTCTCCCCGTTCTGATTATCATCCTGCTGATTATCTTGCTGATCGTCTTTGTTTTGCTGTTGCTGAAGCATACGCTGGGCTTGCGCTAAATTGTACTTCGTTTCCATATCGTTAGGGTTTAGCCTTAGCGCCTGCTTATAGGCTTCAACACTTTTATCGAACTGCTGCATTTTAAAATGCGAGTTTCCTAAATTGTGGTAAACGCTTGCTTTATCGGCATCGGAAACGCTAGCATTAGCTATCCCTTCGAACTGTGTACTGGCTTCTTCCCATTTCTCCTGCCTATAAAGCGCATCGCCTAGGTTAAAATTAGCTTTAAACGATTCTGGGTTAGTCTCAATAGCTGATCTATATGAAATTTCTGAATCGATAAATTCGCCTTTTTTAAACTCTCTATTTCCTTGCCTTACCGATTTTTTATCGCTCTGAGCCAACACTCCAAAACTTATAACCATTAGACTTAATATAAATATAGTAGCTAATGGCATCGATTTATTATTGCTGAAAGTAGTTTTCATCATGGCTAGCTTCTTTCTCCAAAAAGATTCAACTTCTTTAATAGCTTATTTTTTCGTTCAAGCACAAAAAACTCGATAATTAGTAAAAGCAAAGCAATACCAAATAGGTATTGAAACTGATCATCGTACTCGGAGTAAACTTTATCCTTAAACTCGGTTCGCTCCATGCGATTAATCTCCTCAAATAACGGTAGTAATCCAATTTGAGCATTTGATGCTCGTAAATACTTGCCGCCACCTGAGATAGCTACTTTCGACAGAGTTTCCTCATCAAGTTTTGTTACTACTACATTATCGTCTTTATCGCGTAAAAAATCACGATTTCCCGATCCCAAAGGAATAGGCGCTCCATTTGGTGAGCCAATGCCTATGGCATGAACAACTATACCCTTTTCATCGAATGCCCTTTGAGCAGCCTCAATGGGTTTATCTTCGTGGTTTTCTCCATCGGAAATTATAATAACGACCTTGCTCGTTTCGCTTTGCGGGCTAAAAGAGTTTACCGCGAGGTTTATTGCCGATCCAATAGCCGTTCCCTGCTTTGGAACCATTCCTGGGCTAATTGACGAAAGGAACATTTTGGCCGATGTGTAGTCGTTAGTTACGGGTAGCTGAACATAGGCATCGCCTGCAAAAACTATTAACCCAATTCTGTCGTTAGCAAGCTGATCGACTAACCTCGAAATAGCCTGCTTTGCCCTATCGAGCCTACTTGGCTGAATATCCTGAGCAAGCATGCTGTTGGAAACATCGAGGGCAATAATTATTTCTATTCCCTTTCGCTTTGCCTCGGTTAGCTTTGACCCGAATTGGGGACGAGCCAAACCAACAACCATTAGGGCAAAGGCAAAAAGAAAAATTGATGATTTAATCCAACCTCTTCGCTTTGAATAGCCAGGCATAAGCTGAAAGAGCAATTCGGGATTACCAAACTCCAAAATTTTTCGTTTCCTAACATGCATGGCTACAATAAACAGAAGCATTAGGGCTGGAATTACCAGCAAAACGTAGAAATATTCTGGATTAGCAAATCGGAACATAGTTTCTTTTAAATCTAGTTTAAAACACCTTTTATCTTCTAAGGAATACTCCTTAGCAAAGTTGCTCGAAGCACAAAGTCAACTCCTAAAAGCAGCAAAGCCCATAGAGCAAATGCAGCAAATTCTTCCTTTTTGCGAGTAGTTTCAACCACTTCAATTTTAGTTTTCTCAAGCTGGTCAATCTCATTGTAAACCTTTTCAAGCGCTTCGTTATCGGTTGCCCTAAAGTACTTACCACCCGTTTTAGCTGCAATTTGATTTAGCACCTCCTCATCAATCTCAACTTTTACATCTTGGTAACGAGTACCAAAGGGTGTTTGAACTGGATAAGGAGCGGTGCCCATTGAGCCTACTCCAACAGAGTATACCCTAATGCCAAATGTTTTGGCAATATCGGCAGCCATTAGCGGCGACACCTCACCTTTGTTGTTTACACCGTCGGTGAGAAGTATTACCACTTTGCTCTTTGCATCACTATCTTTTAAACGGGCTACTGCGGTTGCCAATCCGTTACCAATTGCGGTTCCATCCTCAAGCAATCCTAACTCAACATCGTTAAACATGTTAATAACAGTAGCATGATCGGAAGTAAGAGGACACATGGTAAAACTTTCGCCAGCAAAAATAACTAAGCCAACCCTATCGGTTTTACGCCCTGCAACAAACTGTACCCCTATACTCTTGGCGGCCTCAATCCGATCGGGTTTAAAATCGCGTGCGAGCATACTGGTTGATATATCGAGCGCAATAACAATATCGATTCCTTCAGTTTCAATATTCTGTGTTACATTAAACGACTGAGGTCGAGCCAACACAACAACCATGAGTGCAAGAGCAGCAACTCGCAAAGCGAAAGGTAGATGCCTTAAATACACTCTAATAGATACTGGAGCCTTACTAAAACCTTTTAAAGTTGATAGCTGCATGCTAGGTTTAGCATCTTTTTGCCTAAAAATGTACCATGCAATAAGCAAGGGCATTATTAGCAGTAGGTATAGCAATTTTGGATGAGCAAATGTTAATCCTTCCATTACCTATCATTTTTTTCAGGTTCAACATTTCGCTTAACATCAACCTCATCCTCATGTTCATGCTTCAGTTCAGGAGTCTCAACTTTAGGTTTATCCTCAATTTTTGTTTGATTAACAAACTTATACCCAAACTGTAAGCCTGTCTCATTCTCGGAAACCAGAGGAGTATATCGTGCAAACTTCACCAAATCGGACAAGGAGAGATTTTCGGAAAGCTGAAGCAGCAGTTCCTTTGGAATTACATTTTCGTTTCTAAGCGATGTAACAATCTCGTCGGTTGTTTGCTCCATGGCGAAAACAGTAAATCGATCCTCAATGTATTGGCGAATAATATTTGTAAGCAGAGTATGGTAAAGTTTATGATTATCGGTGCTCCAAAGCTTTTCGTTCCTAATCCTGTCGAGTTGTCGTAAGGCAATCACATGCGCAGGTTCAGCAGGTTTTGCTGGGAAAAAAATTGGCTTGTTCTTCTTACGTCTCGATACATAGTAAAACAGGAATGCGACAAGTCCTATTAAAAGAAGTCCTCCACCAATCCATGGTGCTAATTCAGCAAATGTATATGGCTCTGAATACGGCAGTTTAATATCGTAAATATCAGCAATTGTAGTGTCGGGTGGTAAAGAGTTTACCAAAAACCATATGGGTGAAGTATTTGCTGTGTCGATTTTATTACCACTAGAGAAAGGCAGAGCAAATGGAGGTATTCGGTAAAACCCTTCGTCGAATGAGGTAATCTTAACCTTATAGCTATACTCAACTCTTTGATCATCGAGAGTAGTTGTATCAATTATTGGGTTATTAAGCACCTCAATACCTGTAACAATAGTATCGGCAAAAACCGGAAAAATAATGCTATAATTGTTTGGCACCTGTGCCCAAATTGATAGGTCAACCTGATCGCCAATTAAGATGCTATCGGCAGAAACAGATGCCTTAAAGCTGTAGGTTGGCTGTTGGCTAACAGCGATATTTGAGACACCAACTACAATAAATGCTAAGGCAATAAATTGCAGTACTTTAGCATCTAATCTAAAAAATCCTATAGAATCGATATTTAAACCTAAAAATTTCATCACTTTACTCAATTGCATTTACGCACGTTGCTTAAATAGCTTGATAAGCGGTTTTACATAGTCCTCATCGGTACTGATTGCTACTGAATCGACCTTGCAGCGCGAAAGGGTTTGCTTTAGCGCCAATTCCGACTCAGCCCACCAGCGAGCATAGGCATTTCGAACTTCACGACTCGAAGTATCAACCCACTTGTACTGCCCCGATTCGGCATCCTTTAGCTTGAGCAAGCCAACAGAGGGCATTGTAGCCTCGCGCCTATCGTAAACCCTAACACCAACCATATCGTGCTTATTGCTGGCAATAGTTAGAGCGTTGGTAAACTGGGGGGTTGGGGTATCGCCCTCAAAATCCATAAAATCGCTAATAAGAAATGCTGTACAGCGCTTTTTAAGCGCATTGGTGAGGTAACGTAAAGCCTCGGATATATTGGTTCCCTTGCTAGTTGGTGAAAAGTTTATTAGCTCGCGAATTATGTGCAATATATGTGTACGACCCTTTTTTGGAGGAATAAACTTCTCGACTCTATCGCTAAAAAAGATAACACCAATTTTATCGTTATTCTGAATTGCCGAAAAAGCAAGAACAGCAGCAATTTCCGTTGCAAGATTTTTTTTCAAGAGGTTTGTAGAACCGAATAGCCTCGAACCGCTAACATCAATTAAAAGCATAACGGTAAGCTCACGCTCTTCTTCAAATACCTTTACGTATGGTTGATTAAAACGCGCGGTTACGTTCCAATCAATATTCCTTATATCGTCGCCGTATTGATATTCGCGTACTTCGCTAAAGGCCATTCCTCTTCCCTTAAACGCACTGTGGTATTGTCCCGCAAAAATATGGCGAGATAACCCCCGGGTTTTAATCTCAATCTTTCGAACTCGTTTAAGTAATTCTGAAGCTTCCACAGTAAAATATTTTTAAAACAGAAACTAACTATTCCTTTTTATTTCGGGTAACTACAGTTACAAACCACTCACCTTTAACCAATTCTATTTCGTACTTTTTACCATCCTTTTTATAAGCCCACTTTTGGTTTTTATCCTTACCATACTTCTCAATGAGTTCCTGCTTTATCTTGTTGAACATCCAGGTATTGTACATTCGCGAAATCGAGGTACAATAACCTTCGGCATTAAGCATAAACAGTAACGTTTGCTCTTCGAATGTGTTCTCAAACTTTATAAAACTCCTATCGTAATTAAAAATCTCCTTGGCAAATACAAAACCTGAAAGTTCATGCTCTACACGTGTTTTAATCTCATCTTTGTGCAGCCCAATAAAATTTTGGCCTTGGCCAAAAAGGAATAGCATTGTAAATGCCATTAAAAGACTACTATGAATGAGTACACGCTTAAGCATAGGCTATGGTACTTCAATGGTATTAAGAATTTCGGTAATTATATCTTCGCTAGTAATATTCTCAGCCTCAGCCTCGTATGTAAGGCCAATTCTGTGTCGAAGTACGTCGTGACAAACGGAACGAACATCCTCGGGGATAACGTAACCTCTGCGCTTAATAAAAGCATATGCTTTTGCAGCCAACGAAAGGTTTATACTGGCCCTAGGCGAACCTCCGTATGCAATCATATTCTCAAATTTCTCCAACCCATAATCCTTCGGAAAGCGAGTAGCGAAAACTATATCAACGATGTACTTCTCAATTTTCTCATCCATATATACATCGCGAACAACCTCTCGAGCCTTTGTAATATCTTCGGGTTTAAGCACTTTGCTCGCTTTTGGAAACGATGAGGCCACATTCTGCCTAACAATCAGCTTTTCCTCCTCAACTTTTGGGTAGGTGATTTTCACCTTTAGCATAAACCTATCAACCTGAGCTTCGGGAAGCGGGTATGTACCCTCTTGCTCAATGGGGTTTTGAGTAGCCATAACCAAAAACGGAATAGGAAGCGTAAACGTTTCATCACCAATGGTTACCTGCCTTTCTTGCATTGCTTCGAGCAAAGCACTTTGCACTTTAGCTGGGGCTCGGTTAATCTCGTCGGCAAGCACAAAGTTGGTGAATACAGGTCCTTTTTTAACATGAAACTCTTCCTTTTTTTGGCTGTAAACCATTGTACCTACAAGGTCGGCAGGGAGCAAATCGGGAGTGAACTGAATACGAGCAAAGCCAGCATCAATGGTATTGGCCAAAGTATTAATGGCAAGAGTTTTAGCAAGCCCAGGCACACCCTCGAGCAGGATGTGTCCATCGGCCAATAAACCGATAAGCAACGATTCAACCAGATGCTTTTGTCCAACAATAACCTTATCCATCTCCATGGAAATAATATCAACAAACGAACTCTCTTGCCTAATGCGTTCGTTTAGCTCCTTAATGTTTACTGATGAAGTATCGCTCATTTCTTTCAAAGTTATTCTGTTAAAAATTGAAATTTGTGCACTAAAATAATGCACAAATATGCAGAATTAATGGGCGATACAGCGTTAAGAAATGTTAAAAATAGTAAAGGTATGTTATATGAAAATTGACAATTTACAGATAGCTATTGGAAAACAATATCTCGAGATTAGAAATGCGAGGTAACCAAAGGGAAATAACAAACAGGGAGGGAAAATATCAAAAGTATACTTTCGTCCTTGCGAACCCGCCTTGATGACAGGCAGGCTCACAAAAACGATATTAGGTGTTTGGGAAAAACCAAGTGTAACAAAGTCTATCTATTCAAAAATTTCTGTTTTGCTAATTCCTTTAATTGCATTTTTACGCGTAGCTATAAATACGATAAAATGCAAAAGTAGAAACACTCCCCAGTAAAGTGCAGTAAGGTGAACAACTAAAATATCTTCGTATCGCGACTGAAAACCCAGTAAGTACCATACCTCACCATAAACATTACAAATGATGTAGGTAGTAAGGTGAAAGCGAAAGCCTATGTCATAAATTGGAAGCGATTCGTGGTCTTTTCGTCCGAAATACCATCCAGTCAAAAAAGCTGCAATTGCATAAACCGATGCAACAACCCATACTAAGGTAAAATATTGCATATCGAGCAAACGGCTTAAGCCAAAACGAAAAACGATGGTTAAAGCAAGAAGTACTGCTGCAAAACGAAGCTGATTAGCGGTAATTTTCATTTTTATTCCTCCAAATTTAGTAGTTGTTTTATTCGATAATTAAAGAAAAGGGCAATGTTGCGTTTTACAAACTGGTTGAGCAACGAATTACCCAATTCGGTTAAAAAGTAGTATTTACGTTCTGGGCCTTTATTCCCCTTACGTGTTTCGAAATCGACTACCCCAAGATGCTGGAATTTGCGTAAGTTTCGGTACAGGCTCTGCTCTTCGCAGCTCATAGTGTGATTCGACTCCTCTTCAACAAAAATCTTAATTTCATCAACATACTTCTTGTTATCCTTTAGGGCAAGAAATATCCAAAGCGTGAGCTGCCCTTTTTTATAGGTCTCCTCCCACGCAACTAGTAAATCGGTTAGTAGTCTAGTATTATCCATGGTTTAATGCGTTGTTATAATACAAATAGGTTAAAATACATGTGTTTAAGTAGTTTAAAACAATATGTATTGATCATCTTGTGTAATACAAATGTATATACATTTTTTTAAATACAATACTTTTTATCAAAAAAAAAAATAAAAACATTCTAGCTGTTTTTAAACGTTAACAATTTGATAACATTTAGCTATAAACTATAAGGCTAGTTGTGTGTTTAAAAACTAAAAAAGAATGGAAATTATAGTTATCACAATTGCTGCATTTTTTACAGCAATACTTACTTTTTTCTCAGGGTTTGGATTGGGTACAATACTTACTCCTGTATTTATTTTATTTTTCCCTATCGACATAGCTATTGCGCTCACAGGAATTGTTCATTTTACCAATAACATGTTTAAGATTACGCTAGTGGGTAAGCTAGCCAACAAATCGGTTCTTTTACGCTTTGGTATTCCTGCCATACTCGCATCATTTTTAGGTGCTTGGTTACTTGTTAAACTTACTGACTTACCTGTAATTACAACCTACAGCCTATGGGGAAACAGCTACAGCATAACGCCAATTAATCTTGTAATTGCTATCCTGCTCCTTTTCTTTTCGGTGTTGGAGATACTACCGTCGTTTCAAAAAATTCAATTTAGCAAAAACAAATTGCCATTAGGAGGGTTTTTAAGCGGATTTTTTGGCGGGTTAGCGGGTATACAAGGAGCAATACGTAGTGCGTTTTTGCTAAAAAGCGGGTTAACTAAAGAGGGGTATATTGCAACAGGAGTAGTAATTGCCTCGTTAGTTGACTTTACACGCTTGGCCGTATACGCTTCGCGATTTACCGAGTCGAATTTAACAGCAAATATACCTCTTGTTTTATCGGCAACGCTTGCTGCAATTGCGGGAGCCTACGTTGGAAAAAAATTGCTTAAAAAGATAACGCTTAAGTTCATTCAGAACCTTGTTGCCGTTATGCTTATTATTATTTCCATTGCCTTAGGTGCAGGTTTGATATAGCTTTCATTTTTACTGAAAAAAATCTTCAAAAAATTTCATTCCATTAGCTATAGTTTAATACTTTTGCGCATCCAAATAAATAAACAAGAAAAATGGGAAGAGCATTTGAATACCGGAAAGCTCGCAAGTTAAAGCGCTGGGGCAACATGGCTCGAGTATTTACTCGTATTGGACGCGAAATAACGTTAGCCGCAAAAGCAGGTGGTCCCGATCCTAATACAAACCCAAGGTTACGATTGGCCATTCAGAATGCCAAATCGGAAAATATGCCAAAGGATAACGTTGAGAGAGCAATAAAAAAAGCTACCGATAAGGATACTAAAGACTACAAGGAACTTGTTTACGAAGGGAAAGGTCCTCACGGAATTGCTATAGTTGTTGAAACAGCAACCGATAACCCAACCCGTACGGTTGCCAACGTTCGTAGTTACTTCACTAAGTATAACGGATCGTTGGGTACAACAGGCATGCTCGATTATCTGTTCGATCGTAAGTGCTCGTTTCAGGTAGAGGCAAAAGAGGGCATTGATTTGGAAAAACTTGAACTTGAACTAATTGATTTTGGTGCCGAGGAAGTTTTTGAGGATGACGATACTATTATGATATATGCTGAATTTACTGGCTTTGGTCCTATTCAGAAGTATTTAGAAGATAACGGGTTTGAAATTAAAACCTTTAGCTTTGAGCGAATACCCAATGATACGAAGGAACTCTCCGAAGAGGAGAAAACCGATGTGGAAAAACTCCTGGAACGATTAGAAGAGGACGACGACGTTACGAACGTATTTCACAACATGCAATAGGCTAACGCTTGACAATTTTATTGAAAAACCATACCTTGCAGCAAAAAGCAAGTTATGGTTTTTCGGCTTTTATTAGCATGTTTAATTACGCTTCTTCCCTTTTCAACTGGCGACGACAAGTTAACCTACCCTGCTTGCGAGTTCAACGGTATTAAACTTTATGGTAAAGTCAAATTTGTAACCTCATTCCCCGATATAAAAATTAAATTCGTTGATAATTTTCCGGACATTAAGGTGAAATTCGTTGATAACTTCCCCGATGAATGTGGCGAATGGCAAATAGTTGAAAACTTTCCTGATTTTACTGTGCAAGTGGTTGAATCGTTTCCTGACATTGAGGTTAAAACGGTTAATAATTTTCCTGGCAAACCCTAATTCAACCTATGCTATTCGGGGAATATGAGCAACGGGATATCTGCATCGGATAGCATTTTTCGCGTAAGCGAAGGGTTAAAAAGCCGTTCGAGCAATCCTCTTTTATGCATCGTTAAAGCTAACAAATCAATATTTTTGCCTGTTATATAACCCTTAAATGCCTCGGCTGCATTTTTTCCTTTAATAAGATCAAAATCAACTTTTGCTTTTTTAACTACTCTTTTTGTGTAATCTTCAAGCGCAACCATATTGGCCTTTACTACAGGATTTTCAGGATTATCGCAAACATTGGCACAAACTACGTTAAGGTTAAACCCCGAGAGTATTGTTAGCAGCTTACGAATAGCAGAATAGTCGTTATCGTCGAATCGAGTTGCGTAAAGCACGTTTTTAACCTCACTAATATCTTTTAGCTTAGCATTTTCAGGTATTACGAGTAATGGCACTTTTGCCTCTCTAACTACTTCAGCAGCAACGCTGCCGACTAACTCTGTGCTACGAAACCCTTCGCCTTTTGTACCCATTATGAGCATTCCTGGGTTGTACCTCTTGCACATATCGATAATGCCATAGCTAGCAAAACCTTCGCGAAGCGCATAGCCAATTTTAAGGTCTTTCATTCCATTATCATCAGCATACTTCCTTAGCTCTTTAAATAGCTTCATTAAATGCTCACGAGCATTTTTCTGAAGTATAGAATAGCTAATGTCGATGTCAATTTGTATGCTTGCCGCATCGGTAAAAGGAATCATATCCACAACCGGAGAGTTAAATACATTTAGGAGCTTAACCTCAGCCTTGTAAACATGCGCTAGCCTTAATGCGAAAAAAGCTGCATTTTTCGAATGTACCGAAAAATCAACTGGAACTAATATCTTTCGTGGTTGCGAATCACCCTTTTCGGGTTTACGATATGCCGAAAGTAACTTGATGGCCTTCTCTGCATCCTTTTCGCTTATTTGAACTTTAACATTATCGGAAACATTTGGCTGCACCAAATTAATGTTCTTTAAGTAGCACTTTACCCCATTAGATTCTAGAAAACTCTGAAGAACTAATGCACTAGTATATGAATCATTTGCAATTACTACCAATTTTTCGTCCATAGCTTTTGGCTTTAAAAGGTTCACAGGTAAAGTACAAAAAATTGAGATGTAAGTCAAGAAAATAAATGAGTTTAATTCACACATAACAGATTCTCTCTATGCTCAAAAGTTCTTCTTGAATTTGATAAGTTACCTGCGATTCATTAGATTTGTGAACCGGGCTTTGAACTGTGCAAATCTGTCTGTCCACACAATTTATTCTCCCTGCTGTAAATTAAGTATCTAGCAGCAAAAACTATTTTATCATGCACTACATCGACCTAATAATATTCATTCTTTATATGGCCTTTGTCCTTGGTATTGGGTTTTACTTTTTAAAAAGAAATAAAGATGCTGAAGATTACTATGTAGGTGGCCGAACCATGAGCAGCTTTCACGTTGGGCTTTCGGTAGTTGCTACCGATGTTGGCGGAGGATTCTCAATAGGCCTTGGCGGATTAGGTTTTATAATGGGTTTATCGGGTTCGTGGATGCTCTTTACTGGATTGATTGGAGCTTGGCTAAGCGCTGTTTTGCTTATTCCCAAAGCGAGTAAAATTGCAACAAGGCTAAAGCTGTTCACTTTCCCACAGCTTTTTGAGCATTTCTATAGTCCTAAGGTTGCTCTTATGGCCGGAATAATATCGGCAATTGGTTATATTGGCTTTACGAGTTCGCAAATTTTAGCAGGTGCTAAGCTGGCTTCAGCTTCCTTTCAAAATCTCGACATGCATACTGCCCTAATAATAATGGGGGTAATTGCCGTAGGTTACACAGTTATGGGCGGATTAAAAGCCGTTATTTATACCGACACCTTTCAGTGGATAGTGCTAATGGCGGGGTTAATACTTATAGGTATTCCTTTAGGCTACAACTCAGTTGGAGGTTTAACTGCAATTAAAGAAACCCTGTCGCACGATTTTTTAGCGCTGAATAATATTGAATGGCAAACATTGGTTAATTGGGCTATTACAATTATCCCTATTTGGTTTGTAGGAATGACCCTATACCAACGAATTTACTCAACCCGAACAGCCAAAGAGGCACAAAAGGCTTGGTACATAGCCGGAATTTTTGAGTGGCCATTTATGGCCTTTATGGGCGTGATACTTGGGCTATTTGCCCGAGTTGGCTACGAGAATGGCATGTTTAATTACATGGGATTTGGCCCTAGCGTTGAATTAGACGCTGAAATGGGCTTGCCGTTACTGCTCAGAACGATACTTCCTGTTGGATTAATGGGGCTAATGATGTCGGCTTATTTCTCAGCAATAATGTCAACCGCCGATAGCTGCTTAATGGCCGCATCGGGAAATGTGCAAACCGATATACTCCGAAAGCTGTTTAAATTGCCCGAAGGGCAAAAATCCACGCTCCGTTTATCTCAGCTAATAACGCTTGCCATTGGTGTACTTGCTCTTATTTTAGCTTGGCAAATGGAAAATGTGCTTGAGCTAATGCTTTATTCATACGCCTTTATGGTTAGCGGACTGTTTGTACCTGTTATCGGAGCATTCTTTTGGCGAAAAAGTAGTACTATTGGAGCATTCTGGGCAATGCTTGTTGGTGGAGCAACAACATTAGTATTAACGATAATGGCAGTAGATTTACCTTTTAACCTCGATCCAAATATATTTGGCATTTCAGCCTCATTAATTATTTTCATAATTCTATCGTATTCATTTCCAGGCAGAAAAAATATCATGGAATAATTTTTTGGCAATTTTATTTGATTTTAACAGAAATCTCCATTTATTTGCAGACAGGAAAAAAAGTAAAATATGATTATCTCACAAAATATTTCTTGGTGGTGGCACAGTTTAAACTCTCAAACCCGGGGACACTAAACTGAGTTGTTACCATTGTAGCAATTTTGGCCGTAGGAAACCCCTACGGCCTTTTTATTTTCTAATTTGGCGATACTTTGAAAGAATTCTATCTGATACTAGTTTGGACATGGCGTTGGCGGGGTCTCCCCGCCCAAAATAAGCATGCTCGCTACGTACGAGCTTGTGCATTGCTATAATATGCACAACTAGCTATTAACTCCATTTCAAATCATTTAAAATCAGATATTATGACAACAATTACTGCAACACAACAACAAATAATAAATGTACACCCTTTAAAATCGATGCTTGCTTATACCGGAAAATACGGTGATTTTGGCGGAGCATTCGTCCCTCCAGTTCTCGAACAACCCTTAGCGAAACTTGCCGATTTTTTCGATAGCGAAGTACGAAAAGAAACATTTCAACGCGAATTTATACACTACCTTAAAACATACGTTGGCCGGCCTTCGCCATTGTACTATGCCCGAAGACTTAGCGAGCATATCGGATCGACAATCTACCTAAAACGTGAAGACCTAAACCACACAGGCGCTCACAAAATTAACAACACCATTGGTCAAATACTTTTGGCTAAGAACATGGGGGCTAAGGAAGTTATTGCCGAAACTGGTGCAGGGCAGCACGGAGTTGCAACTGCAACCGCAGCAGCGCTTATGGGTATACCCTGCAAAGTATTTATGGGAGCTATTGATGTTGAGCGTCAGGCATTAAACGTTAAACGCATGAAACTGCTTGGTGCTGAAGTTATTGCCACCGATCTAGGTACTAAAACCTTAAAAGATGCTGTTGATGCTGCATTGGGATACTACATTGATCACCCAAACTCGTACTATCTGCTTGGATCGCAAGTAGGACCTCACCCCTATCCAAAAATTGTTGGGTATTTTCAAAGTGTTATAGGGCAAGAGGCTCGTAACCAAATATTACAGCAGGAGGGTAGACTTCCGAACTCAATAATTGCATGTATTGGTGGAGGCTCAAACGCCATTGGCCTATTCTCAGGCTTTTTAGAGGATATGGAAGTAGCAATTTACGGTGCCGAAGGAGGTGGAACTGCCACATCAGGAAATACGGCAGCAACACTTTCGTTGGGCAAACCTGCGGTATTTCAGGGCACATACTCATACTGTCTTGTTAATGAAGAGGGGAATCCAGTTGAATCGCATTCCATTGCTGCTGGACTCGACTACCCTGGCATTAGCCCTCAGCACGCCTTTATGAAAGATTCGAACCGCGCACAATACTTTGCCGTAACAGACAACGAAGCAATTGAAGGTTATAAAATGCTTTCGCATTTAGAAGGAATAATCCCTGCCATTGAATCGAGCCATGCAATTGCTCTTGCAGCAAAGCTGCTAAAAGATAAAGGTGACCTTGCAATAATCAACCTTTCGGGTCGTGGCGATAAGGATGTGGAAAGACCCTTATAAATTTTCAGAACTGACCTTAAAAGCAATAATTGCCCTGTGATAATCGCAGGGCAATTGTTTTAACTGCCTATTATTAAATATGGGTACTTCGCTACAGATTACAAATAAAAAAGCAAGTAAAAGCTGTAATTTTGAAATGATTTTTATATTTTTGCAACCCAATTGCAGAAAAAAGGTCCCGTAGCTCAGTTGGATAGAGCAACAGCCTTCTAAGCTGTGGGTCACAGGTTCGAATCCTGTCGGGATCACACTAAAGACCAGTCTATTAGACTGGTCTTTTTTTTATAGAACATTAATTTCGTAAAAAGCTACTAAAACAAAATCAATAAAAATTTTAGGTAAACTCAACTTTAAAGTTGAGTTTACCAATTGTATTTATCAAACGATATTTCTTAAAAAAAGATTTCCAACATATAAACTCTTACCTAGCAAATAAATAATTGCCAGAGTTAGAACTTTTAACCCATGGCAATTGTTTAGATAATTTAAGGTTAAAACTATTATTATTCATAAATTGCAATAATTTACCTAAGCGCACCAGATGACCTCAGAGCTTATTATAATTTCTGTACTGCTTATATACATTGGTTTTCTGCACTATCAATTGCACAAAAAAAACCAATTCCTCGAAAAGCTTCTCAAAAAGCAAATTGGTGAGGATAGCATTTTATCGAGCGAAACAATTGAAACAATTGTTCATAAGATAAAAGAAGCACAAAAGGAAGCGCAACCCAATCAGAACAAAATTTTTGAGGATAATATTCAGAACTTTATACTAAAAGACGAGGACAAACAAGTTCTTTACGTCCATTATACCAAGAACAAGGAGGTAGCAGAAAAAATTTGCAATGAGGGGTTCATTTTTGCCGAATCGTTCCATAAAACTGCCGAATTGGTTACCAACGATAAGCTCGATTTTGTTTACAAACACTACCTTCGCAGGCAATTTGGGAAGTATGTTGTTGTGCTAGCAATTGGAAAAGAAATTTTTAATCACTACATAAACGAGATTAAGCAAAGTAATAAAATACTAAATATTGAGCAGGTAATAAGCACAAAGCTACACGAAAGCGACGATAATACCGAGGATGTGTATAAGCTTCCGAACGCCTTTATTAAAGGGTATGTTAACTCCGAAACCGGAGAGATATTCGAGAACTCCAATTTCAACCCTCAATATAACTCACCCGATTTCATGAAGAATATCCTTGCCCTTTAGCCTAAAAATCTGTCAAAATCACATCAAAAACCCTTTTAAATTAGTTTAGCTAGTTACATAGCAAGCTATTTACTAATTTTGCAGGGGTTAAAACAAGCACATTAAATGTCAACTAAACATAAAAGGGTAGCCTTTTACACATTGGGCTGCAAGTTAAATTTTTCCGAAACATCAACAATTGCAAGGCAATTCAACGAGCTAGGTTTCCAACGAGTTTCACCTAATAGCGAAGCCGATGTGTTTGTAATAAACACTTGCTCGGTTACCGAGCATGCAGATAAGAAATGCCGACAGGCAATAAAAAAATTTGTCAAGCATTCGCCCAACGCTTTCGTTGCTGTAGTGGGCTGTTATGCACAGCTCCGGCCCGAGGAACTAGCCAATATTGAGGGTGTTGACCTAGTTATGGGAGCATCAGAAAAAGGGAATATTCCGTTGTATATGGGCAATGCACAAAAAAATGCAAAAGCAAAAGTATACAGCTGCGAAATTGATGTGCTAAACGATTTCTTTCCAGCCTACTCATCGGCAGACAGAACCCGATCGTTCCTTAAAGTTCAAGACGGTTGCGATTATCGGTGTACCTACTGTACCATTCCCGATGCCCGCGGAAAAAGCAGAAACATCCCCATACAAAAGGTAGTTGAACAAGCAAACGAAATTGCCAATCAGGGCATAAAAGAGATAATTCTCACAGGGGTTAACACCGGTGATTTTGGAAGAACAACAGGTGAATCATTCATGAATTTGCTAGCTGCACTTAGCGATGTTGATGGCATTGAACGATACCGCATTTCATCAATTGAGCCAAACCTAATTACCAACGAGGTAATAAACTTCGTAGCTCAATCGGCAAAGTTTCTCCCCCATTTTCATATACCATTGCAATCGGGGTCAAATAGTATACTTAAGCT
>Ga0334899_1000987_pt1 | contig 30184 bp, 22 predicted proteins | sample GraSluR3_MG_FD_207219 | JGI IMG/M metagenome (GOLD analysis project Ga0334899, IMG submission 207219) | Sludge microbial communities from methane-producing bioreactor in Wageningen University, Netherlands - Granular Sludge_8_08-R3 | ecosystem: Engineered > Bioreactor > Anaerobic > Unclassified ...
GACGGGCCTGATCGACGGGGCCCCACCTCAGAGCCTGTTCGCGGTCGAGTCGGACGACCGCTTCGATTTCGGGCAGCTTCCCGACGCCGGGGCCTGGGACGTGCGCGTCTACGCGCCCGCCGTCGTGGGAGTCTATTGCAGGAGGGCATCCGGCGCATGAGCACGATCCTCGTCACCGGCGGCGCCGGCTTCATCGGCAGCCACTTCGTGCGCCAGTGGATTCGGGAGGAACGCACCGGGCTGGTGAATCTCGACAAGCTGACCTACGCGGGCAATCTCGACTCGCTGGCCGACGCGGCCGACAGCCCGTTGCACCGGTTCGTGCGGGGCGACGTCGGCGACGGGCCGCTCGTGAGCCGGTTGCTGGCCGAGCATCGGCCGTGGGCGGTGGTCCATTTCGCGGCCGAGTCGCACGTCGACCGCTCGATCGACGGGCCGGCCCGGTTCGTCGAGACGAACGTCGTCGGCACCTTTCGGTTGCTCGAAGCGGCCCGGCAGTATTGGGACGGGCTGGGCGAGCCCGAGCGGTCGCGTTTCCGCTTCGTGCACGTCTCGACCGACGAGGTGTACGGCTCCCTGGGGTCGACGGGGCGTTTTCGGGAAGACAGCCCCTACGCCCCCAACTCCCCCTATGCCGCCTCGAAGGCCGCCGGCGATCATTTCGCCCGCGCTTACGCTCGCACCTACGGCCTGCCCGTGCTGGTCACGAACTGCTCGAACAATTACGGCCCCTACCAGTTTCCCGAGAAGCTGATTCCCCTGACGATCCTCAACGCGGTCGAAGGCAAGACCCTGCCGGTCTACGGCGACGGGCGCCAGGTTCGCGACTGGCTGTACGTCGAGGACCACTGCCGCGCGATCCGCGCGGTGCTGTCGGGCGGCACGCCCGGCGAGGTGTACCATATCGGGGGCGACTGCGAGCGGGCCAACCTCGAGGTGGTCGCGCGTGTGGCGTCGCTCGTCGACCGGCTGCGACCCGGTCTGCCTCACGCCCCCTGTTCGTCGCTGATCCGTTTCGTGGCCGACCGGCCCGGGCATGACCGGCGTTACGCGATCGACGCGGGCAAGATCCGGTCGCAACTCGGTTGGGGGCCCCAGATCGACTTCGACACCGCCCTGGAGCGAACCGTTCGCTGGTATCTCGACCATTCCGATTGGGCCGAGCGGATCACGTCGGGCAAGTACCGGGGCGAGCGTCTGGGGCTTTTGCAGGGAATGCCATGAGCGGTCAAGGAGCGCATCGCTGCGACAAGGGCATCCTCCTGGCGGGCGGGACGGGCACGCGGCTTTTTCCCGCCACCCGGGTCGTCAGCAAGCAGCTCTTGCCGGTCTACGACAAACCGATGGTTTACTATCCGCTGTCGACCTTGATGTTGGCCGGCGTGCGCAACGTGCTGTTGATCTCGACCCCCCAGGACGCCGGTTCCTATGAGCGCCTGCTGGGCGACGGGAGCCAACTCGGCCTGTCCATCTCCTACACGGTGCAGCCCGAGCCGGGCGGACTGGCTCAAGCCTTCCTGCTGGGACGCGAGTTCATCGGCGGCGATTCGGTGGCCATGATCCTGGGCGACAACGTCTTCTACGGCCACGGGTTTCCCAGGATGCTCGTCGAGGCGGCCGCCGAGCCGGCCGGGGCCACGATCTTCGCCTACGTGGTCCGCGACCCGCAGCGCTACGGCGTGATCGAGCTCGACGCCGACGGCCGACCCAGGTCGATCGAAGAGAAGCCGGCCGTTCCCAAGTCGAGCTACGCGGTCACGGGCCTCTACTTCTACGACAACGAGGTCGTCGACATCGCGTCGCGCCTTCGGCCCTCGGCGCGGGGCGAACTCGAAATCACCGACGTGAACCGGGCCTACCTCGAGCGCGGGCGGCTCAAGGTGCGGATTCTCGGCCGCGGCTTCGCCTGGCTCGATACGGGCACCCACGAGTCGCTCTTGCAGGCGGCCAACTTCGTCGCGACCATCGAGCAGCGCCAGGGGTTGAAGATCGCCTGCGTCGAGGAGATCGCCTTCCGAAAGGGCTTGATCTCGGCCCGGCAACTCGAGGAGCTGGCGCGGCGGCATCCCAATAGTTACGGCCGGTACCTCTCCGACCTGGTGGCCCGATCCGAGGGCCCGGTGGTTTGAGGCGACGACGGTCGCGCGACGAGGAGCGAGCATGTTTCGCGAAGGGCCGATCGAGGGAGTGATCGTCGAGCCGGTCGAGCGATTCGACGACGCGCGCGGCTGGTTGGTCGAACTGTATCGCGAGGACGAATGGCCCCACTCGATCTTTCCCCGCATGGCTTACGTGAGCGAGACCTTGCCGGGCGTGGCGCGCGGGCCGCACGAGCATCGCCGGCAGACCGACTGCTTCGTGTTCGTCGGTCCCGGCGACTACAAGCTCTACCTGTGGGACGCCCGGCCCGACTCGCCCACCTCGGGGAACCGGCAGACCTTGCTCCTGGGGCAGTCGAACCGGCGACGCGTCGTCGTGCCTCCCGGCGTGGTCCACGGCTACCGGAACGTCGGCTCGGTTCCGGCCCTGGTGTTCAACTTGCCCGACCGCCTGTACGCGGGAAGCGGGCGCCAAGAGCCCGTCGACGAAATCCGGCACGAGGACCTTCCCGATAGCCCCTTTGTGCTGGACTGAGAAACGGGGCGTGAATCCGCGGCGCGTTCGCGACGTGTCGGGTGGCCGGGATCGACCGCCGCGAGCCCCCAAGGCGCCGTCTTGGCTGGTTCTACGCAAGCCGATACCGCCACGCGGGCGTGGCGCCGGCTTCGGCCTCGTCGAGGTTGGCGAGGGCCAGCCGTCCGCGCTGATCGAGGTATTCGACGCGCGATCCCACGTCGGTCAGCGCCAGCATGGCGTGGAAGCCGTGCTGATTGGAATACATCCGATCGGCGATTTCCTCGATCGTCAGAGGACGGCCGGCCCGGCGCAGGATGTCTTGCACGCGATCGAGCCGGCGCAGGTGGGTGTGGCGAATTTCTTCGATCCGCCCGGGCAGCTCGCGCACGGGCGGCTCGTGCCCGCCGAGCACCAGCTCGATTCCTTCGATCGCCCGGATCTTCTCGAGCGACTCGAGATAGTGGCCCAGGCCCGTATAGGGGGCGATGCTTTCGGGCCATTGCTGCGAGGCGGTTCGGGCGAGGATGTGGTCGCCGGCCAGGAGCACGTCGTCGATGCGCAGGCACACGTGGCCCGGGCTGTGTCCCGGCGTGTGGATCACGCGCAGCCCGTCGAGTGCGTCGCCGTCTTCCACGACCCGGTCGACGGCGACGCTGCGCAGGCGGCGCGGGGTGTAGCCGAAGGCGGCGATCACCTCGGTGCGCCGCGCCGGGGCGACGCCCGCCTGCTTCAAGAACCGTTCCAGCGCGTGGTTCGTCAAGACGGCCCGTTCCTCGTAGGCGGCGATGAGGCGGCTGTCGAGGGCGTGGACGGCCACCTCGGCGCCGGTGCGCTCCTTGAGGTGCGCCAGGCCGCCGAAATGGTCGACGTGGGCATGGGTGATCACGATCCGTCCCACGTCGGCCAATCGCACGGGCTCGCCGAACTCGGAGCGCACCGTGTCGAAGCCGTCGAGCACGTGCCGCAGCGACTCCGGCTCGCCGGTGCCCGTATCGACCAGGGTGGGCGGCCCCGCGTCGAGCACGAGATAGACGCGCCCGGTAAGGCCCGGAAACGCATGGCAGGGGATGCGGTAGACTCGCGCCCCGCCTTGGCAGACAAACCGTTTGACCGAGGGCAGTTGAGGCATGGGGGGCTTCCCAAACAAAAACCGTCTGTGTACCCGAGCGCCACTTGGCAAACAAGGCCCCCCTGCTTGTGACGGAGGCATGGCCCGGGTAGACTGCGAGCGCGAGGCTGGCTGACGAAGCAAAGGAGATCTCTTGTCATGAGCCAATACGTTGTTGCCCTCGATCAGGGAACCACGTCGAGTCGCGCCATCGTGTTCGGGCACGACGGCCGGGTTGCCGGCGCGGCGCAGCAGGAGTTCGAGCAGATCCTGCCCGGCCCCGGAATCGTCGAGCACGACCCCGAGGTCATCTGGTCGTCGCAGCTTGCCGTGACCCGCGAGGCCCTTGCCCGGGCCTCGGTCGAGGTCGACGACGTGGTTGCCCTGGGAGTGACGAACCAGCGCGAGACCACGATCCTCTGGGAGCGGGCGACGGGGCGGCCGGTGGCGAACGCCGTGGTCTGGCAGAGTCGAATCAGCGCTCCCATCTGCGAGCAACTCAAGGCCGACGGCGTCGAGACCACGATCCGCGCCAAGACGGGCCTGGTCGTCGACGCCTACTTCTCGGGCACGAAGATCAAGCATCTGCTCGACGCGAACGAAGGGCTTCGCCCACGGGCCGAGAAGGGCGAGATCCTCTTCGGCACGGTCGACACGTGGCTGCTGTGGAAGCTCACCGGCGGCAAGCGGCACGTGACCGACTACAGCAATGCCAGCCGCACCATGCTGTTCGACCTGCACCGCCTCGAGTGGGACGACGAGCTGCTGCGCCTTCTCGACGTGCCCCGGGCGATGCTTCCCGAGGCTCGCCCCTCGAGCGAGGTCTACGGCGAGACTCTCGACGAGTGGTTCGGCAAGGCGATCCCCATCGCGGGAATCGCGGGCGACCAGCAGGCGGCCACCTTCGGCCAGGCGTGCTTCGAGGTCGGCAGCGCCAAGAACACCTACGGAACCGGCTGCTTCATGCTCATGAACACGGGGCACGAGGCCGTGCCGTCGAACAACAACCTGCTCACCACGATCGGATGGGGCCTGGACGGCAAAGTGACCTACTGCCTCGAAGGCTCGGTGTTCGTTGCCGGCGCCGTGGTGCAGTGGCTGCGCGACGGGTTGGGCATCATCAAGAGCTCGAGCGAGATCGAACGTCTGGCGGCAACGGTTCGCGATTCCGACGGGGTGTATTTCGTCCCTGCCTTCGTCGGCCTGGGCGCTCCCTATTGGGATCCTTACGCACGGGGCGCCCTGCTGGGAATCACGCGCGGGACCACCGCCGGCCACGTCGCCCGGGCCGCCGTCGAGTCGATGGCCTACCAGACCCACGATCTGCTCGAGGCCATGCAGCGCGACGCGGCCGTGCCGTTGGCCCATCTCAAGGTCGACGGCGGCGCGTCGGTCAACAACCAGTTGATGCAGTTCCAGGCCGACCTGCTGGGAGTGCCCGTCCGCCGCCCCGTGGTGGCCGAGACCACCGCGCTGGGGGCGGCCTACCTGGCGGGGCTGGCGGTCGGCTACTGGAAAGACACCGATGACGTGGCCCGCAACTGGGCCCTCGACAGCGAGTTCAAGCCCCGCATTGCCGCCGCGCAGCGCGAGGCCCTTGGCCGCCGATGGAAAGAGGCCGTGCGACGATCGCGCGACTGGCAGGAGCACTGAACGAGCCGCGAACGCCTCATCCGTCCATCGCCCGAATCGCCCGCTCGAGGATCTCGGCCTGGCGCTCGGCGGCGTGGACGTCGAAGTAATTCGTCTTCAGTTGGATGACGCGGGGTTGGATGGATTCCCACACGGGGCAACGGACCTGGCGGTAATCGGGCATCCGGCCGGCAAAGTGGGGATAGCGTTCGGGCTGGCGCCGGACCGCGTCGCTCAGGTGGGCGAACACGGGCTCGCGGTACACCGGCAGATACGCTCCGTAAAATCCGTCGCCCCCGAGCTCGACGAACTTGCGGCGAAACGCGGCCCAGTCGAGGTCGTCGCGGGCGATGCGCACCGCGTAGGTCCAGTAGCTCGATTCGTACCCGGCCGGGACCTTCTGGGCGACGAGCCACGCGCACCGGTCGACGACCCGGGCCCAGCACTCGGCGGCCGTCTTGCGCATCGCGACGAGTTCGTCGAGCCGTTCGAACTCGGCCAGGGCCACGGCCGCGGCGATCTCGGGCAGCCGGAAGTTGTACCCCAGGCTCGTGTGCCGCTCGAAGCGGGGGTGGCAGCGAAGCGCTTCGTCGACGACCGAGTCGCCCGGCCGGGCCGACAGGGTCGAGTAGCCCGCCACCGCGGCGCGGCGGGCCCGCGTGGCCAGGTCGGGGTCGTCGCACACGAGGATGCCCCCGTCGCCGCAGGTCATGTGCTTCGACGCCTGGAAGCTGAAGCTGGCGAAGTCGCCGATCGAGCCCACCACGCGGCCCCGGTAATAGCCCAGAAAGCACTGGGCGTTGTCTTCGATCACCGTCAGCCCGTGCCGCCGGGCCATCTCGACGATCGGGTCCACGTCGGCAGCCAGGCCGCAGATCGAGACGGGAATCACCGCCTTGGTCCGCGGCGTGATCTTGCGGCGCACGTCGTCGGGATCGAGGGTCCACGTGTCGGGGTCGACGTCGGCGAACACGGGAACCGCGTTCGCGTACAGGGCCACGGTGGCGGTCATCGCCACGGTGTAGGCCGGCACGATCACCTCGTCGCCCACACCCACCCCCGCGGCCAGCAAGGCCGAGTGCATGGTCGCCGTGCCGTTGGCGTGGAGGATGCCGAACTGGCGCCCGAACCGGGCGGCAAACCGCTCCTCGAGCCGGGCCGAGAACCCCGGCGAACTGCCGTTGTGGAACCCGAAATCCAGCACCTCGTTGACGTACTGCCGCGCCTGGGGCGCGACGCGCGGAATCATCATGACCTTGGACATGCAGTCGACCTCCTCGCGCGGCACGATCTCGATCTCCCCGGCGGCGCCATTGAACCCGGCAAGAGGCGAAAGATCAATCCCTCGCCCCGCGGCGACGGGTCGCCAGACCACGGCGGCGCGAGCGCGGCCCGTCGGCGCTCAGAAGGGTTCGCCCGGGTTCCACCAGGCGTCGAGCATCGCGCGCAGCCGGGCGACTTCGCCGGCGCATTGCGGGTCGCGGCTTCGATCGGTCGACTCGTGCGGATCGTCGACGACGTCGAACAGCGCCGCGCCGGAGAGGTAGTCGCCCCACGGCTTGTTCCGGCCCTGATCGTGGGGCACGATGAGCTTCCACCGGCCCTGGCGAATCCAACGGTAGGCGACGTCGCGCTCGGGACGTCCGAGGCAGGAGGCGTCGCCCGGATAGACCTCGCCGAAGACCGGTCGGTCGCGAAGGGGTTCCTCGCCCGCGGCCGACGGCATGAGGCTTTCGCCCGCCATCGCCGCGGCGTGCTGGCCGAGGCCGAGCGCGTCGAGGATCGTGGGCACGACGTCGACGCTGCCGACGAGCCCCCGGTGCGTGGCCGGTTCGACGCGGCCGTCCCAGCGGACGAGGATCGGCGTGCGCAGGCCCATGTCGAAGGGCGACCGCTTGCTTCGCCGGTCGACCGGAAAGGCCCCGCTTTTGGCTTGGGGGCTCGGCGCCCAGCCGTTGTCGGCGACGAAGACGAACAAGGTGTTCTTGGCCAGGCCCTTGCGTTCGAGATACCCGATCAGCGCTCCGACCGTGTCGTCGAACCACGTGCAATTGGCGTAGTAGGCGACGCAGTGGGGCGGCACCTCGGGTCGATCGCGGTACTTCGCCAGGTACTGGTCGGGCGGATTGTGCGGCTCGTGGGGGAGGACCGGGGCGTACCAGATCAGAAAGGGCCGATCGCCCGGCCGGGCATGCCCGTCGATGAAGTCGAACAGGGGCTGCATGGTCGAGCGCCCGATGATCAGCCCGGCGTCGCCGTTGCCGTGAGCGACCGTGGTTCCGTCGGGAAGCTGCTTGTCCCAGCAGCCGTCGACTCCGGCGGCGCGCCCCGTCGTCATGCCGTGGGTGAAGCCGGCGGTGCGGAAGTGTCCCTCCCAGTACTTGCCCGTCTGAAGGCAGTCGTATCCCCGTTCGGCGAGGATGCGCGGCAGGGCCGGCACCGAGGCGATGAGCCCTTCGGCCCGGGCCCGCGCGGCATCGTAGTCGTCGTGCTTCATGCGGCTCAAGGCCGCGTAGCCGGGCGGCGGATGGTTGAAATGGATCCCGTGCTGGTGCGGGTAGAGCCCCGTCAGAAGCGTCGCCAGCGAGGGCCGGCAGACGCTCGACGGCACGTACCCGTTCACGTACCGCGCCGATTGCGAGGCCAGCCGGTCGACGTGCGGCGTCTCGACCAGCGGGTGGCCCATGAATCCGAAGTCGGTGTAGGCGTGATCGTCGGAGATGATCATCACCACGTTGGGACGATCGGCCGCCGCCTCGACCCGAAAGGGGCCGAGACACGCGGCCAGACCGGCGAGGCCCAGGGCAAGCGATGCGGTTCTCGGTCGCGGGAAGGTCATGATGGCCTCGGGGCGCGGTCGTTCAGGAGGGCGTTGCCGATTTCGCCGACTCGTTGCCGAAATAGCCCAATTGCGCGAGCGCTTCGGCGACGTGCGGATAGATGCGCATTGCGTTGCGGAAGTAGATCTTCTCGAGCACGTCGTGCGGCAGCGCCAGGCCGCGCATCGTGTGCTCGTCCTCGATGCCGCTCGGCAGCTCCTTGTCCGTATCCAGGAAGTCGAAATACCGCTGGTACTGCGGCACCTTGTCGCGGACGCTCGGCAGCCGTTTGTCGAGCACCGGGACGAACCACGAGCTGGCCATGTCGGTTCCGAACAGGATGCGATCGGCGTAGGTGATCATGAAATCGCGCAGGTTGTCGCGCGCGACGGCGTGGAGAAACACGGGCGTCGTCGCCAGATCGACGTTCAGATTGGGATACGTCTCGAGCATGTACCGCAGGCAGTCCAACTGCTCGTCGGAGTAGCACAGCCAGAGCAGGTGGGCGTTGACCACGACGAGCCTCGGGTGCTTCTTGAGCACGTTTTCCCACGCGCGCTGCTGTCGCCAGAACTCCACCGGCTCCGAGAACCACTCGGTGCGGCGGCCGAAAGTCCCGCAGGGGTTCGTCACGTGGGGCGAGGCCGCCACCATGCCGATCGCTTCCATCCGGTCGAAGATCGGATCGTTGGACTCCCGGTCGATCTGGATGCCGCGCTGCCAACCGGGATAGAACTTGAAGCCCACGACGCCCTGCTCGTGCCAGTGCGCGAGATCGTCGGGCGAGAACCGGAAGGGGTGCCCCTTCTGCAGGTCGTAGTCGCTGATGCAGAACTGGATGCGGCCCTCGTAGCGTTGGCGCAGCTCGGCCATGTCGGGCGGCTCGGCCCGCCCCAGGCTGAAGCACATCGCCAGGTCGACCTGGCACTGCTCCCGGAGCGATTGGCGCAACGGGATCACCTCGTCCAGGACGTTCCAGGAGTTGCCAATGTGCGTGTGGACGTCGACGCGCGGCATGGTTGCCGGCGTGAACGGGCTGTCGGCTTGGGCGGGCTGCTCCGCGGCCGCCGCCGGCCCTCGGCCGAGGCCGAGCGAAGTGACGGCGGCGGAACCTGCCGCCGCGGTGCGGAGGAATCCGCGTCGTGTGAGTTGGGGTTGCATGCCTTGGGTTCCTCGGCCGTGGGTCGTGGGAAGGTCGGAGGCGGCGAATCCGTGGCGACCGGGGGGCTCGGGCTGGGGAGAATCGAGCCCCCCGCACTGGAAACGCCAGCGACTCGACGAAGGGCGGGCAAGACCTGAAGCATAGCCGCGCCGCCGTCGCCCGTCCATCGTGCCCGGGCCTCGGAAACGTGCCCCGCGGAAGGGTTCCGGCGATTGCCCTTCTTGTGCGCCCCCTACGCTCGCGATCGGGCGATCAGCTCCGCCGCGCCTTGCCCGATCAGTTCGGTCGCCAGGCGGCGGCCCAATGCGGCGGCTTGGTCGCGCGTGCCGGTTGCCGTGGCGTCGACTTTCTCGGCGCCGTCGGGGCTGAGCACGCGGCCGGTGAGCACGAGGCGGTCGCCTTCGAAACGTCCCCAGGCCGCGATCGGCGCGAGGCAACCTCCCTGCAGGGCAGTCAACATGGCGCGCTCGGCCACAACGGCGGCATGGGCCAGGGGATCGTCGAGCGCCTCGATCGCGCGTCGCGCGCGGTCGTCATCGAGGCGGATCTCCAGTCCCAAGGCGCCCTGCCCCGGGGCCGGCAATACGGTGGCCAGGGGCAACACGTGGGTAATGTGCACGTCGAGGCCAAGGCGCCGCAGTCCGGCCTCGGCCAGCACGATGGCATCGTAATCGCCCGACGCGAGCTTGCGGAGCCGGGTATCGACGTTCCCGCGAAGGTCTCGCATCTGCAGGTCGGGCCGAATGTGCCCGATTTGAGCCCGGCGGCGCAGGCTGCCCGTCCCCACGATGGCCCGGTCGGGCAATTCTTCCAGCGAGCCCCCCCGAGCGCCGACGAGAACGTCGGCCACCGAGGCCCGGGGCGGCACCGCCGCCAGGGCGAGCCCCTCGATCTGCTCGGTCGGCAAATCCTTCAGGCTGTGCACCGCCAGGTCGACCCGTCCGTCCAGGAGTGCCTGCTGAATCTCCCGGGTAAAAACGCCGCGGTCGCTTCCCGCCCGGATGGGAGCCTGCTCGCGATCGCCCCCCGTGGTGATGGGGACCAGGACCACGTCGACGCCTCGCTCCTCCAAGCGAGCCCGCACCCATTCGGCCTGCCAGCGCGCCAACGCGCTGGCTCGGGTTCCCAGTCGGATCTGCGGCCCGCGCGGCATGAGACGTTCACTCACCCTTTGGCCGCGTACAGTTCGGCGTATTCGAGGACCCAGCGGTCGATCAACTCGGTGAAGGTGCCGAGGTCGACGTCCGCCAGGCGCTCGTAATGGGCCCGGCTGAAGATTTCCTTATTGCGGATCGCCCCCTTGGCGGCCACCTCGAGCACGTGGACCTCGGAGATGGGACGGATGACGATTTCGAGATGGCTGAAGTAGTTGGCTCGCTGCCCCTGCGAGCTGAGCCCGACGTCGTCGCGGCTGACCGCGCCGCCCCAGCCGCGTTCCGAGACGACCGTCTCGAAGCGAAAGCCGGGAAAATGCTGCGGGAGCTTCTTCAGGCAGCTCTCGACGTGCTCGGAGAGTTCCAGGCGATACTGGGTGTGCAATCGCCGGAGCTCCTGCTCCGACATTGCCCGCTCGGCCTCGCGCCGCGCCTCGGCGCTGCCCGTCCGGTGTCCCCGCTCGATCGCCTTTCGTAGTCGTGCGTCAAAGTCCATATCGTGGCGCGGTCCTTTACGAGCCGCTGCCTTCCCCTGGTTCTTCTTCTGGCGTGGCGCCGGCCGGAGGGATGTCCTGCGATTCGGACTCGACCGGCGGGGTCTCGGGCGCGGCTTCGGCCGGGCTCGGCGGCGCCGGCGCGTCGCCCGGCCCGCGGTCGGACGCAGCACCCTGCCCCGACGCTTGCGGCGCCGGCGCGTCGTCGGGCGGCTCCGGCGGCGCCTGTGCGGTGTTCTGTTGTCCCTTCGGGCAGTCGGCATCGGGCCGCTTGCGCTTCGATGGCTTGTTCCCGGCTTCGGCCTTCTCGGGCGGCGGATCCTGCCCCTGGAAAAACTGGGCCAGATCGCTGAAGCTCCGCATCGGCTCCTTGCCGGCGATCATGTCCTTCGTGATGGGCGTGACCGGCTTGGGACGCCCCTGGGGCTTGAACCGGGGCTTCGCAGGGCCGGGCGGCTTCGAGCCGGGGGGCCCCTTGCGCTCGGGCCTGCGCTGCGGACCGGTCGATCGACGCCGCGGCGGACGCTGGGGCTGGTCGGCCGGGCGGCGGGGCGTCGGGCGCTCGTCGGCAACCGCCTCATCGCGTCGGCGCCCGTGCCGCGCGCCCGGTGGAATCATCGTCAGCGAAACGCGCCGACGCTCTTTGTCCGCGTCGACCACCCACACCTTCACGATATCGCCCACGGCGACCACGTCGTGAGGATCCCGCACGAACCGGTCGGCCAACTGGCTCACGTGAACCAGGCCGCTGTCGTGCATGCCGATGTCGACGAACGCCCCGAAGTCGACCACGTTGAGCACGGTTCCCGTCAACTCCATGCCCGGCGTGAGATCCTCGAGCTTGAGCACCCCCTGCTTGAACACGGGAGCCGGAAGGTCTTCGCGCGGGTCGCGCCCCGGCCGGGCCAGTTGCGCCAGGATGTCGCGAAGCAGCAGTTCGCCCACCCCGAGTTCCCGGGCCAGGGCGGGCACGTCGACCGCCCGGATTCGCCTGGCCACTTCGCCCGCCGTCCCCGCGCCCGCCAGGTCGGCGGGCGTGCATCCCAGCTTCGCCATCACGCGCTCGGCGATCTCGTAGCTCTCGGGGTGGATCCACGTGACGTCGAGGAAATGGTCGCCCCCGGTGATCTTCAAGAATCCCGCCGCCTGGACAAACGTCAATTCGCCGAAGCCGGGCACGTCGCGAAGTTGCTCCCGAGACCGGAAGGGACCGTGCTGGAGGCGGTGCTCGTAGATCCGGCGGGCGGTCAACTGGTTCAGCCCCGAGACGTACCGCAACAAGGCGGGGCTGGCCGTATTCGCGTCGACCCCGACGTAGTTCACGCACGACTCGACCACCTCGTCGAGCGAGTTCTCGAGGTGCTTGGCCTTGACGTCGTGCTGGTACAGGCCCACGCCGATGTTCGCCGGATCGATCTTGACCAGCTCGCTCAGCGGGTCTTGCAGGCGCCGGCCGATCGAGATCGCGCCGCGCAGCGAGGCGTCGTAGTCGGGAAACTCCTCCCGCCCGATCTGATTCGTCGAGTAGACGCTGGCCCCCGCCTCGTTGACGATCACGTACGCCACGCCGCGGTCTCGCAGGCTCTCCGAAATCAACGCGGCAAAGAAGTCTTCGGTCTCGCGGCACGCGGTGCCGTTGCCGATGACCACCACCGTGAGTTCAAAGCGCTCGATCAGCTCCAGCACGATCCGCCGGGCCTCTTCCTTGCGGTCGGGCTTGCCGACGAGGTAGATCACCCCGTGGCCCAGAAAGTTCCCGAACTGGTCCAGGGCGGCCAGCTTGCAGCCGCTGCGAAACCCGGGGTCGACGGCCAGCACGCGGCGGCCCCGAACCGGCGGTTGCAGCAGCAGGTTTCGCAGGTTGCGGGCAAACACCCCGACCGCATGCGTCTCGGCCCGCTCGGTCAGCTCGCGCCGAACCTCCCGTTCGAGACTCGGCAGGATCAGCCGCGCCAGGGCGTCGCGGGCACATCCCCGCAGGAACTCGGCGTGGGGATGATCGGAGGGCACGCACTGCTCCTCCAACGCGGCGTGCATGGCCGGCACGTCGAAGTCGAGCCGGACCCGCAGCACCTTCGCCCGCTCGCCCCGGTTCATCGCCAGCACGCGATGGGGCGGGATCTTCCGGATCTCCTCCTGGTAGTCGAAGTAGTCGCTGAACGCCTTCTGCCGTTTCTCTTCGGCCCGCTTCTTCTTCAACTCCTTCTTGCTGAGCTTCTCCTTCGGCTGCTTCCGGGCGGCCTTGGGTGCGGTCGCGATCGGCTTGTCGGAGTCGCCCACGTCGCCGCTCGGCGGCGGTTGGACCGGGGGGGCCGTCTCCACGCTCTCCGCCGCGGCGGCGGCCGTCCCACGCGCCTCCGAAGCCGGCGCGTCTTCCGATCGATCGGCCGGCCGCTCGCCCGTCGGGGCTGCTTCCGCAGCTTCCACCCGCGGTTCGGCCTTGGCGGCGTCCGCCTGATCGTCAGGAGCGGGTTGAGGATCCGCGGAGGTCGATTCGGGGGAGCCGAGGCCGGCCTCCACGCCGCGCGACTCGCCGGGGCGCTCCGACGTCGCACTGTCCCCCTCTTGGGTGCTGGGTCGACCGGCGGGAGCCGATGCCGGCTCTCGTTGGGCCTTGTCGGCGGGCTTCGAGTCGCCGCTGGCCCGGGAGCAGACGAGCTTTCCAGTCCGCTGCAGGATGTCGCGAAGCCGCTGGCGAAGCTCGGCCGCTTCGCTGAACTGCTCGGCCAGGATGTGGCCCGCGCCCAAAAGGGCATCGGCGGGCGTGGGAACCTGGCGGTCGGGGTTGACGAAATCAGCGGCGCGGGCGTCCAGATCGGCGCAGGCCGGCTGGGCCTCCAGAATCTCCAGGGCCAAGGGCTCGAGACCCCGATCGCGGGCAACCGTGGCGAGGGTCTGCTTCCTGGGCTTGTAGGGAAGGTAAAGGTCCTCGAGCCGTTTGGCGGTGTTGGCGGCGCGAATCTGCTTGGCGAGCTTGTCGGTCAGTTTTCCCTGCGACTCGATCGAGCGGAGGATCGTCTGCTTCCTCTCGGCCAAGGCCCTGGCCTTGGCCAGGCGCGACTGAATCAGCCGGATTTGCTCCTCGTCAAGTCCGCCCGTCTGGTCCTTGCGGTATCGGGTGATGAAGGGGACGGTGTTTCCCTCGTCGAGCAGCTCGAGCACTGCTTCGACCTTCCCCAGCGGGATTCCGAGGCCCCTGGCTACGTGACGAAGATTGATCGTGACCGGATCGCCCATAAAGGTCTGACCTGCCTCTGACGTCGTTCGACGCAAAAGGTTTGATTTCAGGGAGTTACTGGTGCATGGCCGAGCCGTTTCGCCCCGTATTGCCCGGTGCCGGGCCCTCTCGATCCGAATTGCCCGTCCAAACGGTAGGGTGCACAGAATCGCTTCAGAAGGTAGGACCGCGCCAGCAGGAGAATCCGGAAGAAGCCGCATTTTCTAACAAATGGCTCAAACCCACAAGACGCTTGCTGCCGATATAAGAGGAAGCAGAGGAAGCCCTGCCGAGTCGTTTCGAGGTTCCGGCGACGTCCGAACGACCACGGATCGTGTCTGCCAACGCAAAGGAAAGCCGTACCATGAGTTCCGCCTCGCTTCGAATCTACTACGGACCCCAGGACGACGACGTGGCCGCGGAAGCCAAGGCCGCTCGGCACACGGTGACGGTTCCCCTGGGCGAGGTGCTGCCCCTCTTGGCCGACGCCGTGCGATCGGAACGAACCTGGCTTCGGGACTTCCACGACGACGAGATCACGATCTCGATGGACTTGTACGAGGTCATCCTGGCCTACCAGCACTACCGGCGCCCCCCCGCCTGAAATACGCCGGCCGTTGGGGCCGCGCGATCTCGACGCGGGGTGCCGCGGCGCGCAACCTCCTGTTCGGCGGATCCTCGACTCAATTCGGCCGCAAACCATTGCGCCGCTTTCTTCTCCTCGCCGCGCTACTTCAGGGCATCGATCGCCTGGTCGCGGGTCGAATAGATCGGCCAGAGGGAACTCAGGTGGGTGATCTCCAGGATCTCCACGCACAGGTCGTGGACTCCGCAGAGGGCCATCGCGCCACCCCGTTGCTTGATGCGCTTCCACGCGCGGACCAACGTCTCGAGAAAGCTCGATGCCACGTACGTCGTGTTCGACATATCGACGACCAGTTTCGGCGGATCGGCTTGCTCGGCCTCCCGCACCAGCGTCTCGCCGAACACGCGCAGGGCTTCCTCGTCCAGGGCGTCGTAGCTTGAACCGAGCTCGACGACCGTCACGCCTGATTGCCGAATGACCTCGCTCATAGGGTTCGAGTGTAAAGCAGGCGTCGCCGCAAGGCAAGGTGCCCGCCTCCGGGATCGCCCGACCGCGCGACAACCCCCGTCTCGGTTCCGCCGTCTCGGCTTGATCCCGAGGTTCCGCCCGTTAAACCCGGAGGATAAGTCAATCTGGGGCGGATTGCCGGGCGGCGAGGGGCGATCGTCGATGGCTGGCGATTCCATGCCGTCGCGGAGCGATGCGCGAGGCCGCGGATGCGCCGTCACGTGCGGCTGCCCAGTTCGTGGACGGCCTCGACCAGGGCCTTGGCGTGCGCGACGGGGGTCTCGGGGAGCACCCCGTGCCCGAGGTTGAAGATGTGCCCGGGCCGCCCGCCCGCCTGGCCGAGTATCTCGCCCACCCGCCGGCGGATCTCGTCGGGGTGCGCCAGCAGGACCACGGGATCGAGGTTGCCCTGAATCGCCTTCGACTCGCCGATGGCGCGCCAGGCGTCGTCGAGCCGGATCCGCCAATCGACGCCGATCACGTCGCCGCCCGCCTCGCTCAACAGGTGCAGCAAGGCCGGATTGCCCGTCGCAAAATGGATCACCGGCGTCCCGGGGAGGATCGCCTCGACGATCCGCCGCGTATGGGGCAGCACGTAGCGGCGGTAGTCGTCGGGCCCCAGGCAGCCCACCCAACTATCGAAGAGCTGCACCGCCTGGGCCCCGGCCTCGATTTGGGCGTTGAGGTACAGGGCGATGGCCCTGGCAAGGCGCTCCATCAGCGCGTTCCACGCCCCCCCGTCGCCATACATGAGCGACTTGGTGTGACGATAGCTGCGGCTTGCGCCACCCTCGATCGCGTAGCTGGCGAGGGTGAACGGCGCGCCGGAGAACCCCAGCAGCGGGAGCGACTCGGCCAGGCCGGCCCGCGTGACCCGAACCGTCTCGAGGACGAAATCGAGCCGATCGAGGCTCTCGAGCTCGGCGATGCGATCGACGTCCGACGGCGTGCGCACGGGGTTGTGAATCACCGGGCCCTCACGGGCGGTGAACTCCAGATCGAGGCCCATCGGTTCGAGAATCGGCAGCAAATCGGCGAAGATGATCGCCCCGTCGACGCCCAACTGCTCGACGGCCAGAAGCATCACCTCGGCGCAGAGCGACGGCGTCTTGCACAACTGGAGAAAGCTCGTCTTGCGGCGGATCGCGCGGTACTCGGGCATGTAACGCCCCGCCTGGCGCATCAGCCACACCGGCACGCGATCGGCCGGCTCGCGGCGGGCCGCCCGCATCAGTGGACCGTCGTACCAAGCCGGACGAGTCGGGACCGAATCCTCAGACATCAAGATCGCTCGCAATCACCTCTTGGGGGTTCCCGACCGGATGCCCCTATGCTATCGCGGCGTCGGCCGGGAGGAAAGTGGCGGCGTCGGGCCGCCGCGCGGGGCCCGGCCGCGCAGCCAAGAAAACGACGACGGGCCTGCCCGAGCCGTCTCGGGCAGACCCGTCCGTCTATGGCCGCGTATCTCGGGTCAACCGCGGTGGAGCCTAGCGAATCACGTTTCGGCTCACTCGTTGAATGCTGCCGGGCCGCCTCAGCGAAGCCGAGGGATCGCCCTTCGGCGCCGCCGGAAGCGGAGCGGCCTCTTCGGCCGGAGCCGCCATCGGAGCCCCGTCGCCGCAGCCGTAGCCACAGCCGGCGGGTTCGCCGCAGCACGAGACCTCACAGCACCGGCGGCAGCCGAACAGGTTGTCGAGCAGGTTCAGCAGGCGCGGCCGGCCGCACGGGTCGCAACAGGCCGGCTGCCGGCAGGAAGCCATGCGGCAACGGATCCGGTCCAGCAGACTCGGCCGGCACGGATCGCAGCAGGGCTCACAGCACGACGGCTCGCAGGCCGCCGGAGCTTCGCAGCACTGGGGCTCGCAGCACGGCTCGCAGCAGTCGGGCGCGCAGGCCAACCGCGAGCGCAGCCGGTCGAGCAGACCCGGTCGGCAGCACGGATCGCAGCAGTCGGGCGCGCAGGCTACCGGCTCGGGGGCGCAGCACTGCGGCGCCTCGCAGCAGGCGGGCTCACCGCAGGGATCGCAGCACGCGCCCCTGCTGAACAACCCACGCAACCCGGAAAACAGGTCACAACGAGGCGCGCAGCACGGGTCGCAACAACTCGGCTCGCACGCGGCAGGCGCGCAAGCGCCGCAGCCTTGGTCCATGACACCCAGGAGACCAGCACCGAACCCCTGGCTGCATAGGACGGCGCTCACGAGGAGCGCTCCTAAGAGCATCTTGCCTTTCATTGAGCACACTCTCCTTCAATAGGAACCGGGGGGCTTGTTTCCCTTCCACTCGACCGCCAATCGGAGCACCGCATGCGGCCAGGATGCGAAGCATCGCGAGTCCCCAAAATGGGTTCTCCCATGGGATAGAACCGACTCCAGGCGTACGTTGCGGTGGTGGATGGGCAGGTGGGTCGGCGCCCTCAGTTCAAAAAGTCGATCGCGCCAGGGCCGTCGAGCCACTCCTTGACCCGAAAAAACCCGTTGCGGCTACCTGACGCTCCTCGATCGCAGCTCATGCATCGGCCACGTCGAGGATCAGATTTCGGTATCGGCCGACGCTTCAAGGCCGCTTGAGTGAGCGGAAGTAATTTTCAGCAAATGACTTATAGCTGCTTCTAGGAAGACATTTCCGCAGGGGCAAGCGAGGAAAACTATGACGATTTTTTCCGGCCGAGGTGGGGGGTAAAAGGCCGGTGCAGCTTGCCGAATCGGCAGACTCCGCCCAGAATCTCGCCCGTGGCTGTCGATGCGCGCTTTCCCGCCGTTCGATCGACTCCCCCACCGCGCGAGGGATGAATCCGCGGTAAGCCGCCTCCCGAAAAGGCAAGAAGCAGGCCCCTTGGAGCCCGTCGTTGCCTCGCACCCCCCTCGGGCCGGACCGAAGCCGGAAGCAGACGCGGCGGCAACCCCGGCCCGATGCGACGCGTCATGGGTCGACGCCCGGCCGTGCCCTCAGCTCCCCTCGGCGTCGAAGAGCCGGTCGAAGCGGTGACGGGTTTCGCGCGTGTATCGGTCGAAGTCGCTCAGCAGGGCCGCTTCGCTCGGCGCGCGAAGCAGATGGGCCAGCTTGGCCCGCTCGGTGGGATCGTCGGGCAGCGTGTCGCGCGCGGCGCAGTCGATCAGGCGGAGCCGCCCCTCCAAGGCCCGCAAGAACCGGTAGCTCGCGGCGAACAGCTCGAAGTCGTCGTCGCCGAGGTGCCCGGCGCCGTGCAAGGCCTCGAGGGCGCTGAGCGTGTTGGGCACGCGGACCTTGGGGTTGCGCCGCCCATGCTTCAACTGCAGCATCTGCACGAGGAACTCGACGTCGACGATCCCGCCGGGGCCTCGCTTGAGGTTCTCGCCCGAAACCGTCTCCTGCAAGCGGCGGCGCATGTGGCGGATCGCGTCGGCATGGCCCCGCTCCCAACGGTGCTCGAAGGCCGCTCGGCGGATCGCCGCCATCGCGACCTTGGCGATTGGCGGCGAGCCGACCACGACCCGGGCCTTGCACAACGCCTGACGCTCCCAGAGTTGCCCGTCGCCCCGGGCGAAGTAGCGGGCAAACTCGTCGAGCGAGGTGGCCAGGGCGCCACTCTTGCCGGTCGGACGCAGCCGGGCGTCGATCTCGTAGAGCCGGCCGTAAGCGCTTAGCCGGCTGGTCGTCCTGATGATCCGCTGCCCCAATTCGCTGAAGAAGTGCTGGTTCGTCGTGGTTGCCCCGCCCGAACGGTTCGCGTGGACCGTGTGCCCGTCGGCCTCGTAAAGGAACACCAGATCGAGATCGCTGTGATAGCTCATCTCGCGTCCGCCGAACTTGCCCATGCCCACGACGGCCAGATCGACCGGCTCCCCCGCACGACGGCCCCGGGCAAACGTGGGCGTGCCGAACTTGGCGACGAGCCGCGCCTGCTCGTGCGCGGCGATCTGCTCGAGGCAAACTTGGGCCACGTCGGAGAGCACCCCCGTGGTCGACTGCACGTCTTCCTTGCCCAACAGGTCGCGGACACCCACCCGAAGCTGCTGGTCGTTCTTGAAGCTGTGCAGGATCGGATCGATGTCCTCCGCCCCTCGGCACAACTCGCCCAACGTCGCCTGCAACAACGCGTGCGACGGCAGCCGGTCGAGCACCAGGCTGTCCATCAGCCCGTCGATCATGCCCGGATTGCCGGTCAGGATGCCCGACAGGTAGGGGCTGTAGGCGCATAGTTCGACATACAGCCGCAGCGACGGCGGATTGAAGCTGAACAGCTCCCAAAGCACGCCCTTGCCCCCCAGCGAGTCGCTCACCCGATTGAGCTGGACCAGGGTCGAGTCGGGATCGGGCGTGCGGGCGATCGCCGCGAGCAGATCGGGGGCGATCGCCGCCAGAAAGTGCCGGCACCGCCGCGTCGAGAGAAAGCGGATTTTCTCCTCGGCCAAGGCCATCAGGTGACGGTACGCCTGCCGGACGTCGCGAAACCGGTAGCGGCCCAAAACCCCCTCGATCCGAGCCTCCGGGGGATCGGGGTCGAGCACCAGGTCGACCTCGGCCTGCGCCTTCTCGTCGTCGCGAAACGCCTCGTGCAGCAGAAAGTCGAGGATCCGCCGGTTCTCTTCGGTGCGGCGGGCATAGTCGCGCCGGAACGCGGCCAGCGCCGTGCGCGAGTCCGACTCCGCATATCCCATGCGCAAGGCGAGCTTGCGCATCTCGTCGGCCTCGTCGGGCAAGAGGTGGGTCTGAAGATCGAACATGATTTGCAGGCGATGCTCGATCTTGCGGAGGAAGCTGTAGTTCGTCTCGAGCAGGGTGCGTTCCTGGTTCGTCAGGCAGCCCACGCCGGCCAGTTGGGCGATCGCCTCGAGGGTGTTACCGGTGCGCACCTGGGGCGAATCTTCCCCGTGCAGCAGTTGCAGGAACTGGATGACGAACTCGACGTCGCGGATTCCGCCGTGGCCCGTTTTCACGTCGCGCTCGTCGCCCCCCTCGCGCTGGGTCCGCTCCTCGATGCGGCGCTTGAGGGCCTTGATGCCGCTGATGTCGGCCCGGCTCAGGTAGCGGCGGTAGATCCACGGCTGGAGCCGCTCGAGGAACTCGAACCCCACCTCGAGGTCGCCCGCCACCGGCCGGGCCTTGATGTAGGCCTGGCGCTCCCACGTGCGCCCGCGCAGATCGTAGTAGTCGAGGGCGGCCGCGACGCTCATGGCCACGGGGCCCTGCTCGCCCTCGGGCCGCAGGCGCAGGTCCACCCGATAGGCCGCCGCCAGATCGGTCGCCTCGGTGAGCAGACGGACCAGCTCCCGCCCCAGGCGCTCGAAGAACTCGGCATTGGTCACCGAGCGTCGTCCGTCGGTCTTTCCCTCGTCACTGTAGAGGAAGATCAGATCGACGTCGCTCGAGTAGTTCAGCTCGACGCCCCCAAGCTTGCCCAACGCCAGCACGACGAATCGCGCCGGGACCCCTCCCGGTCCCAGCGGGTTGCCCCGCTGCTCGCGCAGCTTGCGCCACGCTGCAATGAGGGCGGCCTCGAGAATCGCGTCGGCCAGGTACGAGAGCTGCAGCGTGACGGTCCGCAGGCTCTGCTCCCGCACGATGTCGCCGTACGCGATGCGCAGCATCTCCCGCCGCTTGAACCGCCGCAAGGCGCGCAACACCGCCTGGTCGTGCTTCAGCGCGCCCACCTCGCTGGCCAAATCGTCGATGAGGTCCTGCCGGTACGAGGGCTGGCCCTCGGTCAAACGCAACAGGTCGTAGCTCTCCGGGTCGGCCACGAGCAGGTCGCTCAAGTGCTGGCTCGTCGAGAAGATCTGCACCAGCGTGGGCAGGGCGTCGGCGTCACGTTCAAACAATGCCCCCACGGCAAGGGGGTTTCGGGCGGCCGCGAGAAATCGATCCAGATTGTTCATCGCCATGTCGGGGTCGGCGCAGCGCGGCAGGTGCAACGCGAGCTGATCGCAGATCACGGCCATCAAATCGAGCGTCAGGCCTCCCGTGGCCATCCGGACGAGGTTGACGTGGGCCTTCTTCAAATCGACCAACCCCAGCCCGCGAAGCCATGCAGCCCCCTCGATCGGGTCGTCCAGACACTGGCGAAGGCGTGCAATCTCCATGAACCAACGGCGACCACGAGGAACGAGGATCCAGAAGAAAAGGCTCGCGTGCCTCTTCGCGTTTCACGAATCAGTATCCACCGTGGGCCGCGTCAAATCCAGGGGCCGACTCCGATTCCGGCATCCCAACGCATTGCGCCGCCCGGCCGGGCGGTCGAGATCGCTTGACAACGCCGAGTGGGCAGCCGATGCTATCCTTCGATTGGGCGGGCTCCCACACTTCGGACCGCGAGAATGCGGCCGATGCGCGCGGGCGAGCTTGCGAGGGTTCGCGTCTTCCCAGTTCTGTTCCGCTTTGCCGAGAAGGTCTGTCATGACACGCTTTGCCCTGTTGACGGCTCTGTTGATCCTGGTGCCCCGGGCCGCGAGCGCCGGCCCCGACCCCGCCGATGAGGAGGGGTTCGTCGCGCTGTTCGACGGCAAGTCGTTCGACGGCTGGAAGGTCGGCGAAAACGCCGATTCGTTCCGTATCGAGGACGGGAAGATCGTGGCCAACGGCCCGCGGGCCCACCTGTTCTACGTGGGCGAGGTCGAGAACCACCGCTTCAAGAACTTCCACTTCAAGGCCGACGTGATGACGACGCCCGGCTCGAATTCGGGCTTGTACTTTCACACCCGATACCAGCAGTCGGGCTGGCCGTCGGCCGGCTACGAGGTCCAGGTGAACCAGACGCACCGCGACCCCAAGAAGAGCGGCGGCCTGTACGGCGTGCGCGACGTGTTCGAGGCGCCCGCCAAGGACGACGAGTGGTACACCCAGGAAATCATCGTCCGGGGCAAGCGCGTCATCACGAAAGTCAACGGAAAGACGCTCGTCGATTTCACCGAGCCCGACGACGTCGAGGGCGACCGCCGGCTGTCGAGCGGCACCTTCGCCATCCAGGCGCATGATCCGGGCAGCAAGGTGTACGTGAAGAACATCCGCGTGAAGCCGCTGGACGATTGAGCGAGGCGAAACGCGGTCCCGGCCGTGTCATTCCGGCCCGTCGGCCGGAGCGGCTTGCGCCTCGGCGGCAGGCGCTCCGGCCTCGACCGCGGCGGCTTCGGCGGGCGGTGCGGCCGGCGGCTTCGACCCGGCCACCCCAGGCGTTTCGTCGGCAACCACGTTCAACACGAAGCGGACGCGAATTCGGCCCGACGGTTCCTCTTCGTCGGCCGCCGCTTCGGAGAGCGCCCGTTCGAGGTCGTCGAGCGCGGCCGTGGCCTCGGGCACGCCGTCTTGCCGCGGGGCGGGCTGGATCCTCTGCCGCGGCACGCTGAGCAAGGTAGGCCGCCTGCCCATCGATCGGGCGGCCGACTCGCCCCGCGACAGCCGCTCGGCCTCGGCGCCCACCTCGGCCTTGGGGGGCAGCTCGGGCAGGCCCTGGTACTGGAACGGCAAAGCACTCGACGGCGCCGCCTCGGCCTCGGCCACGTCGGCCGCGTCGCCCCGCTCGTCGGCCGCCTCGGCAGCACCAAAACGCTGCCCAGCCCCGCGGAACGCGCCCCCGAACGACCCGGCCGAGGTCTGAGGCAAATAGGCGTACGACAACGTCGAAAACTGCTCGGGCCGTTTCTCGAGCTCGCCGACGAGGGCGACGACATCGCCCAGAGTGGCCTCGGCCTCGAACCAGACCTCACCGCCCGGTTCCGCCTCGACCCCGTTCGCTGCCGATCGTTTTGCGAAACCGGCCGCCGGAGCATCCGCGAATCTCTCTTGCGATTCGCGCGGCTCGGAGCGAGCGATCTGCCGCGACTCGAGCAGCCGCTCGAACAGACGCTCGCGGGCCGCCTCGGCCGTCACGTCGCAACGGACCACCAGCAGGCTCTCGGCGACCTCGGACGGCTTTGCGTCGTCGGGTTTTTCGACCCGATCGACGGGTGCGGCCCGAGCCGGCAGGGCCAACGGCTCGGGCGCCGCGGGGGCGGGTTGCTCGGCCAATTGCCCGACGCCGCGGCCGCGCGTTTCGCCACTGGAGGGCATATCCGCCATTCCCGACGTGTCGCTCTCGGCCCGTTCCGCGGCACGTGGGGCCGCCGGGCCCGACTCGGCGACCATCGCCTCGGGCAAGGCTTTTCGCGCGAGATATGGTTCTTCCTTTAACGCCATGCCGGTCGCCTCGGCGTCGTCGTAGGCGCGCATCGAGGGGCTGGCCTCGGGTGCGGCCTCCGTCATCGCAAGACGGTCGTCGCGGCGCCCGGGCTCCATCACCCAGATCAAGACGGCAACCGCCACGGCCACGCCCGACCAGATCAGCGCCCGCGCCTGGAACATCCTCCCGGCCATGGCGCGCCAAGAGGAGCGAGTCTCGGTCGCGTCGCCGTCGGTCGGCCGTGGGGCAAGGGTCGCCTTCGGCTGTTCCACCCGACCGAGCACCTCGTTGCGGATGCTTCGGCCGATGCTCAGCGGAGGCAACTCTTGCAGGGTCGTGCGCAACGTGCGCAGCTCCTCGACGAGCTGTCGAGCCGACGGGTCGGCGGCCAGAAGGCGCTCCACCTCCGCCCGCTCGGCGGCGGTCAACTCGCCGTCGAGGTACGCGCCGAGGCGCTCGTTTTCGGGCAGGTGGTTCATGGTTCGCCAATCCGCCTTGCGGTCGGGTTAGTCTTCGGCCAACAGGACCTCTTTCAACTGCTCGCGCAATTGAAGCCGCGCTCGGTGGAGCCGGCTCCTCACGGTGCCGACGGGCAGATCGAGGACTTCGGCGATCTCCTCATAGCAGTATCCGTCGATCTCCCGCAACACCAATACGCTGCGGTATTCGTCGCTCAGCCCCGCGATGGCGTCGCGGACCTGGCGGCACCGTTCGGCTCGGTGGACCTCGTCTTCCGGGCCGGGCTGGGCGTCGACCGGCTCGAACTGGGTGGCCTGCCGGGCCCGCTCGACCGAGGCCGCCGGTCTTCTCTTTCTCCGATGGCTGGCCGCCACGTTGAAGGCGATCCGGTAAAGCCAGGTGTAGAAGGTGCTGGACTGCCGGAACGTATCCAACTTCAGGTAGGCTTGGACGAAGGCGTCCTGGACCACGTCGAGCGCGTCGTCGGCGCTGCCCATCACGTGGACGAGGGTGTTGAACAACCGGTCCTGGTATCGCTCGACCAGTTGCCCGAACGCCGCCGACTCACCCGCCAGGGTCTCTGCAATCAGTTGGGCTTCGTCGCTCACAGCCGATTCACTGTTTTGGACGCAAACGCACAGCCAGAAGTTCCCCCCGGCGTTCCGGCAACCGGAGGGCTTGTGCGCGGCACCAAAGGGCCGCTCCCATCATCCGATTCCAGGGGTGGATTGTCAAACCCTTGTTACGGAATCACTTGCGAGGGACCACGACGGCCCCCCTCCCCACAACGTTTCGGACTACCGTGCGTTACGCATCCCCCCAAAGGAGCAGCTCGCGCGGGGCGAGCGGCGACCCGGCTGTCGGTCCGATGGGGGTAGGCGTCCACCTGGCTCGCGCGGGATCATCCACCCCGCTTCAGATCAAACAGCCGCGTTTCGCCCTGGACCATGGGCAACTCGAATTGCGACACGTCGTCGCCGATCGCCTCGCCGGTTTCGACATCTCGAACGGTTGCCGCGCGCGGCAGCGTCACCCGTTTTACGCCCGCCTCGCTTGCCGTGACGGCAAGAAAACCGTCGTCGGCGCTGACCACGTCGTCGGAATCGAGGTACAGATGCACGTCCGACTTTCGAAGCACGTTTCGCAGCAGCGCGGCCGGTGCGTCGGTCGTGCCGATGTACACGCGCAGGCCCCGGACGGTCGTCGCGGCCGCGGCCAAAGGCTCGCCGGTTGCCAGGACGGCCAGCGGCGTGACGTTCTTTCCCGCCTCGACGGCCCAGAGCGGGTCGAGCTTCGTCTTGCTGCCGAACGGTTCCCGTGCCACGCCTTCGAGCAATTCGCCGGAGCCGGCCACCGGCGTGACCTCGGCCCCGGACGCGTCGACGCGGCGCACGCCCATGCCGATCAGCTCCGCCACGTGGCGGTCGTCGGCCTCGCCGGCGAGAAACCCGCTGCCGTAGAAATAGACCGCCGTCTTGCCCGAAGTGGCTTCGCCGATGCCGGCTCGGGTCGATTCGTCGAGGTGGAAGGGGTTGAGAAAGATGTAGACCTTGGCCGGCGGAACCCTTCCGGCGACGAGGTCGCCCAGATAGTGCACGCGGATCGGGGCGCCCATACGGTACAGCTTGGCGCGGAGGAGGTAGCATTGGGGGCGCATCACGACCGAGGTGTTGGCGATGGCGTAGGGCGATCGTTCGTCGACGATCACGGCGACCTCGGGGGCGAACGTGGCGGGCCGGTGCAGGGCCCTGTCGTAGTGACGCTTGAGGCGCCCGATGTTGTCCCAAAGGTCCTGGCCGTCGAGCCAGCCCGATCCGCCCAGGTCCATGTACCAGCAAGCCATGCGACGGGGGAGGAGGTGGCCGTAGTTGCGGCGGTGCACCCAGAGGGTTTTTTCGGGCGTGTCGACGCGGCCGTAGCCTGCGTCGCCGGGCGTGAGGTAGGTGCGCGTGTCGTCTTCGTTGAGCCAGAGCTTTCCGGCCGCCCGGACCGAATCGACCGCCGTCATGAACAGCCCCGCCCCGCCCGACTGGCGGTCGAAGTACGAGATCGGCGAGCAGAGAATATCCACGTGGGGGCAGCGGAGCATGCGTTCCATGGCCAGGTGGCCGCTGATCTGCGGGCCCGAGGGGATTCCGCACATGTCGAAGAAATAGCCGTAAAACAGCGTGACGATCTTCCTGCCGCCGGTCTCCTCCTTGATGACCCGGGCCATGGCCTCCAGGGGCTCTTCCATGGCAAGCTGTTTGTACTCGTAGAAGTCGAGCACGCGCCGTTCGCCCGCCGGATCGCGGAACAGCCCGTGGGTCGTTGCGCGGCGCTGGTCGGCCGTGGGCACGTCGGCCGTCGCGAGCGTCACCGCGTCGTCGCGCCAGGCGGCCCGCAAGGCCGCGTCGTTACGGTAGCGGGTCGCGAGCCAGCGCCGGAACCCCTCGGTCATGGCGCGCGAGAAGCCCGAGAGTCGGGGCTCCCACGAGCGCTGGTAGAACCACTCGCCCGTGTGCTGCCCGCAAGGATGGTATCCGAGCATGCGGTCGCCGTAGTGCTGCTCGCAGTAGCGGACCAGCGCGCGGAGCCGCTCGAGCGACTGCTCGCGCCACAGGGTCGATGCGGGGCACTCGCCCTTGGTCTGGCCGTCGTCGAAAGTGAGGCACGCGTCGGGGTGGGCTTCCTGCCACCAGCCGGGCGCCGACATTCCGAACCGCGGGAGAAACAGGGCCTCGGGATCGGCCGCCAGCGTGGCCCGAAACGCCCGGTCGACCCCGGCGAAATCGGGGGCCTCGCCCGGCTTGGGCCAGGGCATGGGAATGCCGAACGAATGGACGTGGACGCCCGCGCCCGCGGCTTTCCGCACCTGCGCCTGATAGGAGGAATCGACGTCGTCGGGCGCATAGATCGTCCAGGGCGGGCCGTGGTGCAGCGCCAGCAGGTCGCCCCGGAACTTGCGGTCGGCCTTCATCTTGAGCGTGTACGTGTAGCGCCGGCCGGCCTCGCAGGTCATGCCCGTCTGATAGAAGTGGCAGTGCATGGTCGACGAGCCGCCGCTTCGGACGTCGAGCCGGCAGGCCCGAGTCCCCTCAACCGCCTCGTCGTCGACCACGTCCCACTCGGCCTCGGAGCCGTAGTTCTTCTTGTCGGTGAACACACGCCATGCCTCCCCCACCTCGGCCTTGCTCCCTTCCCAGCCGCCAAAGCGGAGCAGGTTGGCCGAAGGGGCATCCTGCGCGTCGGCTTCGCAGACGCGCACGTCGTCGATCCACACGGTGCCGGGCCCGCTCCCACCGAGGCGGATATGGACGCCGAAGTTGCCCTCGTTGTCCTCCGGCGCGGTAAACGTGAAGCCGTAGGTCTTCCACTCGGTGTCGAGCGTGAAGGTGTAGGTCCGGCCGCCCAGGGCCCAGCCGAAGAAGATCAGCGGCGCCGCGGGCTCGCCGTCGACGAACAGCGTGGGCGAACCGTGAAGATCCCTGACCTCGGCGGTGAGGGCCCGGGCGCGTCGGGTCGTGGCACCGACGGCGGCAAGGGCGACGACGAAAACGATCGCGAATCGGCGAAAGCGGTGCGTGGTCATGGCGGGTCCTTTTTCGACGAGGCAAGACGATCGCGGCGAGTATTCTTGTTGGAAACGCGTTCCGGCGGTCTCAACGTGGCCGCAACACTTCGGCACGCTCGCAAGCCGCCGGGAAACGCATCTTACCCGACGCGAGTCGGCGCGGGCCAGTCGGGCGAGATCTTCGTGGCGGCAAGCGCCGGCCGCGCACGGCTCGCCGTGTTGTTCTCGAAGCACCATTCCATCGAAACGATTGCCAAGCGACGCGCCACGGCGGCGACCAATGGGCTATGCTTGGAATGAACCGGCCTCGTCTCCGACGCGCTGTGGCGATCGCCACGAATACTCCGCTGAGAACGGTTATGTCGATTCAGCAAGACATGACTTCGGTCTGCGTGATCACGCCTCAACTCTGCTATCGTGGGCAGATGGCCACGCGCGGGTACCGCGTGGCCGACGTTTTGATCGACGGGAGAACCGATCAGCTCGAACTGCGCGACGTGACAGCCAGGACCCTGGGGCCCGATCCGTCGGAGATTCGCTTCGACGCGATTTCCCTGCGCAAGGACCGCATCCTGATGGTGGTTCTTACCGGCAAGCACGAGGCGCCCATCCGCCGCGGCAACAACTACGTCGAGAAAGTCCGCTATGGGGCGATCGCTACCCTGCCGGGTTACATCCTTTCGGGCATCCTCCATTTATCCCCGCACGCGACGGCCTCGACGCTGCTGTGCGACAACGCGACGGTGGACAGCTTCCTGGGGGTGACCGAAGTCCAGGTGCATAGCGCCGTGCATCCGGTGGTGCCACCCGACGCCAAGGTGGTCGTGATTCGACGGCGGTGCATCGAGGCGGTCCAACTCAGCGCCGACCCGCTCCCCAAGCGCAAGAGCGCCTTGCTGGTGCAGAATTCGACATCGTCGTGATAAAACCTCGGCCGTCGGAATGCGGCGTCGCTACTCCCACGCGATCGCTTCGCCCTGAGCGTATGCCTCGTAGGCCTGCTCGATCTGGGCCGTCTCGACGGACCCCTTGTGGATCCAGACGCGGTAGTCGAGCCGGATCACCTCGCCGGGCTCGAACGTCTTGGGATCGACGCCCGGCCAGCCGATGCACAGCGGGCCGTAGTGGCGCGTCAGCCAAGTGGGCGGGAAGTCGGGATGCTCGGGATGGACGAACACGGCCGCCCCGCTTCGCTCGGCAAAGTCGCCGAACCTCGAGGTGAAGTCGGCCCAGGCCAGCGGCGTGTCGGGCAGATCGCCCGTCGTCGGCCCGCTGGGTACCGTGATCGTCGTGGCCGGGTCTTTCGCCGACGGCGGCGCAAAACGCACGGTCAGACCACCGTAGCTCTTGCCCGACGCGCCCCACAGCGTGACCGGTCGGTCGGTCGGAATCCAGACGAATTCGAGATCGAGGCCGCGCGATTCGCCGACCGCCCGATACGCCCGAATCCAGACCCGCTCGACCATCACCTTCCGGTCGCCGACGAACCAGCCGTTCTCGACGCCGATGACTCCCGCGACCGGCCCGGTCTCTCGGGCGAGCCACGCGACGAACTGCTGCCGAATGCCCCGATCGGCCCAGAGATCGTATTCCTGGCCCTCGATGCCCACGTGGGGCCATGTCCAGAAAATGCCGTGGTGGTGATAGTGATCTCGCGGAAAGTCGGCGGTGAGCACCTCGCCGTTCAGGCCCCACAGCGGATGGAGATAGCAGGACCGGGTGCGCCTCGGATCGCTCTCGGGCACGTGCTCGGCGGTAATCGGGCCGTGGTTGTAGACCAGAAGCGGCGCGTCGCCGTCCCAGAGCTTCAGCGACTTGTCGTCGAGGTCTTCGAGCCGGAAGCCCGAGCCCTCGGCTGGGGCGGGACCCGGCCGGATCGCAAAACGCCGCGCCCGCTCGCCCGCCGCGGGCGGAATCGCAACCGCCAGCCGTCGGTTACCCTTCAGCCCCTCTGGCGACAATGCCGGAACGACTTGGGCCGGGACCGCAAGGTCGCTGCCCAACTCGGCCAACTGCCACGTCGGGGCGCCCTCCGGCATTGCCCCGTCGAGCGGGACGACCGCGTTGACGGACCCGGGACTCGGCGGAACGACCAGGACTGCCTCGCCCGCCTCGACCGCCGGCAGGGCCAGGGCTACCAGACGAATCGCCAATAACGCGGCGGTCAGTTTCGATGCCCGCACAGCCCACCATGAGCGACTTGCCATACTGCGGCTCCCTGATGCTTGATGATCGGCAAGATGCCGGTTCCGGACGACCTGGCCCATTATAGACTGCCGCCAACGAGGCAGCCAAATCGTTGGAGAGCGGCTTTCGGGCGGCCGGCGTTACGCATGACCCGCTTGAGCCCGTGCGTACGATCCCACCCTCTCGTTGAGAATGCCGCGGCGCAGCCCGGCGCGGATCATCGCCTGCCGGTCCGACTTGAGACCGCCAAGAATGAAAACCTCAGGGCAAGCTCGGCCATCGAGCCCCCCCATCCTAGTGAGGCCCTCTTGGATTCCTCACGCCACGAAACGGTGTCTACCGCCTTGGCTGCCGAGTCTTCCGGCCCGCCTCGGTCCCCAGAAAGACATCGAAGCGCAAGGAATATCAAGACTTAGAACAGGTGGGCGGCACTGGACTCGAACCAGCGACTTCTACCGTGTGAGGATAGCGCTCTAACCAACTGAGCTAGCCGCCCAAAGAGTTGGTGGTGATCCCTTGCGGGATGCCGATTACGGGATTCTATCAGGTTCGTCGG
>Ga0334899_1001000_pt1 | contig 29765 bp, 25 predicted proteins | sample GraSluR3_MG_FD_207219 | JGI IMG/M metagenome (GOLD analysis project Ga0334899, IMG submission 207219) | Sludge microbial communities from methane-producing bioreactor in Wageningen University, Netherlands - Granular Sludge_8_08-R3 | ecosystem: Engineered > Bioreactor > Anaerobic > Unclassified ...
TATTATTGTGTTAAGATATTTATATCTGCCCTAACACTATAACAAATAATATCAATAGTTACTGTTATATCCTAATAGAACTAAACTCTTTGTGTTATATTTTTTTGCAGTTAACTTTTATTCTAAGTTAACTGATCAAATTTTAGATCTAATGAATTATATGGGAGTAAATATGCGTGAAAATTGTTGAAAGTGTGCAGAACAAAATGTTTGAAACAGGATTTCCCAGGGAATATGCTGTAACTCTTGTATTCTACCTTTTAGCCCTGATCACTGCGGAACTTTTAACCACCTACGTCAATAAGATCTGGGGTTTATCAGCACACACCATTATTCTGTTCATTCTCCTGGTTAATGCATCCATGGTGGAGTCTGAAGACTTTTCCAACCTGCTACGCAGCATGATGCCCATCCCCATTATACGCATTGTAGGGCTCTCAATACCGATGATGCAGATAAAGCCACTCTACTGGTTCCCTATTGTTGCGATTCCTCTTTTCGCTGCATCCATAGTGATTATGCGCAGACAGAATCTCACCCTGCGCGATGTGGGAATGTTCATGGGTGACTACAGGGACAATTACCGGGTTCAATTCTTAATTGCAATCACCGGATTTTTCACAGGGATTATAGAATTCTTCATCCTACGTCCAGACCCTTTAATTGCTCAATTCACACCTGCTCTCCTAATAGGGGGATTTATAGTTCTGTTACTTTCTACAGGACTGGCTGAGGAATTGCTGTTTCGTGGGATACTCCAGAAAAATACCATGAAGTTAATAGGGCCTGCATGGGGACTTTTATACACATCCCTGATATTTACGACCATGCACATTGGCTGGATCTACTTTGCTGACCTTGTATTCGTGTTCAGTGTAGCAATGTTCTACGGGTTCTGTTTAATTAAGACCAAATCTATTGTAGGAATCACCATGGCCCACGGAATATCAAACAGTATGCTATTTTTAGTGATGCCCTTTGTCAATTTAGCCTACTTCAGCGCATTAACCGGCATCCATTTTTAAAGAACCATTTTTTTTTTAAAAACAATTATGAGTTAATTAGAGAGTATATTAAAAAAAAAGAGTGATAATTATAGATAATACGTTTTTTGAACCCTTTTTGCCTTTGAAACCTGCTTGTTGGGATAATATATGAAGTCACTGGTCCCTAAAATACGGTAACTTTCCCTTTTTAAAGTGTATGTACCGTCCCAGTCTGTTATTACACCGTCAATGGTGAAGTTTCCCCCAAATGTCTTGCCATCGTTCTGGAAGTATGTTTTACCAGTCCAGGCCGCACAGGTCAGGTTCATGTTCCCCTTGAAGGTGGTGTTGAACATGGCACCCTTAACATCTCTTGTTATTAGGGCGTAGATTGTCCCGGGGGTGACTTTGATCTGGTCAATTCTACCAGTGCCATTGAGTCCGTCGGCAGTGTAATCCAGGGGGCTTTCTGATTTCTCAGCACCTGTTAGTTTTAAAAAGAAGTTGAAGTCTCTGCCTTTTCCATTGATTTTGTAAAATCCACCTAAAGATCCAGCATTAGGGTCTTCTGGGTGGGTGGGTGGTATCCATACTTTGGCAGAGTAATTATAATTTATCTGATCAAAAACAAGTCCACTGATAGCTCCACTGGTGACTTCAAGTACTGCCAGACCACAAATGCCCACCAATAACACGATAACTATAATTAAGATCTTCTGGTTCATTTTAATCAAATAGTTCTTTTAGCATTCAAGCTAGTAATATTTTATCTGTATAATAAATTAAAAAAAAAGTGGGGAGAGTCTTATGGTTAGATAAGACTTGCAATTGCACGGCACAGTTCAGGTGGTACGGTTATGGTGATGGACACAGTTCCATCAGCATTTACAGTGATTATTTCTTCCTCATAGAGGGGTTCCTGTTCGGTGGTGTCAATTGACATTATTTTTGCTATTTCTTCAGGTGTTGTTGCGACGTATGCGATGCTGTCAGTGATGTTGGATGGTAATGTGTTGATAGTTAGTGGATTGAATGTTACATTGGTTTTTGCATCTTTATCTGTTGGGAGTTTAGTATTAGACCAACCCTGGAAGAATATGTCTAAGGTTCCTTCCTCACCAACACCGTTGGTTTCGTTGAAAAGACCTTTCCATGATTGTACACGGATGGTAGTTCCTGCAGGTAAAGGTTCATTTCCGTATCCCAGTAACTGGGATAAGTCAATGGTAACATTTCCGTTGGGCTTTATGAATGTGTCTGCCCCGATTATCATGTCTGTACCATTTTTATGGGTGGCATTGGCATTCAATTCCACATGCGCCCATGTGGTTCCATTGTTAAAAATTGCAACTTTAGTTCCTTTATCAGTGATATTATTGGTAGCTGGATTGTTGTTACATCCCGATACAGCCACAACCACTATGACTACTGCCAGGACAGCCAATAATCCTAAATTTTTTCTCATACTCAACCACTCCTAGATTATGGTAACAACTTTGTAGGTAACTACTGCACCGAATACAAATAGTAAGGGCAGTATAGCTACGTTGGAGCTGTTAATAAAAGTGTTAATTTTACTATTTTTGCCAGCCTCGGAGCTTAAGATTTCCTTCAAGGCCAGAAATGCGATGAGAGCCACCACAGCGATTAAGCTGTAGCCTAAAATATCCGCTGAGGTTACGGCAGTTGTGGTGGCTGCTGTAGCCGAAGTAGCGGATGTTGCCGCAGTGGTGGTGGTTGTTGTGGCTGTGGTTATAGTCGATATCATGATTTTACCTTCTCTTTATCCTAATATATAATTTTTTCCTTTTCACAATATTCCGTACGAATAACAATTTCCGTCTTTCATTGAAAAAAGGTTATTGCAGGGGTCAATGAACTCCCTAGTTGCTGTTTCAATTTTCTCTTTTTCCTTATAAATAAGCTTTTCTAAATATTTCTGATTAATACTATGGGAATCATTGGTAACGGTATATTTTTCATATTTCATCATTATTGTTTATGTTAAAACTTGGGATTTCTGAAAATATGTGTTCAATGGCAAATTTCAGATTCCTGAACTTTATCACGCATTAAGCGGTTATATTCAACCATAAATGCAGAGAACGGTATGGTTTTACCTGATCAGGTAATTTGTAGAGCAGGAACTGCATCTTCTTTTGACCCTTAGTTCCAGCTGTGAAGTTATATGGTATTTCCTTTTTCTCGCCATTTTTCAGGGTTAGAGTGTCATTTTTTATGGTGCGGTTGCCTACCTTAACCAGCCATTTATACTCTGTGGTGGCGTATTCATGGTTAACCAATCCAATAATCACACGACCCTTATCACCAGGGGTTAGGTTGGTGGGATAGTTACTGGCTTTACCATCCGGTCCCAGGATGTAGAATTCAGTGAATTTTTCTCCCTGTTTTGGTTTTACTATGATGTAAACCGTGGTGGAGATAGCAAGGATAATGCTGATAATTAGGATTATGGATAGTATTTTCTCGTTTTTTGACTCTCCCTTAAATGATTCTTTAATGTTCCGGGTAAATTCTCCTAAGGGTACGAAGTATTTTTCTCCTTCTGGTAAACTTCTTCTTCTTAAATAGGCGATTATGCTCATGGCCAGGGTGAATATGGTAAGACTGATGAGTATTGGATCCAGTCGGATACCCCATGGAGTGTAGTTAAGACCAAGCCCGATAAGGGGTGTTACTGCTATGCTCAATCCAAATGATAAGGCAGCCCTTTCAATACCGTCTAGATCTCCCCATTTAGGGAAGAGGGCTGCAATGAGTGAATAGCCCGGTATGAACAGTACCAGTAAAATTCCCAGAATAGTTCTGAGAGAAGTTTTGTTAAGTGGGGGTATGAGTACGAAGGCCACAGTGAGCAGGGTTAAAGCAAGTATCAGGATAATGTCCAAATAATAATTTCGGGGCTTATAATGAGGTGGTTCTCTGTGCTCCTTTGATACAATTCCAGCTGTTGCAGTGGGTGGAGGAGTTGGTGTTTTTTCTATCTCTTCTGGTTCTAATAATTCTTCTTCCGCTACTGCATATTCCTTTGGTTTGATTTCTTCTTCATAACCAGCATCTTCAGGAATTTCCTCTTCATATTTCTCAACTGGGGCTTCGGGTTTTAGGACTTTACGCAGTAATGCCATGGCCACCAGGATTATGAATGATATTATGATTATATGCAAACTATATCTGGAGATATCCTTGAGTAAACCAGTGTTCCATCCCAGTAAATCCATCACAGCTAGGATGATACCAAAAATTAGAATGGCTAGGATGATGTTTCTCAGCAAATTGTACCAATTTCTACCAGTCTCTTTTTTTGGTTCTTCATCCATCCAGATGGGTCTGTCCATTTCTTCCTCGTACTCAGTGGAATAGGTTTCAGTTTTTACATCCTCATCAACCTGAAGTGGCACACTTTCAGGTCTTTCGTCTTCTGGTGATTCTTCATCAACATATCCCCTCTCTCGGATTCTTTCATACTGGAGGGGTTTTTCTTCCTTTAATTGTTGATATTCACCTGGTTCTTCTGTTTCTTCATATTCTTCTTCGTCTGTTACCTGGTATGATTCTCTTTCATCTTCAGGTGATTCTTCCATTCCTGATTCTTCATCATAATATTCAAAGTGGCCTGTTTCAATATCATATTCATATTCGTCATCTTCATGTTCCTCTACTTCTCTTTCCCTTAGCTCTGCTGCTCTCTGGATGGATTCTTCAATGGTTAATTGTTTCCCACCGTAGGGTGCTTCTTTTTCGGTTGGTTCCTTTCTACGGCCCATAGTCAATATGGAAAGGAAGATAGTTAGAATCAGGAGTAATGTGGTGAGGTTTTGATTTAGGAATCCCATATTCTGGGATTCCAGTATCATTGGTAAAAACAGGATGAAAAACAGTCCCAGGACGAAGCCCACACCGGCACGGAGTGACCATTCAATTCTATCTTCACTGGGCCAGATGGCGGTTATGATGGAGTAGCCTGGTAATAGTAAAATTGCAACATATTCTATGAAAGTTAGAACATTACCCTTAACTAATTGCAGCCAGCTAATGGTAAGAACTGCCAGACTGCTGATGATAACCAGTAAAAGGTCCCTATGAAGTGAAAGTTTCATAAAGAGTGTTAGGATGAAGAGGTATAAATAGTTAGTAATGATTCAATGAGTTAATAATCAATAAGTCAGTAATGAATAACATCATATCTCCTGAAATGAATTAAAACATGAAATGAATAAAGATTTAAGCCTCAATCATGGAAAATACTTATCAATAAACCTTCCAAATAAACTACTAAATAAGACATATAATGTCAAGTTCATGGAGACAATTAGGAAAATGTTTCATTACTACTCATTCGGGCTGGAAATAGCATCAGACGTAGTACTACCTGGCATGAATAATGGTTCAGGCGGGTCTGATGTTAAATTCATACTGGGAAAGGTGGATCATACCCTAGTTTCAGGTGCAGAAGTGGAAGGTCCCAACTACCTGGTTAAAGAGGGTGATGTGTATTTATGGTGGGAGGATATTGGGAAGGTCAAAATCAGTGGCGGGAAACAAGTAACTGTGGAACCCATCGCTGATCTAGAAGACTCAGAAACAATTAACCTAATCCCCTTCCTACTGGGGCCGGTCATGGCCATGCTACTGCATCAAAGAGGATATCTGGTACTCCACGGAAGTTCAGTCAAAATCAATGAGGGTGCAGTGGCTTTTCTGGGACACAGGGGTAATGGTAAATCAACCACAGCCATCCACCTTTACAAGGAGGGTTATCCGCTGGTGACTGATGATATCCTGGCCATAAAATTTGATGAAGATGGTTTACCAGTGGTCTACCCGGGTTATCCTCATGCACGTTTAAATGAAGATTCATATTGTCAGGTTAAGGATAATGCTGGTATTTTAACCCCGATAAAGACCCTTGCCGGGAAGGTATTCTGTGATGCATCCTACCAGTTTTCCCCTAATCCATTAATTTTGGATATGATCTACCTTATTGAGAAGGGTGATAAGATCGAGTCTTCTTTATTGAAATCCCAGGATAACTTGATTGATCTAATCAGGCATTCAGTTGCCAACCGAATATTCCAGCACACCACTCAAAGGGAGAATTTAATTCAATGTGCACAGTTGGTGAATAATGTGCGTGTGCGAAGGTTGGAAATTACCCATTCCTTTGAAAGGATCTCGGAGCTGGTTAGGGTGATTGAGGATGACTTTGATCAAGATTAGATAAGACATAATAATCTTTTCTTTAAATAACCACTTTTATTATTAAGATCTTGTTTTAGTTGAGCAATATTGGTTTTACATTTTTTTTGTTCCAATTTGAACTCATTTTTATGGATAATACTATTTAAAAATTAGATTATATCAAATTAATCAGTTATTAAATAATCTAAAATCATTTCTTGAACTTATAAAACTATTTAAATCCTTTTTTAAATTTTTAAGGAGTTTAAAATGGAAATATCATGTTTTTTGTGATGTTTGCACAATCTTTGGTGAATATCGTCACGAAAATCTTTTGAAAATATAACCAATTGTGACGACACGGTATGGTACAGAGAAAGTATAATTAGCATATTTTATTAGGTGGCGCAAAAAATGAACATAACAAAAAACCTTCAAATGAAACTTACTTTTTTAGTTTTCACTCTTTTGGTTGCAGTAATGGTGACTGGCGCAGTATCCGCCGCACTGGAAGCACCTGTTGATTACTCAAGTGCCTATGTGGTTGAAAATAATTATTCATTCACCGGACCTGCATCCATCCAGGACGCTGCTGACAACTACGAAACCCTGGAAGGTTATCATATTGATGTGGAAACAGGCGCCCATGAAGAACAAGTAACCTTCACCAAAAACCTCCACATTAAAGGCATGGGAACCAATCCGGAAGACACAATCATCTGGACATACAGTGATGAAGGTACCACAGTGACCATAGCACCGGAGACCATTGTAGTTATGGAAAACCTGGCCATATGGAATTCTGGTAATGGACCAGCAATAATCAACAACGGACAGCTAACACTAATCAACTGCTTCGTGAATGGCAACTACGTTGAAAATGAAGTTAGTGGATTTGTTCCTGTTGAAACACCTGTTGAAACACCTGTTGAAACACCTGTTGAAACACCTGTTGAAACACCTGTTGAAACACCTGTTGAAATGTTACCTTCTGAGGAGTATAGTACCACTGATGACGATTTTATCAATGAAGATCTATTACCTGGGCATGCTCTTGGAGGGTTAGTTCCGGAAATGGTAGGAACTCAAACGACAACAAAAACTGACGATATTGAATTACCTTTAGGCTCCCTTGCATCAGGTATGTTAATGTTAATGGGTGGAACAGTTATATCTGGTAAAAAGAATTAAAGTTTTTTTACTTTTTAACTGTATTATCTCCATTTTTCCCTTATTATTTTTTAAATATTCTTATTTTTACATCTCGTTTATCCAAATTGCATATAAATTTCGAATGAATCTTGATGATAATAATTGTTTTAATATGCTTATGGAGAGTACATAAAAAATATATTATGATCGAACTGATATTAGAATGATTATGTATTGATTTAGTGATTTGTTGTAATAAAAAAATCAATATTATTTATCCTACAACAAATTATGGATATTATTAATAGTCAATATTTATTTAAAACGATATTGGTGATAATTATGGAATTATCAGGTTCTACAATAGTAAGCATAAATAAGAATTATGTTTACTGTAAAGTTGAAGATGAAATGGTTCTTTTGGGAATAGAAGACGAGATATACTATGGCTTAAATTCAGTCGGTGCCTTTATATGGGAAGAAATTAAAAAACCGAAAACAATTGATGAAATAAAGACAGCAATTTTAGCAGAATATGATGTTCAAAATAGTGAATGTGAACAGGATCTCTATGATCTGCTAAAACAACTTGCTGCAAACGGACTAATTGATGTTAGATAATTATTCCGAATATTATTTTTATTTTTGATTTTGTTAATATCGTCTACGAAATAAACAGTATAACATTTATGCTTTGATGATCTTTATGAGTGGAATAACAGGAATTTTTAGAAGAGATGGACAGGATGTGGAACCTGCGGACATCATGAAGATAAATGACAAATTGTCCCATCGAGGAATAAATGGATCCAAGATATATTGCGAGGGGCCAGTGGCATTAGGCCATCAGATGCTCTACACAACACCGGAATCTCATCATGAAATATTACCTTGTGAAGATAATGAATCTGGACTAGTTATCACTGCTGATGCACGTATAGATAACAGAAAAGACCTTTCTTCGAAGTTAGGAATTCAGGATAATGAATTTGTTTCTGACAGCTATTTTATCATTAAGGCTTATGAGAAATGGGGTGAAAAATGTCTTGAAGAATTATTGGGAGATTTTGCATTCGTTATTTGGGATAAAAAAAACCAAAAACTTTTCTGCGCCCGAGATCATATGGGAATAAAACCTTTTTACTATTTTCTATCTAATGAGGTATTCGTTTTTGCAACTGAAATAAAATCACTATTGGAACTTCCTGATGTGCCATTTAAATTGGATGAAATCAAATTGGCTTATTTCTTACAATCTGAAATTATTGAAGATGATAAATTAACATTTTATGAAAATATCTGGCGATTACCTCCCTCACATTACATCATAATAGACAAAGATAAAAACGAAACGAAAAATTATTGGAAACTTGAACCGGATTCTACTATAATACTAAATAATGATGAAGATTATATTAAAAAATTCCGGAAAATATTTCATGAAGCTGTTTATTGCCGTATGAGAAGTGTTTATCTTCCCGGATTTGATTTAAGTGGCGGACTTGATTCATCATCTGTAGTTTGTATGGCTAAAGAAATATATAACACTAAATCAGATTCAAATGGCGCTAATTTGAAAACATTTTCGTATGTATTCCAGAATTTTCCGGAGAGTGATGAAAGATTTTATATAGATAAGGTTGTCGAGAAAGGTGGAATTGATCCTTATTATATCACTGGTGATGAAATTAGCCCCCTTGGAGATTATGATATGGCTTTAAGTTGTTTTGATCAGCCTTATTTCACCCCTTTTTTACCATTGATAATATCATCTTTTAAAAAAATGCATGAAAACAATATTCGGACCTTTTTTTCTGGCCATGGGGGGGATAGTGTGATATATGCTGGAAATAACTTTCTTGAATTAGCATATAGCTTGCAATGCTTTAAATTAATCAAGGAGATCAAGAATTCTGCAAAGGTAATGAAGTTTAGTGCAAGTCAAAAATTTATTAATACAATTACATCTTTGATTTCACGTTATTTAAAAGATAAATTCAACTATTCATACCAATTTAATAAATTATATCGAAATTCTATTTTGAGCCAAAATTTCATTGAAAAAAATGCTATCATCGATTTGGTTAATTCAAAGAGACTTGAGGGGAAATATAAGCTTAAAGAAAATCATTACCGTTTAATTTGTAACTATAACATTAGGAGTTTTGAAATATTGGATGCGATATCAGCATATTATAACCTTGTTCCTGTATATCCTTATTTTGACAAAAGACTAGTTGAATTTTGTTATTCAATGCCCTCTGAGATGAAATTTCGTTCATGGAACCGATATACTCAAAGAATGGCAATGGATGGAATAATTCCCCCTGAGGTTCAATGGAGGGTCAATAAAGCAAATTTAAGGGAATTTCTTACAAAAAATATGTTACTATTTGAAAAGAACTCCTTAGATCTTATGATTACAAATGATGAAATTCTGGGAGATTATGTGGATTTAAAATGGCTAAAACAGGTTCACCGAAAATATACAGAATGCGAGAAAGTTAGATATACAGACACATACTACTTGTGGATTTCATTAATTTTATTCATCTGGTTTCAAAAAACTAAAATAACAAATCTGAGAACTAAAGAGTAAATAAATCTTTTTTAATATATTATCAAAGAAAAATAATATTTTATAATAATTAATATAGAAATACACAAAAAAACTAAAAATTAGCCAATAGAGGGATCATCGAGAGGTTCACCAGGTACAGTGCCTCCACCTTTAGTTATTTCTTTCAAATCACCATGTTTAGTAAGATTAGGTTTCACATATTTGTTTTTTCTATCCACTATCATCACATCACAAATCTTTTGTTTTTGAATATTGAATAATTTGATCTTTTCTTTATAAAAAATAGTAGGTCATGTGGGTCGATCTTGTTGACCCACAATTAACTTTTAACATATATCACGGTTTTTGAGTTGTTGTCTAGGTTCCAGTCGTGTTCGTTTTGTGTTTTTGTTACGGTGTTTTTGATGGTTCCTGTTCCGGTGATTGTTGCTTTGATCATTAGTGTTTTGGCGGGTTCTGTGTAGTTGAAGTTTCCTATTGTCCATACTCCTGTTGTTGGGTTGTAGGATGGGTTGCTGTCTATCCAGGTGTTTCCTCCGTCTAATGATATTTTGTAGAGTGTTAGTCCGGTGGGTAGTTTGTCTGTTATTTTTACGTTGGTGGCGTTGTTGGGTCCGTTGTTGGTTGCGGTTATGGTGTAAGTGATGTATTGTGTATTGTTTTCTGTTGAGGTTGTGTATGTTTGTTCTACTCCAATATCTGCTGAAGGATTTATCGTTAAAGCACATTCCGCATAGTTATTAGTGTTGTTAATATCAAATTGGTCGAAATGTGTTGCACTGACTTCGTTTGTTAGTGCGGGGGTCATGTTTCCGCTTTCTGTGCATCCTGTGAATATTTTTAGTAGTAGTATGCTTCCTTTTGGCATGTAGTTTATGTTCCAGGTTAGTGTTCTGGTTAGTTCGTTGTATGTGGTTGTTCCAATGCCTTGGGTGTCGTATCCACGATAGTTGTAGCCAGTTCCTAGTGTGTATTCTACTATAACATTGGTAGCGTCATCGTATTTATTTGAATTTGAGACAATAACATAGAATACTGGTGTGTTCCCACTGGTATATTCGTACTGGTAATTACCTGCTACTGAATTATAGTACCATGGGACATGTCGAACAATGTAGACGTCAGTTGTTGGAGTGTAGGTTCCTGATGTAAAGATGGTGGTTTTTGAGTTGTTGTCTAGGTTCCAGTCGTGTTCGTTTTGTGTTTTTGTTACGGTGTTTTTGATGGTTCCTGTTCCGGTGATTGTTGCTTTGATCATTAGTGTTTTGGCGGGTTCTGTGTAGTTGAAGTTTCCTATTGTCCATACTCCTGTTGTTGGGTTGTAGGATGGGTTGCTGTCTATCCAGGTGTTTCCTCCGTCTAATGATATTTTGTAGAGTGTTAGTCCGGTGGGTAGTTTGTCTGTTATTTTTACGTTGGTGGCGTTGTTGGGTCCGTTGTTGGTTGCGGTTATGGTGTAAGTGATGTATTGTGTATTGTTTTCTGTTGAGGTTGTGTATGTTTGTTCTACTCCAATATCTGCTGAAGGATTTATCGTTAAAGCACATTCCGCATAGTTATTAGTGTTGTTAATATCAAATTGGTCGAAATGTGTTGCACTGACTTCGTTTGTTAGTGCGGGGGTCATGTTTCCGCTTTCTGTGCATCCTGTGAATATTTTTAGTAGTAGTATGCTTCCTTTTGGCATGTAGTTTATGTTCCAGGTTAGTGTTCTGGTTAGTTCGTTGTATGTGGTTGTTCCAATGCCTTGGGTGTCGTATCCACGATAGTTGTAGCCAGTTCCTAGTGTGTATTCTACTATAACATTGGTAGCGTCATCGTATTTATTTGAATTTGAGACAATAACATAGAATACTGGTGTGTTCCCACTGGTATATTCGTACTGGTAATTACCTGCTACTGAATTATAGTACCATGGGTTGTGACGAACGCTTATATCCACTTGAGGCACATATAGGCTTGTTGCAGTAGTGTCAGGATTGTTAGGGTCATATTCAGTCTGACTTATTTTGTTAGCAGTGTTTACTGTGGTTAAACCAGCCATTGATGTTGTGACAGTTCCAGTTATAGTTAAAGTGGCAGTGTTCCCGTTAGCCAGTGAGGGTATGGTCCAAACACCATTGTAGTAAGTTCCCACGGAAGGTGTAACAGTAACTCCAGTTAATCCTGCAGGTACTACATCAGATATCACTATTCCAGTTGCAGTACTAGGTCCATTATTATTTGCAGTGATAATGTAAGTTACAGTATTACCAACATTCACAGTAGCACTGGATCCACCATTTACAGTTTGGCTTAGGGCCACATCTGCTGTTGGTGCTGTGTTTACTATTGAAATATCGGATATTGTTAAAGGTAAAACGTTCCTGGCTACCAGGTTCTGTTTTCGGACAGTTGCGTACTGGTCATCGTATAACAGGTTACCGTAGTTTCCACTGACATATGCAGTAACCACTGAGTTGTTGTTATTTCCAAGGGTTAAAACGGTGGTAACTTGACCATTTGCGTCTGTGGTGCCGGAAGTTCGGCTTAGAGTTCCTGCAGTTCGTTGGAAGTTTACAGTTACTCCTTGTAATGGGTTACCGTTAATGTCTTTGACTGTTGCGGTTACAGTTACGGTTTGACCGTTTGCTACTGTGGTTGTTTCAGGGGTGACAGTTACACTATTAGGGTATGGGGGAATAGTTGCTGCGTTAACTGCATCAATAATTGCCCAAGCTCTGTTTCTAACGGTTGTGTCACCATAATAACCATCAATTCTACCATCTCTTGGCGCGGTCATGTATTGGTAGTAAGTGCCTAAAGGTGCAGAAGAATTGTAAGTTCCATAATGCACAGAAGTGAAGTACCAGATTGCGCACTGAATTGCAGCAGCTTCATTGTTACTGGAAGGGCTGTAATTATTTAGTATGTAACTAACTTTATCCCATTCCACTCCACTTGGTAAATCACCAGCAGTTCCTGGGAGGGGTCCATTAACCAGTAACTGATCATTTATACTGATTGGTGTGAATAAGTCAATACAATAAGCGACATAGGTTGTGCCGTCAACTCTAACGTTAATGACACCGGCGAATCCGTTTTTGTTCTGTCCCTGGATGTAAACAGTTCGACCATTACCAGTACCAGTTAAAGTTGCAGTTTTGGGGGTTAAAGTGAAGTTTAAGGTACCGTATTTGTTGGGGTCAGTGGGATAATTAGGGCCATTGGCTACGGTTATGCTTTGGGTGATGGGGGTGCATCCCACATAACTGGCTATGATGTTGAAGGTTGTTTCAGCACTGTAGAAATTAACAGAGTAGTATCCGTTGGCGTCTGTGGTTGTGCTGGCTAAGACTTTGCCACTGTTTGAGTTCACAATGACAGTTGCACCTTCAAGTGGCCTTGTGTGGCCGTATTCATTTACAGTGATGGTTCCGTTGATGATTGGGTCGGATCCAACACATTCATCTGTTACATTAGATGTGGTTACATTTTCGGTTTCGTTCACAGCAGCTGCAGATGTGCCTGCTATAGCTAGCACGAATGCGAATGCTATGATGAACATCAAAGCTTTTTTGTTTAATATTATAAAATATTCCCCCATTTTTGAAATTTTAAACCTTTTAATGCACACCATTTTGATCTTTAAAAAAAGTCAATGTTGTTGATGGTGAGCAATATAATCTTCAGTTAGTCATGACCTTTGTACAAATTCACATATAAAGGTTTTGTTTTTATATATATTATGTGAATCTAGTCACAAACGCTTTATAAGTTTGTGAATTAATTCACAAAAAAGATTGGAAATTAGTGAACAATATATTCATTCAAAAGAAAAATTCTAACAAATAAATGAAGGTAGTTTCAGAATGATTTTCATCTTTGATAAGAACATCACCAGAAATAATGTTAATTGATGTCATAATTTTTAGGTGAATAGTCTTGTTCAATCTGATAGATTACTTATAAGAAAAATACAGAATTTTATAGTAGACGAGTGAGGCAGAAAATGGGAATTTTTTTAGATTTCATTAAATTATCGTACCAAGAGAAAATACTGGCATTAGAATCATTATTCTGGGTTATGGTAGTTAGAGTTATGATCTGGATTTTCCCGTTTTCTTTTGTACAAAAAAGAGTTCAGAAGATTGCTACTTGCTTATCTCCAGATGAATTGGACAAAGTCCCCAAAGTTAGAATAGACAGAATTAGGATGATGATTGTAATCACCAGTAGATACATCCCCAAGATAACCTGCCTGGTGCAGGCAATGGCAGGTCATATATTATTTTCGCGGTACGGATACAACACCATTATAAAAATTGGAGTTTTAAACGAAGATGGAGTTTTCGAAGCCCATGCATGGTTGGAACACAGTGGAGATGTGGTTTTAGGAGAATCAGAAAAGAATTATAAGACCATAATAGGTATATGAAGAAATTCATCATAAAGGATCATAGCCATGTTTAATTTAAAATATTACAAAAATAGTCTCCTGCGCAGGTACACCAGGAACTTAACACAATTAATGCCTAGAAAGGTTGTTTTAGCCATAACCTTAATGGTTCTTTTAAGTTTCACCGAAGCAGTGGGTCTGGTCTTACTTATCCCCCTTCTTGGATTGGTGGGTTTGGATGTGGGTCAGGGATCCCTGGGTCAGATTGGTGAATTAGTATCAGCATTTTTCAGGTTTCTCGGTTTGGAGCCAACACTGGTATCGGTGCTTTTAATTTATGTGCTGGTTGTGAGTTTCAGTGCATTTCTAACCCGATATCAAACACTAAAAACATCCCAAATACAGTACGAATTCGCAGCTCACCTCAGAAAACGTTTGTATAATACTATCACAAATTCTTCCTGGCTATTCTTTTCCAGAATGAAAGCATCAAACTTTGCCCACGCCCTAACCAATGAAATAGACCGTATAAGCGTGGGAACTGGTCAGTTTTTAACCTTCATATCGGGGATTATGATTCTCGCTGTTTACATTATCTTCGCCCTGGAACTGGCTGGTCTATTCACCGGTGTGATATTCGCGGTGGGAGTGACTATCCTCTTACTCCTCAGGAGGAGGGCTTCCAGGTCCAGATCCAGTGGTGAGGAGATCACCACCACTACCCGTGATCTATATTATTCTATAATGCAGCACCTTGATGGTATGAAGACCATTAAGAGCTTTGGAATGCAGAATGAGAACATAAAACTCTTTTCAAAGCAAGCTAATCAGGTAGCACGGAATTATCTGGAAGCCATCAGGAGCTATGCCGATGTGAAAATATTATTTGATGTAGGAACAGTGATCGTACTGGCTATCATGGTTTACTTCCTTATTGAGATAATTAAAATACCCACTGCAAGTCTGTTTTTATTGATATACCTTTTTGTAAGGATGATTCCCCAGTTTTCAACAATCCAAAGAGCCTACCAGTACTTTACCAATATGTTACCCGCCTTTGATAATGTAATGAGATTAGAGGAGGAGTGCATAAAAAATAGTGAAGTTTCTGGAATAGATGATATACAGATAGAACTTAAGAATGAGATCAAACTTGAAAATGTCAAGTTCTCCTATAGAGGAGAAGAACATTTCACCATAAAAGACATTAATCTCGCCATACCTGCAGGCAGAACCACTGCTATTGCTGGACCATCTGGAGCAGGGAAAAGTACAGTGGCTGATTTGGTGATGGGACTCATAAAGCCAGAAGAAGGAAAATTGTGTGTAGATGGTGTGGCAATCACTGAAAAAACCCTTGCTTCTTGGAGGAATCAAATAGGATATGTAGCTCAGGAAACTTTTCTATTCAATGAAACCATACGTTTTAATTTACAACTTTCCAGACCGGATGCAAGTGAAGAAGAGCTCCAAGAAGTTCTAAAACTGGCTGCTGGCCATGAATTTGTCAATAACCTTCCTGAAGGCATGGATACTGTAATAGGCGATCGTGGGGTTCGATTATCAGGGGGTGAAAGGCAGCGTCTGGCCCTGGCCAGAGCCCTCCTCAGAAAACCCTCATTACTGATTATGGATGAGGCTACCAGCAACCTTGATTCCGAGAATGAAAAGAAAATATTAAATGCTATAGATGATCTTCACGGTGAAATAACCATTTTAATGATAGCTCACAGATTTTCAACAATTAAAAATTCCGATTATATTTATCTGGTTGATGGTGGCAAGATAGCTGAGTCTGGTATTTGGGAAGAATTATTGAACAAAAAAGGGTCTTTTTCTGATATATATGCCACCACATAGATTAGATGGGTGTATTCCCTAAAATTCTCCTTTGGCAGATAAGATTTTGACATCATACCTAGTTATGTTCTTATCCGGATCTAAAAACCTGGCAAAAAAATAGGATGCACCATTGGCAGGTATGCTTTTCGGTCTCAAAAAGGGCTTATCATTAACTGCAAATACACTACCATTATATGTGTATGCGGTAACCCTTAACTTAAGCTCTAAAGCTTCGTAAGGGTTATCATTAATTACATATCCACTTACATAATATATTGATTCATTTGTTTCGCTGCGGTTCCCTGTTGTGTTGTTTGCAATTTTAATAGCGTCCATAGAGATTTTTTTCTCACCCCATGTGCTGTTTGCTTCGGTGTTTTCGATGCACCCCATGCTTCCAATTACTCCGAGCAATAAAAAAATTATCATTGACATTAATATTTTTTTCATGAAAATCTCTCATATCTTTTATAAAATAAATTGGATAATAACATATTTCATTATAAATTGTCCTAACTAAAATATAAGTTTTGTAACTTGGGCAAATATACTCTTTAATTCAAAATTTTACTGTGTTTGGGGATGAGAAAATACAAAAAGATATTGTGAAACTGCGAGCAGAAGACCAATTATTACTATTATGCAGTAGGACAAAGATTAATTCTAAAATTAATATCAGAATTAAATCATTAATAGGGCCTGATTTCAATTGGCAACTTCTTTTGAGTATGGCTACTAAACATAAGTTACTTCCTCTTTTGTACTTGAATCTTAATTTTATCTGTCCTGAAAAAGTTCCTTTGGAAATTCTAGAAAAATTAAAAATTGAATTTCATGCCAATGCGAAAAAGAATCTGTTATTAACTGGTGAATTAGTTAAGGTGATGAAGTTACTAGATGAAAACGGTATAAACGCAGTAACTTATAAGGGACCTGTTTTAGCACATTCAATTTATGGAAACATAGCATATAGGCAGTTTGGAGATATTGATATTTTAACTGATAAAAAAGGTGCACTGAAATCAAAAGATATTATTTTTTCAGAGGGATACGAACTATGTCGTCCTTTTAAAGTTGATGATTCAACTTACATGAAATTAGAATCAGAATATATTTTTACTAATAAAGAAAACGGGTCTAAAATTGAAATTAATTGGAACTTTGAAGGAAAATTCTTATATTTTGCAGATAATCCGATGTTTTTATTTGATAATTTAAAGGAATTTAATATAAATCAGTGTAAAATACGTTCCTTTTCACCAGTAAATCAGTTATTAATGCTATCAATACACGCTGCAAAGCACAACTGGAATCGATTATCTTGGATATGTGACATTGCACATTTAATCCAATCTGAAGAAATAGAATGGGTTATAACATTAGAGAATGCTGAAAAATTGGGGGTAAAACGAATATTAATGATTAATTTATTTTTAGCTCAAGATTTATTTGGTATAAAACTTCCAAAACAAATATTAAATTATTCCGATAAAACCATAATGTCAATTATGTTAAATATTAAGAAGAGGATTTTCTACGTGAGAAAAGACTCATTGAATATCACTGAAAAGTTCCTTTTAGACATCACAAAAAGAGAAAATTTGGTTCATGGTATTAAAGATTGTTTCAAAGGATTAACTCATTTTAGCTATAACGATTTTGAAGACTTCGCCCTCCCAAAACAATTATTTGTATTATATCCATTTATTAGACCTATGCTCCTATTAAAAAGATATGGTAAGAATAATATTCCTTAAAGCTAGCATACGTATTAAAAACTATAAATATAAATGATGTAAAATCCTATTAATCCAAAATAAAATAAAATGATTAAAATGAGAAATGTTACCTTTTTAATACATGCATACAACGAAGAACTCTCTATAGGGCGTTTGATAAATAATTTGCAAAATTTATATAAAAATTCACGAATCATTGTAATTGATAATAATTGTACTGATGAAACCGCTAGTATTGCTTCAAAATATGGGGCTGAAGTCATTTATGAAGAGAAACAGGGAAAGGCTAATGCTATAAAGAAGGGATTTGATTATTTGGATTCTCAATATTTGGTCATGTTAGATGCAGATAATACTTACAATCCTAAGGATGCCTCTAAATTATTGGAACCTCTAATAAAAGATGAAGCAGACGTTGTATTGGGATCGAGATTAAGAGGAGATTTGGAAAAAGGGGCCATATCCAGAACTAATATTATTGGAAACAGGATTTTATCATTTACAGCGAACATATTGTACAAACCAATCTCTGATGTCTGCACTGGTTACTGGGCTTTTAATAAGAATGTAATTAATTATCTGGTTGATATTGGCATTGATAGTTCTGGTTTTGAAGTTGAAGCTGAAATGTTTGCTAAAATATGGAAAGCGGATTTCAGGATTAAAGAAATACCAATATCTTACAATAAAAGAGAAGATAAACCAAAACTCAACTCTTTCCACGATGGAATAAAAATAATGAGAACACTAATTCGCTATAAAATAAAATTTAATAGAATTCTTTTTGTTTTTGAAATTTCAATGATTCTTATAATAATTGTGTTTTTTTATATCTTAACAATGTTGAATCAATAAGTGGTATAATGAAGATTGCAATAATCGGTTCAAGAGGAATACCTGCTAAATATGGTGGGTTTGAAACATTTGCTGAGGGATTATCCGCTCGGTTGGTAGAGAAAGGTTATGATGTAACTGTTAGCTGCGAATACCAAACCCCTGATGAAAGGTTAAATGATTTCAAGGGAGTGAAACTTTCTTATTTTCCTTTCAAACCTCCGCATAGTTATTTTTTAAGGAAGTTTTATGAAAATCTTTCAGACTTATATTTTCTATTTAAATTAACCCGGAAAAATGATATTATCTATTTTCTAGGAACAGAAGTAGGAATGTTTCTGTTTATTCCTAAAGTTTTAAAGCAGGGTATACAATTAATTGTTAATATTGACGGCGTGATGTGGAAAAGAACTAAATTTAATTTGTTTGAAAGATGGTTACTTAAAGTGAATCACAACTTTGCTACCTGGTTTGCTGATGTAATTGTAGCTGATGCTGAAGAGATGAAAAAATTTATAGTTAATAATTTCAGAGATAAATCAATTTTCATTCCATATGGGGTTGAAGAATCTGAAACTGTGAAATGGAATAAAGAAACATTAAAAAAGATAGGATTATTTCCCGATTTTAAAATTTTTAAAGATAAATTCTGGTTAGTTGTGGCCAGATTAGAGCCTGAAAATAACATACACATGATTATGGAAGGATTTTCTAAATCTGATAGCAAATATCCCTTAATAGTAGTAGGTGATTTTACCAGTGGAAAATATGAAAAGAAAATTAGAGATATTATCTCTAAATCTCCAAATATTCATCTACTTGGTTCAATTTATGATTTAGAATTACTTAACATGTTAAGACAGCATAATTTTGCATATATTCATGGGCACAGTGTCGGAGGGACCAATCCATCACTTTTAGAGGCTATGATTATGAAAAATTTTATTGTTGCTCATGATAATGGTTTTAATCGTGAAGTGTGTGGGGATTGGGGACTCTATTTTAGTGATTCAACAGATTTAATGAAGATAATTAATGAGATAAGTAATACCAGCGAAAATTTCTCATTTAAACTAAAATCGTTTGAAAGAGTCAAAAATAAATATTCATGGAGATTAGTAGTTGAAAGTTACTGCCAATTATTTAAAAGTTAATAATGTATTTTTAGGGCAAGGTGCATAATTTGCAGAATAAAATAAATGGAAAAAAATGTGATTTATGTGGATCATCCCAGGCAAAATTTTTATTTGCAAGTCACGATCGGATGTTTCCTGAAATTAAAGGAACATACAATCTATTTGAATGCGAAATCTGTGGTTTGATGTTTATACATCCCTCACTATCTCAAAAACAGTTGTCGAAACATTATCCTGAAGATTATTCTGTATTTAATAGAAATGACGAAATTAATCATTTAAGGAAGATTTTTTCGCTAGTGGAAAGTTTATACCTTTATTCTGAATATAAATCTGATAAATTTAATTTCCTTAAACTTTTACAAATATTATTTTATCCAATGAAGTCGTTATTTAGAAACATGAAGATAGTTGAAAATGGAAATTTTCTTGATGTGGGATGCGGTTTAGGTTACTTTTTATTGACTATGAAAAATTTAGGAATGAATCCTTATGGTATTGAACCCGGAAAAATAGATTATGAACTTGCAGATAAGTATAATTTAAATATATATAATGAAAATCTTTTGGATATTAAGTTTGACGAAAATTTCTTTGATGTTATTTCATTAAATCATGTTTTTGAACATGTTTCTAATCCTTCTGAAACCATGAAAGAGTTAAGTAGGATTCTTAAAAAAGATGGTTACTTAATTATTAGAATTCCTTTAGCGGATTCATACGCATTCAAATTTTTTGGCAGATATTGGGGTCAATTAGACACGCCCCGGCATTTATTCATATTCACATCTGAAAATTTAAAAAAATATGGTCTAAAGAATGGTTTTGAAATAGAAAATATTAGATATTGTTCTAATCCTCCTTTTCAAATAATCAGCTCAATATTTTATAAAATAGAAGATATGAACAATATAAAATTTGATCGGAAAATGTCTCAAAATTTATTTCTAATTTTCCTATTTTTACCCATATCTGCCTTTTTAAATATAATAAAGAAAGGCGATGAATGTGAAGTAACTTTTAAAAAGATTTAAAAATAATTTTGATATAAACTATTTCTTTATTGATAATTATAATATGAGGAATAAAATGGTATCAGGAGAAACTCTAATAGGTTCAAAAGTAACAGTTATTGGCCAATCATCTTCTGATGGTTCGGGTGTAGCTGGTAGCGCAAGGTTAAAAAACATGATCAATGTTTTTCTTAATTTAGGAATGGATGTTGATCTTATTTCCTATTCCTTTTTCTCGAATAAATTTCGGATTGAAATTAATGAGGAGGGGGCACTGAAAACAATAGTTTTACACATCCCGTCTAAATTACCCAAATTTTTAAAACCGCTGGTAATATTTCCAGTTTTTTATTATTCACTTAAATCATGTATTGATTCAGATATTGTATTTTCTGATTTCATAACGGAAGTTGCATATATCCCATCAATAGTTTTAGGAAAATTATTTCATAAACCAATAGTTTTAGATTTAATAGATTTGAATTTTTTTAGTGTAACAGAATTTATGAGAAAATATTTTATAAAAAAGGCAGATCTAATTTTTGCTATTAGTTATTATCTTTTTAATCAAGCAAAAAGCCATTATGGGTGTAAAAATGTGTCATATTTTCCGAATTTCATAGACACGGATCTATTTAAATTTGACATTTATTTTAGGAATGAAAAAAGAAAAGAGTTAGGTTTAGATGGTTCTGATATTGTAATTGGTTATACTGGGTCTTTCGCCGCATATGAAGGATTATCAGTCCTTATTGATGCATTCAAAATCTTGAAAAAAAAATATCCATCTGTTAAACTGGCAATTATGGGGAAAGCTTACTTTTCAGGTGATGAAAACATTAATAAAAAATTAAAAGACCTAAATATGCAAAATGATGTTTTATTAATTCCATCCCAACCTTATGAAAATGTTCCGAAATTCCTATCAGCATTTGATATCTTAGTTTGTTCTAAGATCGATTGTGAAATAAATAGAGTCGCGAATCCTGTTAAGGTTACGGAATACATTTCTATGGGTTTGCCAACAGTTTGTTCTGCTGTTGGTGGGATAATCGATACAATTGATGATGGAATCAATGGTTTTCTTGTTATTCCTGGAGATGTTGAATCATTGGTTAAACAACTAGAGTGGATAATTATGAATCCCAAAAAATCAAATGAAGTAGGTAGAAATGGGAGAAAAAAAGCCGTTCAAGAGTATAATTATGCTGCCATGAATGAAAGTGTGAAAACTGCATTACTTAAAATATTATAGTATATTGATTCAGATAAAGGGATATTTATGATAAGAAATCCAATAAAATGGAATGATTGGAAAATTAAGAACTTAATAATTATTGTATTGAGTCTTCAGTGCTTCTTATGGGGTTTATTACTATTGGAATCATACGGGATAAAGATCCCCATTTTAAGAGAATTATGTGGATTTATTTACATTGCATTTGTGCCCGGAGTGTTAATTCTACGAGTTTCCAGACTACACAAGCTAAGCACTGTAGAAACAGTTTTATATTCTGTTGGATTGAGCTTAGCGCTCTCAATGTTTATTGGGTTTTTTATAAGTTTTTTATACCCAATTATAGGCATTGATAAACCTCTATCTCCAATTCCCATAATGGTAACATTGGGAATAGTAATAAGCTCATTATGTGTTTTAAGCTATAAACTTGATGAAAATTTTTTTGAAACAGAAAAAATTGACATTAAAGATTATTTAAATAATAAAACTTTATTTCTATTTCTAATTCCATTTTTAAGCATATTTGGTTCATATTTCATCAATTATTATAATAATAACTTGATAACCATATTTTTATTAATAATCATCGGATTAATAATTTTATTAGCTGGTTTTAATAAAATACCAACAAAATTATATCCATTAACGATATTGGTATTATCTCTATCTTTATTATTTCATAATTCATTAATATCTAATTACATTGGTGGTTTTGATATTCAAAGAGAATATTTCGTCGCCAATTCAATTCTTATAAATTTCAAGTATGAACTTATATTCCCTCCAAATCTAGTATTTTTCACAGATGCGAATTCACTTCTAAGCATAACGACACTTCCAGCAATGATTTATCATGTGTGTGGAATAAAATTAGTATGGATCTTCAAAGTAATCTACCCTTTATTATTTATATTAGTGCCTCTTGGATTGTATCGCCTTTTTAAGGATCAAACAAACAGCAATGTAGCATTTTTCGCATGCATATATTTCATAACATCTTATAGTTTTTTTTACAATATGATACAATTGATGCGTGAAATAATTGGAGAAATCTTCTTAGTGGCCATTTTATTGTTAATTTTTAATAAAGTAATTGATGTTAATAAAAAAAGTCTACTTATGGTAATATTCCTTTTTTCGCTGGCTGTATCTCATTATGGATTAGCATATATATTTTTAGCAATAATAATTGGTTTTTATGTGCTACAATACATAACAAATTGGTTAAAAGGCTATAGGAACTATCAAATTACGTTAAATTATGTATTGCTATTTATTACCTTTGTTTTAGCATGGTATATTTATAACTCAAATTCGTCAGTTTTCATTTCCATTGTAACAATCTTTGATAATATTATTAATGCATTTATGTCCGATTTTTTTAATCCGGATTTAATACAAGGTTACAGCATAATAGTAAGTAAAAATACTTATTTAAATACCCTGGCAAAATATATCTATTTAGTTTCCCAATTTTTAATTATTGTGGGGATATTAGGTTTTATTTTCAAGTTCAGTGATAAATTTAATAAAATTTTTAAATTTAGAGATATATTCGATGAGATGAATATTGACAATGGATTCTATTTTTTTGCCTGTGTTAATGTTTTTTTACTTATTTCTTGCATTATATTGCCCTATTTTGCTTTATCATTGGACACGGTTCGAATTATTCAAATCGCAATCATAGTTTTATCGCCTTTCATGGTTATGGGGTTTTTGATAATAATAAAAATGATAAATAATTTTATAAATAAAAATTACAATTTCTATCCATACAAACTAATTTCAATATTTTTAGTAATATTTTTATTTTTCAATGTTGGATTAGTACAAGAAGCTTTTCAAGAACCTTACAAACCTACAATGGCATTTAAAAGTGTTAATGATCCGCCTATCTTTAATGAAGAAGAGATTGGAAGTGCAAAATGGATCACGCAAAATGCTAACTGTTCTTATATCTATGGGGATTCCAATAGTTTTGTATTTTTAAATAGTTTCGTAGGTCCAAAATCACGACAATTTTTATTTTCAATTGATCAGCAGTCATTTTTACCCCTCAAAAGTAATTCATGCATATATCTGAGAACTAATAACTTTATTGATGGACGGATTTTAGTTCCTCACGCTTCTAAATATTCTAGGGGTAGTGAGAGGTTTATAAATACTACATCTTTAAAAAATATCTTATTAAATAAAAATAAAGTTTATGATGATGGGAGTGTTGTTTATCTTTAAGATAAGAGATATTGGTATGGCTTTTCAAGGATCAAATGATATAAAACAATTAAAAATTTGTTTTATTGCTCCAAACGCATACCCATTGATAACTAAAACTAAACCAAATAACGTAATAGGCCCTGATTTAGATCAAGTAACAATAGCAGAGGCACTTCATCATGATGGGTATGAAATCAGTTTTATAACATATTATGATAATGACTTTAAAGGAAAAGAATTTCATAATATGTCTTTAATAAAAATGCATGATCCAAATTCAAAAATAAACATTTTTTCTAAAGTATTTAACATATGGAAATCCTTAAAAAAAGCCGATTCTGATATTTATTTCCATTATGGTGATTTTATGGGTTTAACTTCTATCTTCGCTTTTATAAATGGGAAAAAAAGCGTTTATAGAATTGGATCAGATTTTTTTGTTAATAAAGGAATTGTTAAGGAGAAAATTCGTGAGTTCAGCAATTCAAAGTTTTCAATAAGATCAATTGGGAACTGGATTGATATTAAATTAGCTGACGCAGTTTGTGTGCAAACTGAATATCAATATAATCAACTAAAACAAAATTATGGTAAAAAAGGAATAATTATCAAAAACCATATTAAACTAAAAAATTATATTGAAAAAAAACCTGAAAAATTCATAGCCCTTTGGGTTGGTTCAATAGCTGAAGTGAAACAACCCCAATTATTTCTTAAATTAGCAAAAAAACTACCTAAAATAAGTTTTTGGATGATTGGTGGTAGCATAGATCAACTTGACGAAAAATTCATCAAATGTTCCAAAGATTTAGGAAATTTCAAATTTTTTGGTGCCATACCTCCTTCAGAAATTGATGAATATTATAAAAAAGCATCTGTACTCATAAACACTTCAATATTTGAAGGGTTTCCAAATTCTTTCATTCAAGCATGGATGTATTATTCTCCAGTCATCAGTTTAAATGCAGATCCTGACGGGATAATCACCCAAAAAAATATGGGGTTTCATTCAAAAAGTTATGAACAATTAGAAAAAGATTTAGAAATTTTAGTGGAAAATAAAGATCTAAGAATAGAAATGGGATCTAATGGTAGAAATTATGTTTTTAAAGAACATGATATCGTACTTATTGCACATAAATACAAAACTTTAATAGATAAATTATAATAGATATGGCTTATGGAATCAAAAAAACCGGATAAAGTTTTGATTAACACGATAGGGCCCTGGTTGGATAAAGGAGAATCAGGGATATTGATAGCTATGGTCAACTCTTTAAAAAAGATATCTCCAACTGTTGAAATAACGGTTTCAGCATCGACCTATAAACTATCTACACTTGACATAGAGAAATATTCAGGTTACTCTATGGAAGTCATACCTGGCATACTCTTTAAATTTCATGATTTATTGATCAATTTGACTAGATTACGTTTCAAACCTTTAAAAATGACAATAGCCTTTATCTATTTATCATATTTATTAATCTCAACCTCGATCTGGGCTTTACTTTACAATTATCTGAATATTGATTTGGGAATCAGTAATAGGGAATTACTAAGAAAATATGCAGAATCAGATTGGATTTTTGTTTGTGGAGGGCAAAATATAGTTCATTTTCATCAGTTTCCATTAATCCCATTATATGAAATATTTATCAGCAAATTATTACAGAAAAAGGTAATGTTATATGCCCAATCAAGTGGTCCTTTCTTACATAACTACAGTAAACCATTTATCAAATGGATTTTAAATAAAACCGATATAATAACTACTCGAGAAAAAATTTCTAAAGATACTTTAATCGATTTAGGGATAAAAGTACCGTTATTTGTTACTGCAGATGCTGCATTCACTCTTCCATCCATATCTAGACATAAATCTTTATCTCTTCTTAAAAAAGACAGTATTTATTCAGATGATGATTTGAATATTGCAATAACCGCCATACCTTGGGATTTCCCTAAAGAGTCAAACTGTAAAAAAAAGGTTGATATGTATGATAATTATGTCAATTCCCTTGCAATGGGTGCTGATTATTTAATAAAGAAATACAATGCTAATATCATATTCTTTCCACAAGTAACTATTCCAGATATAAAAAATGATATACCAATATCTAAAAAAGTATTGAGCAAAATGCAGAATAAATCAAATGTATCTATTTTGCAAAAAGATTATTCACCTGAAGAATTAAAGGGTATGTATGGTTGTATGGATCTACTTATTGGAACAAGGTTTCATTCATGCATATTTTCACTTTCCATGGATGTATCTACATTAGCAATTGAATATGATGGTCATAAGGCTTATGGGATTATGAAATTGTTGGGATTAGAAGAATTTGTTATTGAAATTGAAAAAATTAATTTAGAAATTGTTAAACAAAAAACTGACGAATTAATTAGGAATAATGAACAGATAAAGAAAAGAATTGAATCTTCAGTTAAAATATTAAAACAAAATAGTGAAAAAAATATAATTTTAGCTCAAGAATACTTATAATATGAATCTATTGATTATATTGTTTATTATTTTATTATAGATTATCAAAACGCGTAAATAGTTTTTTGAAGCTAAATATAAACTAATTTGAATCGAAATATCTAAAATGTAAGTGGAAACTGATGGTTTAATCAACTCTTGATTGTATTCAGGGATTTTTTTCCCGAATAATTTAAAAATTTTAAAACGAGCCTCTACCTTCTTTTTCGAATAGAAATAGCTCTGTAAACTAGATATATCTTCAAATGTTGTCTTCTTAATATCTATTTCTTGAAATCTATTCATTTGTTTTAAAATATTATCGGCGAGCTGTGTTCTTGAAATTATGGCTGTTTTCCCATATTTTTCTTTTTGATAAGCATAATTTCCTCTATAATCCCCCATAGATATGTCTGCAAGTTCTGCATTACAATCTGTACATAATCTACATCTGGATGAAATGAAAGACATGAAATTTGAATCATAGTATTTCCCAAGGGCCATAATTATTTCATTTTTATCTTTTGTTATTATTTTTAGAGAACCTGGCCAGCCATTACCTCTATAATGAATTTTTTTCACTTCCACATCTGTTATTCCCAGCTTTTTTAGCAAAAAAGACGTACCATGAAAGTTACATGTTCCGCTACACCACAAACCTATATGTAAAACTATTTTCCTTTTTAGATCTTTATTCAGTTTTTCAGCTTTGCGAATACCATGGATATGACAGGGCAACCCGACCACAGCAAATTTATCGGATGGACCGGAGTTCAAAATTTCTTTCAAAGCTATATTCGCAGGAACAGGGCAATATTTTGATTTAGAAGATTCTATTATCTCTTTTCGAGTTCTTGCAACAAATGGTTCTGGTTCAAGAGGATTTTCATCACGCATTTTGGTGACTAAAGCACCATCTATTATATCATTTTTAAGTGCAAAAATTAAAAGTTCAGTTACAATGCCCCCTGATGAGGAATCAAACCTTACTTTATTATCCTGTGAATATGCGACATAACAATCTAAATAGTTACCTGAAATTATGTTTTCCGGTTTTTTACCAAATAATTCTATATTTAATTTTGTATAATTCAAACCATGACCCGGACATACTTTATAACACATAGAACAATTATTACAAATTTTTTGGTCTAATGAAGGTAGATATATGCCCTCTTTAACTGTCATTGAAATTGCATTTCTCGGACACAATGCAACACAAGTACCACAACTAGTGCAAAGATCATCTCTGATAACATTTAAAATGTTTAAATTACTCATTTAATTACCTTTATGCTCTTTAAAATCTCTTTAAATAAATATTTGTCTTCATCATTAAAAGTATTTAATAAAAATAAGAGTGCAAAATATATTAAGCTTGCAAATATTGATATAACAAATATATTCATATCTCTAAAATAAAAAAGAAATAATCCCATTATTAAAGATGAGAAACAAGGTTTAAAGTAAATACTATTAATTTGTATTTCACTATAATATTTTCGAATAAAATATAAAATTATTAGATATAAAAATAATTCAGATATTATGGTGGTGATGGCTGCTCCAACATAACTTAAACTAGGAATAAGTGCTAAATTAAGCACGGTATTCAATAAAGCAGCAGTTCCAACACTGAATGTTCTCATCCCTTGTTTATCAATAGAAGTCAACAATGTCCCAGTTATACTGCTGATTAATCTTAAAGGTATAAAAACAGATAAAATTTGGAAAACTATTATTGAATTAATGTACTGACCTGCATAGAATAAGATTATAATTTTATCTGCAAACACAAAACAGAGGACTGCTATAGGGAATCCTATAATTGCCAAATATTTAGATGAAATTAAAGCAAATTTTTCCAAATAATCTTTTGAATGCAAAAAATAACGTGACATAACAGGATATATGCTGGTAGAAACCATGCCAGATATTATCATACTCAATGTCAATAAGGGATTATATGCAGCACTATAAATACCGACAGCTACATCATTTATTAATATAGACAGTATTACAGTATCAATCCTAAAAAAAAGCATACCGAAAAGCGCATTCAGCCCAAAAGGAACAGAAGTACTAATTAGATTTTTCATTATCTCGTAATCAAGTTTTGCTCTTTTGTTAGTAATTTTATGCAAGACGAAATAAATGCCAATAACAATATCGAAGATCCCGACAATAACATAAATATAAGATAAGAATAGCAACCCTAAATTAAGCAGCAGTACTACAAATCCTAATGATAATAATAATAACTTCTCTAATAATTGAAGTAAAGCAACATATTCCATTTTTTCAAATGCCTGAAAAAATGCTATAAACATCTGTGAAAATGAGCTTAAAATTGTGTAAATTCCAAAAAGATAAATAATAAAGTTTACATCTGCGGGATATCCTAATAAATTGCTTGTTAAAACTATTAATACAAAAGTTATCAATGATAGTATAACTTTTAAAAATGAAGCGTTAGTTAAATAGTTACTGGACAATTTTTTATTTCGGGCTATTTCTCTAACAATTAACTGACTAATCCCTATATCCGAAAAAATAACAAAAATTGATGTTAAAGATATAGCTAAATTATATACTCCAAATTCTGCCTCCCCTAAATATCTGGCAATATAAATAAGGAATAAAAATCCTAATAAGCTAAGAATCACTTGAGAAATACCAGTAATACTGATATTTTTAATGATTCTATTGATTGTATTCATAATAATCGTAAAAAATAAATAATGAATTTTTTTTTAAATTGTGATGGTAGTGAAGGTTGAGTTGTATGCGGTTTGTAAACTGATTCCTGTCAGGTCTTGTATGGCGTTTATGGGTATGTTTATGGTGTAGGTCATTCCTGGGGCGTAGTTCCAGGGTGGTGTTAGTGTTAGTGTGTTTCCGTTTATGTTTTTGTTCATTGGTTTTATTGTGCCGCTTGTGTTGGTTAGTGTGATGTT
>Ga0334899_1001001_pt1 | contig 29746 bp, 34 predicted proteins | sample GraSluR3_MG_FD_207219 | JGI IMG/M metagenome (GOLD analysis project Ga0334899, IMG submission 207219) | Sludge microbial communities from methane-producing bioreactor in Wageningen University, Netherlands - Granular Sludge_8_08-R3 | ecosystem: Engineered > Bioreactor > Anaerobic > Unclassified ...
AGGGGAAGTAGAATAAAACATATGACTCGTAGACTGTTTGGTGAGGAAATTTCGTATGAACAAGCAAGAGAAATTATTAGATCAAATATCGATAAATTACGTGAATGCGGAGGTGTGAGATGAGACGTTATTTAATAATAGCTTTGCTGCTATTTTCAATTATATTCTGCTACACATGAGTTTCCTACCTGGGTAGAGAATGCTATTGATAAATATGATGCCAATATCTGTCCAACCATGATTATGTCGTTCCAATCTTAACTTTAAATCGTGAGTATGTCCAATATAGTACTTCTCTTTTCGTTCAGAATACAAAATGAGTACATGATTCCTCATATTATCAGTAAATTGATTTTAAAAAATGGCGGGAGCGACGTGACTTCCCGATAAATCGGGACGACCTCCTGCGTTAATTTCCGCTTATTAATTTTTCAATAAGTTTTCTGCTCTTTAATCTCTTTAATTCAATCTCACGTTTGTATGCTTCAGATTTTGTTTCATAGGTCTCATAATAAACAATTTTCCAAGGGATACCGGCTTTAGTAGATTTTGTCCAACCATGATTATGTCGTTCCAATCTTAACTTTAAATCGTGAGTATGTCCAATATAGTACTTCTCTTTTCGTTCAGAATACAAAATGAGTACATGATTCCTCATATTTATCAGTAAATGGATTTTAAAAATGGCGGGAGCGACGTTCCGACAAGTCGGATAAAAAGAGACACCCAAGACTTCAACGTGAAAAAACGATTACCCGATAGCACAACCCTTTAATTTACTTATTGATAACTCGCTTTTTCAGTCGTTTTTTCAAAACTTCAATTTGCAGGTTTTTAGGGTATTTCCTTATCAGAACGAATCCACCTTTGCGGTCTTTTAAGGGAAGTTGACTGTCTCCTAAATGCCTTTATGTATTAGGTTTATCAAACGCTTGCTCGTTTAGGGATGAGCAAAACGCTGCACAACCATACCGTTTTTACGCTTTTTCGCTTTTTCACTTTCTGAAAAAACGGTTTTTCAAGGCAAAATGAAAAAACGGTGAAAAAACGATCGAAAATTCGGTTTTCTAATTTGCTTTTTCATTTTGTTGGAACTGAAATTCAGAAAGCTGTTTCTGATCTTGGGGATTTGATAGTTCATCAACTTTCATAAAAACAAATTCATTTAGTATTTTTATTGTTTCAAGTTCAAGGCGTGATTTTTTTCCTATTGAAGAATGAGAAACATCAATTTTGGCTTCTTCACCATTTTTGATCTCTGATACCTTTATAGTGATTATTCGCATATTACCTCCTCTATATATAGGATCGAAATGTGAGAAATATTGGGTAACATCAGGAAGTAATTGCTTAATAGCTATGTGTTTAGACTCGATAAATATTATTTTCTTGTGAGATCGAAATGTTTTATTAAATCATCAATATAGAAGATAAGTTGCTGATACATAGAAGAAACAGAATCTGCAAGCTGTCCTTCACGAATACCAATTCGCTTGATTGCTTTTTCATATTTAGATCCTTTTCTATGAGCTACTCCTGTTGATCTAATTATTTGAATATCTCGCAAAAGCTGACATAAATTTTCTGCATTGTCAAAAGAATTTTCTTTAAGAAATACCTCGAATAGAAACAATGATTGCCCTAGTTGTTTTTCATCAAGAGAGGATAATTTTTTTTGAGAGATTTTTTCTTTTAGCCCTTTTAGATTTAATGAATCAACAAATATCTTAGCAGTTAAAGAAATTACTTCATCGAATTCTTTTTGATTGTCATTCAACGGGATTCTCAAGCCAGTGAAATTATATTTATCTCGTTCATTTAAATTTAATATAAGCTGCCAATTATATTTCTCAAACCATTTCTCTAAAAATCTCTCTGTTTTTTGGCTTAATAAAACTGCAGGATTACAGCTATCAGCAAATTGACCTAAAAATGATCTTTTAAATCTTGTAGGACTTATTTTCCCATTTTCAATATAAATATTATAACTTCTCCAATATTGTTGCTCATGAAGAGGTAAACAAGTTCCTAAATCACCAAGAAAAACATTCACATAATCTTTACAATCATTATCCATTTTTAAGTACCAATAGTCACACCTAATTACACTATCACCTACTTCAAATTTATCATGGTTATCATAATATTTTTTAAGAACATCTTTTTTGAAAAAAACGGGAGTTAAATAATTAGGGGCATCAGGATTAGCACCAAAATAATTTGCTAATTTTGATGGATCACAGGTGAATTCAATATCATGACCCATTTTATCTTTATCTATCAAAAATGTTATGTATTTCTTCTTTTCAAATAATGTAGGTATTTGATCATGTTCTATTGGATATAGATAGCTTTTACCTCTGAACATTACATTTTTTATTCCACCAACCCAAATAGGAAAATATCTTTCAATAATATAAGTTCCACCTTTCTCAAGTAAGTCATAACTTTCTACTGAATATCCAAAATCACCTTTAAAATATCTTAATACTTCAGAAAAAATTACAAAGCATACCTGTTTAACACCGATAAACTCCCACAAGTATTTAAAATTAACTTCTATCTTAGTAGGAGAATATTTTATTACACAGTCTTTTGCCCCATACTCATCATATCTGTAAAAATTATTATCACCAGCTTGATATAAGTTATATCGTATCCTGAACTCTTCACATACCTCAGGATAATACAGATTTTCTTCCCTTATATCTCTCAAAAAAATAAAAGGTTGAATATCTGCTCCATGAGAATAGCTTTCATAACCATAAACAGTTTTGCCGTTTTCATGATATTCAACTTCAGAAGCAGGATGACCTGGTTTAGTCAAATCCCACCCAGACGAACCTAACTTCTCTTTAACGAGTTCTTTTTTTATCAGTGCACAATAAATACTTATCTCTTCTTTATCCTTTTCATCCTTCCTTTCGTAAACTGTAATCCATTTCGAATTGAAGATAGTATCTTTATGAAAGGTTATCCAATCATTATAAAACAAGTATTCTTTTTGCATTTATACTCCAGTTAAACCACCCTAAACAACAATGCCATCTCACCGAGTATCCTGAAAGTCTCCAGCTCGTACTCTTCTAATACAATGACATCGTATTCCTGATTCAGCGGTCTTAGAAGAACTCGCTTTTTCTCTTCATCGAGCTGTAGTTTCTTGAGTGTGATACCATCCGGTGTCTGGCAGGCACATATTTTACCATTTAAGTTTAAAAGATCCGATGATTCATGTATGACCACAATATCACCATCGGAAATTCTGGGAGACATACTATTTCCCATTACCTTAAGAGCGCAATAAGTTTTTTCCTGATCTGATAAATAGGCTCTGGGTATCTCAATATACTTCATGGGATCAGCATCGTGATTCTTAACGGGTTCTCCGGCAGCAATCTCTCCATAGATAGGGAAGGTGACGATTCTGTTTTCAAAAGGATTAAGTCTGTAGTTAAATACAGATCCGTTTCCTGATAACTCTTCCAGATTCTTCTTTTTTCCATCCTGATTTAACTTTCCATCTGCACCCGGAATGAACATTTCACCCTTGCCGGTGATCAACCAGTTAAGATTAAGTCCATAAACTTCATTAATGCGAGCCATAGCAGGTGATGACGGTTTACTTGGCTTGGTTCGATTTACCCAATCGGAAACATTGCTCTGTGTTACTTCAATCGCCCTCGCAAACTCGGATTTCTTTATCCCAAGCACATTTATGAAGGCTACGAGCCTGTCCTTCATATCCATTTGATCTCCTTTTTAGCCCTCTGTGGAGCTAAATTTCGCTATTGCAAGGAACTGCGAGTGTTGGCAGTTTTTCCTTGACTACATCGCATAGCTATAATTTCATAGCTTCGCATAAGACATAAGTTGCAACATTGCGAAGTATGTCAATAAAAAAAACAGGAGGTTCCGGTGAGATCACCTTACAAACCAGAAGAAATGAAAGCAGCAATGGCGCTTAAACGCTTTACTATAATAGCGTTAGCGAAAGAAATGAGCATTTCCCGTAGAACTCTCGATTATTTTCTAAATGGAGAAATGGGAATGAGTCGAGGAGAAGAATTGTTACAAAAATTACAGCCTGAATTAGCTGAAATAGGCAAATTAACTAAGAAAATCAAGAGACGCAAACTTCAACATTGCGAAGAGAGTTGATTATGGAATGCAGAGAGCTAACTATCGAAGGGATCCAATCGAACTTTTCGGTCAGCCAATCCTCTGCTTATAGAATGGCAAAGAGTAAAGGATGGGATTTTGTATCAAAGCCACTTCCCAGAGGTGGTCGCAGAAAGTTTTACCTTGTACCTGAGAAACTGATACCTGAAAAGAAGGCTAAACCAAAGAAGAAATCACTTCCTGAAGTTGTTAAAGCAGAGGTTGTGAAATATGACCCGACCATACCTGATTTGATTCCTGCAAATAAAATACCAGAGCATGAACTCTATCGAGCTCAATTAAAAGGTGCTCTATGTGATAAATTATTAGAAGCTATCGAAAGTACAGTAAGTAAAAGTAAAGCCATAAATGATATTGCCGATGCTTATAATTCAGGTTACCTGTTACCTGAACTATTGGCTCTGGAAGGCAAACGCACAACTCGCACCTTTAGAATGTGGCTTAACACTTATGAAGAGAGTGATAAAGATTTCAAAGCATTAACCAGACTGTCCAGAGCATCCAATGGTATGAAGGCTACTGATCAGGAGCAGAACTTCCTCTTAGGTCTTCTTCTGGATGCCAATAAAATTAAAATCGGTTCTGCTATCAGAAAGCTGAAGCAGTTACATAGATTAAAGATAATAGATTCACCAACCAGCTCAAGAGCATTACGCAGATGGGTAGAAACTTGGCGAGATGCTCATCTCCAGCAGTGGAACCTTCTGCGTAGAGGTAAGAAATACTCCAAAGACCATTATGTAATGAGTCTGCTTCGTGAAGAAGCACTTGAGGTTGGCGATGTCTGGGTAGCGGATGGTCATAAGCTGGCATTTGATATTATTGATCCAGTCTCCGGCAAACCAAAACGCATGATGCTGATTCTATTCTTTGATTGGGCATCAAGATATCCTGTGGGAGCATCCATAGCCAACACCGAAGATTCAGAACATATCCTCTTAGCACTTAGAAATGGCATCATTCACTGGGGTGGCAGACCAAGATTTGTTTATCTGGATAACGGTAAAGCCTTCAAATCAAACCTGTTTCATGAGAAATGGGAAAGTCACGATCTTGAGAAAGAACTCTGCGGAGTATTTCCAAGATTGGATATCGAAGTTGAATTTGCCAAAGCCTATAATGCCAGAGCCAAAGTAGTTGAAAGATTCTTCAGAACCTTCCAGGAAGATTTTGAAAGATATATGGCTACCTTCAGAGGAGCAAGCATAGCCGATAAACCAGCCTTCCTGATGCGTAACGAGGAATGGATACGATCACTGAGAAAACGAGAACCACTCACACTGGATCAGGCAAAACAACTGATGGCAGTTTACTTTCAGGAATTCTATGGCAAAACTCCACATGGTGGTCTGGCTGGCAAAGCTCCTCTGGAAGTATTTCAGAAAAATCCAGCACCGGAAGATCGTAGAATTGATATTACTGAGCTTAACTTCATGATGCTCAAGGTAGAGCAGAGAACCGTAAAGGCAAACGGAGTACAGCTTGCCAATATCCTTTTCTACCATGACTATCTGATGAACTATGTTGGAAAGAAAGTTTATCTGCGTTACGATTTGATGGATATGAGATCTATTCTGGTTTATGATGAGAATGAAAAACTGATCTGTCAGGCAATGGCTCGTAAATCCACCCATCCCTTTGTTAAACTGGCAAAGGATAAACCGATGGCTCGTAAGGTCTGGAAAAAGCAACTGCAACACCAACGCAAACTGGAAAAGACACTTCAAGAAAGCTCTGCTGAGATTCGCAAGCAGGTAGAAGATGCTACTTCGGAATACATGCTGCCCCATATTGAAATGACAAAATCGATATTTAATGATTCTGGTCTGCTAACACATAAACCAACCACCAATCCCAACTCAGAGCTTGATCAAATGGCAGAGAGAACAGCCAGCAATCTCATGAACGCAAAACCAATCACCAAAACCTCTGAAGAAGAGGGATTGGAGAACTTAGATAAAATGCTGAAGAAAATAGGAATAGATTAGGAGATTATTATGCGAGAATATTCACTTGCCCGTACCAGTAATGTTAGAAAAGCAGAAGAGTTATTTACCTATCTGCAGAAACGACCCAAAACAGAAATGGTTGGTCTGGGTCTTATCTACGGACCTCCCGGTCTTGGCAAAAGTAGATTTGCCAGACAGACAGCCATTCAAAACGATTACATCTACTTCAGGCTGGAAGCTACCATGACAGCCAAAGCGTTTGCCATTAAACTGCTGGAGAGGATTCATCAACACTTTGGAATGCAGTCTTTAAAGATCAGAGGAACCGGAAGCGAGATATTTTCCAGAGTAACCGACATTTTAGAGAATTACAATGATATCGTGATTGTAATTGATGAGATCGATTATGCTTTCAGATCTCAAAAGATACTGGGAAGCATTCGGGATATCGTTGATGAAACACTGACTACCATAGTTCTGGTTGGTATGACCGATGCTAAAAGCAAACTCTTAGCTTTGGACAGCCACTATTTTGATCGCTGCAATTTCTTCTGTGAATTCAAACCCATGACTAAAGATGATATCAAACTTCTCTGCGATGAGATCTGCGACGTACAACTTACCGATCCGCTGGTTAAGCATTTATCAAAGAAAACTAAAGGCAATATCAGGAAGCTGGTTAAATCTTTATATTCTATTGAGGATATGGCTAAAGAAAGAAACCTGACCACTATATCACCTGAACACATGGCAATGAGGAACTAAGATGAAACTATCCCAAACCAAGAAAGTAAAAAACTTCGTAGATTTCTATGGCAAGCCGTTTACCATTGATAATGTTACCGGAGAGACTGGTCTTACGCATGTGCAGGCTCGAAAAGTGGTAGCCAAGTTGATGCATCTGGGTATGGTCAAGATTATCGCTACCGAAGGCAAACGCAGAATCTACCTGAAGAATAAAGACTACGTTGAGAAAAATCCCATGAACAATTATGGGTATGAAATTGATTTTATTAAAGAGTTATCACGTCTTATCAAAACCGGCAACTATCACAGCCAGAGACAATTGGAAATGAAGATCGATGCAGAGAGAGGGAAGATATCACGCTATCTGGTAGCAATGGCATCTATTGGTATGATTACTATCGAAAACGATTATTACAAATTTAAAGCTGAGAAAGATTACCTGCTGGTCGGCAGTAAGGTAGATAAAGAAATATTATTAAAATTCCGAGAAAAGAACAGAGCAGAAAAAGAGGTGAACATGGCAAAACAAAAGGTTTTAAAAGACGCATCAGGTCGAGAGTATCCTGCTAAAATTCTCGATCCTCAGATTGTAAAGCGGGATACACTGGTTAACAGAGTAATGGGCAGAGCAGCACGTCTGCATGATAAAATCGCTTATGAGAAAGACAAAATGGCAGCAGATATCGATAAGTATCTGCAGAAGACAGCAGAGCAATATGGCGAGAACTGGAAAGGCAATGCGGAGCTGGTTTCCTTTGATGGTAAATACAAAGTGGAAGTCCGCAACCGAGAAAGAATTGAATTTGATGAGAAGTTGCAGGTAGCCAAGCAGAAGATTGATGAATGTCTCAAACGCTGGACAGAGGATTCCAACGTAAACCTGCAGGCTGTGATCAATGAAGCCTTCCAAGTTGATAAGAAAGGCGAGATAGCCAAACACAGAATCCTCGCCCTGCGTAAATACAACATCAAAGATAAAAACTGGAAACAGGCTATGGACATTATCGATGAAGCGATTCAGGTAACTTCCACTAAGCAGTATATAGCCTTCTACAAACGCAAATCACCCAACAGTCCTTTTGAACTGATCTCACTGAATTTCAGTGCGATATAACAGGTAGAGTAAGATAACAATGAACTCCGAGTTTCCGGAGTGTTTCTCTTTGCGCTAAAGTTTTATTAATATCATTGGCATACGTGGGCATCGCTGTTTGACGCTGATGCCCATTTGCTTTATCTGAATACAGGAGAAAAAAAGATGCAGGTTTTTAATGAACAAAGATGTTACACACCACTGAGAGTTTCTGAAATACTCTCGGTTGATATCAGTACAGTCTACAGACTGATCAGAGACATTAATGATCCGCTTCCGGCATTCAGGCTCAAGAACAACGGGCAATTACGAGTGCATGGCAAGGATCTGAATAAATACTTTGAGGATCACAAGGTGGATCCGTTAAACGAATAATGATGACCCAGAGACAGGCTGAGTATGCAAGGAAGCTGAGACGCAATATTGTCATCTTCGCAAAAAATGATCTCCAGATGACTATCGATCAGCTTCATGATCAAATGTATGATCTCGGTTACGGAACTTCCCTGAGAAAGCTCAGCCTGTCTTCCCTTATTAATCTTAACACTACACTGCATGGTAAAACTCCCCACATTCACGAAATACTCGATGCTCAGGGCAAAAAGATCTGGGCTTTGTATAAACTCTCGGATTGGTCAAAAGAGAAGCTGTACGGCTTCATTGCTCAACATTTTGGCAAATCCGGCATCAAATATCTAACCAAGCAGGAAAAAGGTGCTTTGATTAAAGTCTTGGAAAACTATGAACAGCCGAGAATACAAGATTAAACGAGAATCCGCTAAAAAACTCTATCTCAAAGGTGAAACCGATATTAAAGCTTTAGCTCGTATCTATGGTGTTGCCGATAAAACAATGCGAAACTGGATCAAGAAAGGCAACTGGAATGATGAGCTGGATGAGATAGCAAATTTAGAGGATGAGATTCGGATAGCTGTGAAAAAGGCTTTAATCAAAGCTCTGAAAGAGTATGCCAGAGCTCCGCAGGATACAGCTCTGCAATCGCTGGTATCGCTACTGCGTCAATACTCCAAGAATATCGAGCCTACCAGAGATTTTATCGAGTATATGAAGAAGTTCCTGGATTGGTTGATAGATTTCTATTTAGCACGAAATGATGAGCAGACAGCGATGGCAATCCAGAGGGAGATCTTAGGAGCTTCCGGTATTGTAGAATACTTCAGGATGCGTGCAACCAGTGGTTAAGTTTACTCAGGCAGATTATAAGAACTTCTCTCAGATAGCCGAAAAGACTGCCAGTGTAAAACCATTTCTCAATGATACACCTGCCAAGAAATCCAGAAGAATCAAGAAAGCTACTGCAGATAACTGGCAGGCATTTTCCTATTTCTGTAAAAGCTATTTTCCACATATCTTTAAACTTCCATTCTCGGATGATCATAAAGAGATGTTCGAGACTACCGAGTATTACAATGGCATTACTTCCATTACCGGCTATCGTGGTCTGGGGAAAACAGTTCTTATGGGAGTCGTCTATCCAATTTGGAAGATCATCAAAGGTGAAAGGTATGTTATCCATACTGCAGCAGATGCTGATCTGGCAGAGGAAAGAACTGCCTTTACCTGCAATGAGCTAACCAATAACAAAAGGCTGCAATCAGATTTTGAAGGTCTTATTCCTATCGATAAAGATGAATCTGATTTCTACCTGCAGAACCGAGCCAGAATCCGAGCCAGAGGAATAAAGCAGTCTTTCAGAGGATCTATCAATCCCAGAACTTCTACTCGTCCCGGATTGGTTATCTGTGATGATATCGATAAAGAAGAGAATATCGGTAACCAGTCCATCGGTAGAAAGAAGATGGATAAGATCGTACAGGAGATTGGTGGTGCTTTAGATCCTAAAGGCAATGGTAAGATCATCTGGCTGGGTAACCTTGTGCATCCCAATTATGCAATCTGCCAATTTCAGCAAGGGATCATCGATGAGATCAAATCCAACAAGAAAAGATTTAATCCTGATAAAGTGCAGCATCTATTTACCGATGGCAGGAGATTATTGCGATTTCCGATAGAGCTGAAGAATGGAAAATCCGCATGGGAAGATCAGTATCCCACCAGTGAACTGCCAAAACTCAAGCAGAAGTTTGGTCTGACTGGCTACCAGCGAGAGTTCTTGGGTAAACCTGTGATTGAAGGTAATATGTTCAAGTTTCACTGGTTCTCCAAATACTCCAGATTACCCAAGCGAATGAAGAAGGTCTGGATGTATGCTGATCCGGCATGGGGAGAGAAAGGTAGCTATAAAGCTATTATCTCTGTTGGTTATGATGGCAATCGTTTCTACATAATACACGTCTGGATTAGGCAAACCGAGAACAGCAAGTTCTTCAGCTATTATTATGATGCCTACACTGAGCTATCCAAGCGATACGGAATTCATTTCCGTTCTGCAATGGAAACCAATTTTGGTCAGCACAGGATCCTTTCCGACTTTGATCGCTGGTGTAAGGAGAATAACCGGAATCCGATTTCTCACCGTATCAGAAGAATCAATAATGATAAGAACAAAGGACTCAGGATTGAGCGCACAGACACCGTTATTGAAACCGGAAAAGTACAATTTCCGGATGGACAGGATACTCCTACTCTGATCAATCAATTTCTTACTTATCCTGATGGTTATGTAGACGGTCCAGATGCTCTTGCCGGATGTCTGGAGAGATTTCCCGAATATGATGTCGGCAGAAATAGAGTCAGAGTCAGGAGCTTTTCCTTTTGAACTATTATGATCAATTGATGTATAAATACTATCGCATCCTCAATAATGCTTGGAAAAAAGAAGTGAAGGATTCAGCAAGGCAAGCGATTCAGATGCTTTCTGATCTTCCCAAAAGTGAGAAGCTCAAAATCAGGCATATTGACGACATTTTAGAGATAGTAGGCTCCAACCTCAGTGAAGACTTTTCATCGCTTGTACGGCAGGATACGAAGGCTTTTATTCAAAAGTCTCTCAGGCTGGGCATCAATGATGTTCAGAAGCAGGTTCCGCATAATACTTCGATTGGTCTTTATGGGATTCAGGAACGTAAGCTGGAATCACTTATAACCAAGCAGAATCTCTTTTGGATAGGCAATAGATACGGAACTGATATTGAAGTTGGATTCAAAGAAACTCTAAAAGAAGCTGTATCCTCCGGCTATACCAGAGAGATGCTGGCAGATAAGCTCAAAGAGCAGTTTCAGCACTTAGGTGAGAAATCGTCTCATTATTGGCAGGGATTGGCAGAGCATACAGCTCTCAGAGTAAGAGAATTTGGTAGGCTTGAAGGCTACAGAAAAGCCGGAGCTGTTGGTTATCGATTAGTTGTTATTTTGGATGATCGAACATCTGAGATCTGTAGAGCATTGGCTGCTCAAGATAAAGTATATCCTCTAAGTGATGCAATCGAAACTATGGAGCAGCTTATGAATATTGATACTCAGAAGCATTCACTGGAGACAGTTAGAGAAATGACAAAGGAAATAGCACCTTGGGTATCGGAGAAGCAGGTTGAATATGATCCGCATGGGAAAGCGATTGGTGTTTCAGGAAATCATACTCCGTTTCCACCGTTTCATTGGAAGTGCAGGACGACTACGGAGATTGTTTATTAAGGGTTTATAAAAAGGCTATATCACCACATTTAACAAAGGCAGATTCGTCAGATAAGAGCAACATCCAATCATCTTTGGAAGCCTTTTGGTGTCCAAAAATATAACAGTTTTTGGAAGCATATTCACATAATTTCTCAAATTCATCGGCTTTGAAAACTGGTGTCATGGGAGTTCCTTCAGTAACATTTTCATATAGTTGGATATGTGTAAGATCATCTTCAGAAAATTCAACTTGTCTGTAGTATTTCTTGTTTGGAGCTTCTCCACTCCAGTCAGCATAGTTAGGATATTTCTCTTTCAAGCTTGGATCTTCAATTAAATCATGATGTGTTCCATTATCCCACTTCGTTTTATTATCTAACCATTCATTTAAGGCATCACCATAAAATCTGTAATACATTGGCTGATGTTTGCCATTTCCATTTTTTGGATGCTCCCAGTTGGCAGGTACTCTTCTAATTTCTCTTCCCATGTTATCTCCTTATTAATTTTCTAATTAACTGGTTGCAGTATATATTCTTAGGTAATATGTAGCAAGTCCTTAATAATTATTTTTTTTAAGATATAATAAAAGATATTGTATCGTATTTCAATAATTCAGATGAGTTTGAAAAAGCGATATGTGTCTCAGGAAATAATACTCCGTTTCCACTGTTTTATTGGATGTGTAGAGCTACTAAGGAGATTGTGTATTAGTAGCTATGTACCTTTCTTATGGTAGGGACAAACTGCTTTATCAACATTGTCATGATATGGATCATACCATAACAACTGCATGATATTACCAAAAGGGATGCAATAAAATCTTACGTTCCCAACTATGTGAAATGAATGTAGGGCATCTATATCATTTAGCTTGATTCTTTCTAATTCATTCTGTGCTTTTTTACTAAGATCTTCATATGGGATACGATGATTCTTTTTATCGTTAACCTCAGAGAGTTTCATAGTCTCATATTCACGCAACTTTTGAAAAACTGGGTTTGTCATATTAATTTCAAGAATATTGCTCCAAGACCATTCTGAATCTTCAGCTAATACTAATTTTCTGAAATGCCAAGCTAAATTCAAGTTCATTGCATTGTTTGGATCTAATAAGTTTTTGGGCTTTTTACCAGCATGTTTAGCTGATTTGTTCTTGGCTTTTTTGTTAGCTCTATTTCTTGCCATTGACTTATAAACTACTATAATAATTTGCGATATCTTCTAATTGTATTATCCTGCTTGATCTTTCCTCATCAGAAAGTCCCTTCCGAGCAATTCTCCAAGGATCTTCGCTATGTGAAAGCTCAATTAACCATTGGGCTGATTTATCTCCATAATGTTCAATAACTGCATCAATTGTCTCTAATTGAACTTCGTTTAATTTTTTATAGTTTCCTATAAGTAAATCATTTTCATTAACTGTGAATAATCCCTTTAATTGGAAGAATAATTCTCCTACAACAGGACCATTAGCCCAAGCTTTAATTGATTCAGAAAATAGTGGTTTTTCATCCCATACAAGCGACCATGCTTGGCAGTAATAAACTAATTTCTGCAATTTCATAGTAGATATGTTGCCAAGTCTTTTTAATATGTATGACGCCACGTCAAAAACATTTACAACAACAGTTGTATCTTCATCAAATTTTTTTTTGTCGGAATTTTCAATAAGGAGATTTGACTCTTTTTCGTAATCATCAATATCATGTTGCTGTTTTTCAACCACTATTATATCTTTATCAGCTTCGATACTATGTTGATCTTCACTTGGATTAGTTCCAGTATCATTCCAATGATTCTTTTCAATCATCATACTTCTCCATTAAATATTTTGAATATCCCAAGCTTTTATCGTACTTCTCATTAAAAATTCCAGTTACAAGAATTTCTTTAGCTTTAGCTGTATTCTCGACATTATATGAATAATTATAATCAAATTCGGTTATATTGGAATTCCTATTGATTGCAATCCTAATTTTATGATCAGTTTCGATAATGCTTAAATTCTCATTTGCTTGAGATAAATTATCAAAACTATAGAAATTTTGAGCTTTTTCAAAAGGCACTTTTGTCTTTTCTGTAAATACAATATTTATTCCTAAAGATTTCATAGGAGTGTGTTGTAGTTTTGTCAAAATATTATTTGATGCATCAATAAGTTCTTGATAGTATTCATCTTGATAATATTTTAATAGAAAGCATAGTCGCTCCTCAGATACTTCAAGTTTAAAATGAGGTAAATCAAAAATACGATGCAATACGGAATTCCCATGTATCAATACTTCTGTATTTACTTTTTTAGGCAATTTGCCATTAAAAATATTATTATTGAGCCATTTAGGATTAAATAACAATGAGTTCCATGAGCCCAAAAGTACAAGATTTCGAACATTTTCCCTTGGTTCCATTTTCTCTCCTTTACTTATCAATTAAATTAGGTAGTCTAATATGGTCAATTATTTTTCAATAACTAATAATACATATCCATTTCAGGTAACGAGTAATGCCTGACTTTACCAGTCTTCAATAATCATTTACAATCAGAAAGAAGATAGAAGAAGTTATGTTAAAGTGATTAAACGAAAGGTCATACACATTGTGCATAAATATTGTATAAGCGATCTTACAATATAAGTGTTTTGCAACATTAGGTTTGACGCTTTTTAGCTCAGGCAGCTAACGCTGTATTAAGTCAAATCAGATTTGTATGGCACTATTTAGATATGGTGTGTACTATATTGACTTAAAACGATTAATATCGAATTGATATAAGATGAACTCATATTTGAAAAGTTAAGAAACATCCGATTTTGACATTAATCAAAGCTCTTAATATTTATGGGCACCATCAGCACTTAGAATAAGAAACGGAGAGTTTAATGTGATAATAAATAATAAATATTGGTAAAAGCATGAATAGAGATATCATTAATTTTGTAAATAGTGAATCTATGATTTGACTTAATTGCGATGAAAACTTAAATTGATCATGAGGTAGAAATGAAAATAAAAGATTTGTATAAGCTAATTGATGTCTTTGATATAGATGATATTGAGAAGAATTTAATGTATTTGTTTTTAAGAAAAAACAATATTGATTATTCAAATAATAGCATTCTGGCTATATACTTTAAGGATTTTTCTGAGAATGATGTTATTTTAAGGCTTTTGGATTGTTTTGAGATTAATAGTATTAAAGAATTAGTGGCAGTTTTCGAGTTGCTTATTCCTAAAGGTGATAAAAAGCTTAATGGTGCTTTTTTTACACCAGATTACATTGTAGAATATATTATTTCAGAAATCAACCCCAAAGAAACAGATAAAACTTTGGATCCAAGTTGTGGGAGTGGAGCTTTTTTACTCGGGCTTATGGAATATTATAGTAATAAAAATTGCAATTTAAGAGAAATTATTAAACATAATATATTTGGCATAGATATTTTAGAGTATAATATTCGACGGGCAAGATTAATTATTGTAACATATGCATTAATGAAAGGGTTTAATATTATTGATACAGACTTGAATCTCTTTCAACTTGATACTTTGAGAAATGTTGATTTTGTCAAAGAATTAAAAATTAACAATATTGTTGGAAACCCACCATATGTAAAGTATCAAGATCTTGATGATTCAAACAGAACATATCTAAAAAATAACTTTAATACACTAAACATAGGTACGTTCAACTTGTATTTTGCTTTTTTTGAAGTTGGTTTCAATGTACTACCTGATGAAGGTAAATTAGGATTTATCACACCCAATAACTATTTTACATCCTTAGCTGGTAGAAATTTACGACAATTCTTTAGAGTAAAAAAAGCAGTGAGTAAAATCGTCGATTTCAGGCATAAAAAGATATTCGATGCTCAGACATATACAGCAATAACTTTTTTGGATAAGAAAAATAAAGATTCAATCTTATTTGATCATATTAATCAGGAGCAAGAACCAGTTGATTTTCTTAGATCATCCTCTCTTTCAAAAAACTACTATTTGCATTTACAAGATCGAAAGTGGAGATTGTTGAGAACAAAAGATCAGCAAAATATAAGAAAGATTGAATCTATTGGCACGCCTATTGGAGACATATTCGATATTGCAGTTGGTATTGCTACTTTGAAGGATGAATTGTACTTTCTGGATTCAAGGGTAGAATTAGATGGGTATTATATTAAAGAATACAATGGGGGCAGATATAAAATAGAAAAAGAGATAACAAAGGATATTTTTAAAATTTCAGATTTTAAATCAATTGAAGAAATATCAAAAAATACAAGAAAAATCATCTTTCCTTATGAGGTAGTAAATAATAAAGCTATTATTATTCCTATTGACCGCCTAAAAAAAGAATACCCCCAATGCTATGATTACTTTATAAAAATAGAAGAATCTCTACTTAAAAGAGATAAAGGTAAGAGAAAGATTAAACCTTTTTATGCATATGGTAGATCTCAGGGACTTAACAGATTTGGTAAAAAAATATTAACACCTACATTTAGCAAATTCCCACGATTTATGCTATGTCCTTCATCATCTGCACTTTTCTGTAATGGGTACGGCTTATATTTTAGAGATAATAATGCAATAAACGAAATATTTGGTAACATTTGGACATTTGAGAATGCAGACGTTATATTAAAAATTATAAATTCAAATGTGATGCACTATTTTGTTAGCAAGACCAGTGTTGGAATAGAAGGTGGTTATCCATGTTATCAAAAAAATTTCATTGAAAGATTTAACATTCCAGAATTTACTCTTAAGGAGATAAATGAATTAAGGAATATCAATGATAAACAATTAATTGATGAATGGTTAGTATCGAAATATCAGTTAATACTCCCAGAACCAAATCTGTTTTGATAAACCTCCGTCAAATCAGACACAAATTTACTATAATTAAGCGTATCATACTTAACTTTTTGGTCTCTTAATAAACCAGCTTCAATAAGTTCTTCTGTACTATCAAAATATTTTGGTTTATCATAACTAAAATCAACGATTAGTAAACATACTCTTTCATATTTATATTCATCCCCCTCAAAATCAACACGATTGTTTACAGCATTAAATGATGAGATATATTTTGCAATATGATTATGAAGGTTTCTATTTTCTTTATATAAAACTCTTGATTGATTAGCTGCATCAGAGCATAATTCTTTTACAGCTATCATGTAGAATTCTCCCAAGACCATTTTATTGCATCTAACATGTAAATTTAAAGCTTCAGCAAAAGTTCTCTCATAAAGTGTATCGAAATTTTTTGCCATACTGCTTAATTGACTTCTCACATTGATAGAAAGTGTTTTTTCAGTAAATTCTTTGCCATAAAGATCAACATAACCTTTCAATATACCATCAAAATCTAATCTTTCACGCTTTGGTCTAATGTTTTTTGCAACTACACAAATGTCTTGAGCTTTCTTCTTTACAAAACCACATAAAGGCAATTCTCCTCGTGTTTCTCCTTTAAGAGGGCGAATCAAGTTTTTATCAATTCCTAAATTTATCAGATCAGTTTTAATAACTTCATGAATCAGTTGAATTGGCTGCGATGTTCTAATAAGGTTGTTCTTAGCTGCTGTACCGCCTGTAATTATCGCATTCTCTATCATTTCTTTAATTTCATTTAGTGCTCTTTGTAAATCCATATTAATCTCCTTCACATGATATATTATGCAATAAATTGAAGTGTTCTCTAATGCGCAATGAAAAAATGTGGTAACCAAAAACAACTCGATTTGCTTTATACTGTTACGTAATCTTAATACCCCCATGAGAATTAGTAATTTTATTGATTGGAGCAAGGTTAAGTTTTTTAATAAAAAAGAATTTAACTGCAAATGCTGCGGGAAAAGCAACATCTCAACTAATCTGGTTTTGAAGTTGGATTTAGCGAGAGAGCTGGCAGAAACTCCATTTGTTATCACCAGTGGATACCGCTGCACAAAACACAACCGAGAAGTGGGCGGAGTACAGAATTCTGCTCATGTCGTTGGTCTGGCAGTTGATATCGTAGTTCCCGATAATGTAGCAAGACTCAATATCCTTCGTGGACTTATCATCGCTGGCTTCCGCAGAATCGGTATCGGCAAAGATTTTCTACATGCAGATATCGATAAATCTAAACCTAACAGCATGTGGTTATACGAGGCTTGATTATGCTTCCTATCGATACAAATACTGCAATCTCAATCCTCAACCTAAACTCAGATGATAGAATAATCGCTACCTTTGATCAGCATGCTCAGAAAGTGGTTCTACTTCTGAAAAGAATTACTGATGAAGACATCTGGAATGACCTGCAAGCGGATCTTGCTGATGAGGATACTCAGAATTCCTTCAAATTCGCTTATAGCTATTATCTGCTTGTATCAGCAGTTGAGTTTTTGAATCTGAAAACTCTGGGTGAAGGTATAATCAAATCCACAGGTATCGATCAGCAATCCACTGAACTTCTCACTGGAAGCGAGATTAAAGCATTCAAGAAAAATCTGGAGATCCAAGCTCTTGAGCTTATCTCAGAATATCTCAATGAAGCTGGCTTTGATCGTTTGAAAGAGCTTAAAACCGGAAAATCAAAAATCAACCAAACCGGAATCAAAATAGCAGTAATATGACTGGTATCGATAAAGAAATCCTCAGAGCAATTTTCAAAGCAATCGAAAGTAGACTGCACCGAATTGGCAGTGTGATCGAAGGTGAAGCTCGTAGATTTATACTCCAGCAAAATATCAAAGACAAAGGTGATTTTTTGCAGAATACAGGATATGCAGTGCAATTCAATAATGCATCTATCGATCTTGTGGTAGGATCTAATGTTCCTCATGAGCAGTATGTCTTGGGAGGTAAAGTGCCTTCCTGGACTCCCATAGAACCACTCAAAGCTTGGGTAGATCGCAAAGGTCTGTCTTGGGTAGATAAGAAAACCGGAAAGCAGCTTTCAATTGATCAAATAGCATATATGATCAGGGCTAAGATCCAGCGGGAAGGTATTCCTGAACGCAACGTCTTTGCAGAGGTGATCAAGAATAAACAGCAGTGGATTTTTAGCCAGTTAGACAGCATCGAGGTAGCTCTATGACATTCACTGATAAACGACAAAAGATCATCACAGCTCTGGAAGACAGTGGAATTCAAAGTGATAACATCTCCTTCAAGAAAGATGAAATACCCAGAGATTTCCCTGCTGCAATCGTCACTCTCAATGGTGAGAAAGGCATTAAACCTACTGCAAAGAGATACTGTGAGTTCGAATATGATATCGCTGTTTTCCTGATTGTAGATGTAAATAAATCCGATGATCCGGATGCAGATATTCTGACTCTAACCAATACATTCAAAGGGCATTATCGTGCTGCTGTTGGCAGTGATATAACCAAGATCGATTATTATCCGGCAAGAGCTGATTCCGGCAGGAAAGTGCGCATAGCCAAGGTCTATACGGTGGTAGAATGAGAGTTCAAAAGATTGGCGGATACCAGATCGGGATAGTAAATACAGCAGAACTGTTTTCTAAAAACTATGCACCTAAAGCTGTAAATCTGGATTCTCTTAAGTGGGTTGGTAAGCGAAGGATAAGCAAATCTGCTGAAAAGAAGAAAGTGGTCTCTACTCCATATTCGATGGGTAATCTGCTCAAACTGCTGGAAAAGGATGAATACCATTCCGGCTGCATAGAAGCTAAGATCAATACCTGTCTTATGCAGGTTGAAGTTAAGAACTCCAACCTTAAAAAATGGTTCTTGGAAGCTGAATATCCGGGCAATGATGATATAACAACAACATTTGGTGAGTTCCTCAAATACTTCCTTTCTTGTGGTAATGGATTTCTACTCAAGATGCGCAACACATCAAATCAATGGGTGGGCTTGGAAAGACTGCTACCAACTGAAACTCAAATAGTAGAAAACTATGATGAGTTTGGCTTCTTCAAACCTGACTTCATTCAAGTAAAGAACGGCAAGAAAAAGCTCTTTTCCGGAGACGATGTAATCCATCTGAAAAATCCTACCCATAAGAGTAATACATGGGGATTGGCATGTTTACCTGTTGCAATTAATATCGAGATATTAGAGCAGATCAAAACCTTTGATTACAACAATTTCGTTAACGGTCTGCTGGTGGATTACTTCATGATCGTAGAAGGTGGAAGCCTGAAAGATGATGTGGTTGAAGATGCTGAAGGTAACGAAGTTTTGAAAGATGCTTTTACTGTAATTGAGGAAACCCTACAAGCAGCTAAAGGCAATAATAAATCACACACTACAGTATTAATCGAAACAGAAAATAAAGATGCTAAAATCAGATTAGAACCACTGCGTCAGCAGGAACGAGATGGTGGATTTATATCTCTGAAGAAAGATCTAAGAGAAGGTATATTCGCATATCACAGAGTTCCGGCAAGGATCGTTTCACAACTGATTCCAGGACAACTGGGTGGCGATAACAAATCCGACATGCAGATGTTCTATCATTTCGTGATCAAACCGCTGCAGCACCGCTTGGGTCAGGTTTTAGCTCAAGAGTTCAATAAAGAGTTTAATTGGAAATTAACCGCATCAGACTTCGATTTTGGCGATCTTACCACCATCTTCGAATCTGATGATGAGAAGCTATTTAAAACCAACAGAAATAACTAAGGAGGAAAAGTTGAAATTCAGAAAAATCCTGAAGAAAGGCGAGCTTCGAAATGTCGAGGTAGATCTGGTTTCCCTGCTGTTTGATGATATGACTCCAGCAAACCAGAAAGGCTTCATTGTGAAGTCAGCCAGTGGTCGAAGCTTTGTAGTAAAAGGTTCATCTCAGAAATTCAAATCTGAGACAGTGGGAACGGAAGGAAAGCTCTATGTAACTTTAATGGAGCCAGAGGTAAAAGATGCTCAAGGCGATTTCTACAACAAAGCAGAAATCGAAAAAGCCTGTGAGTATTTCAGTAAGCATGGCATGGTTGGCAAGAATGATATCAATCATAATAACTATCCAGTGGAAGACTTCTTTGTTTCTCAGAACTACATCCTCAAAACTAAAGATGAAGCTCATTTTCCTGATACGAAAGTGGGAAGCTGGGTGCAGGTTCTCAAGTGCGAAAACTTGAAATCACTACTCTGGAGAAAGATCGAGAAAGGTGAATTCAACGGAGTCTCTATCTATGGGAGAGCCGATGATCTGGGAGCAGCAGAAGAAACTCTAAAAGCCATCCGTAAAGAGCTGTCTAACCTGAAAGACCTGCAGAAATCTATGAAAGACTCAGGAAGAAAATCTGAGCTGGAATCTGCAGTAACTGAGCTGGAAACCAAGCTCTCTCAACTTGAAAACAACATGGGAGATGATCTGCTTCGTGAAGCTGTGAAAAGCATTGAGAAGTCACTTAGTAATCTCTCTGTTACCATGAACAAAGCTATCTCCAAATCCATTCAAGGAGAACCCGGAGAAGATGACACAGATCGTGAAGTATTTATCAATGGTGATAAGGTAGTAGTAAAAGCTGCTCATCGTGAGATTTACAAAGGCATTGCCGATGTAGATTCCGGTAAAGCAATGAACATCCTTACTCCCAATAACACATCCCTTTTTATCGATGAAGTGATTGGATCCAAACCATCTGATACATTGGCAGATGTTTCTGTGATTCCACTTCTGAAAGATGAGAAGATCGATGTTGGTCTGGTTGAAGACCTGATCTTCAAAAACAGTCTGGATGGAGCTTTGACAGCACAGGATGTAGGAACTGCAGATCTGGATTGCCCGACTGGTATCCTCAATGCTGAATTTACGCTTGGTAGAGATGTAGTTGAGTTCTACAAAGACAAATTTGGCGAAGATGCCTTCGGAGCTTATGTAGAACAGCACATAGCCAAGAAAGCCGAAAAAGCTATTCGCCTGCTTCTGTTCAAAGGTGATAGAGCATCTGCAACAGCTAAACTGAAAGCTCTTAACGGATTGATCAAACTGGCAACCGAAGGAACCGATATCACTGATATAAGTCCAACCACTTATGCTGAGTGGACAGAGAGATTTGAGCAGACTCTGCTTCTCTTTTCTGATGAGATGCTGGAAGAGCAGGAAAACTTCAAAATTTATGTTTCACATAAAGACCTGATCAGAATCAGAACTGAGCTGGGACAGAGAGAAACCAATAAAGGTGATAAACTGCTTCTGGAAGGTGGCAAAGTATCATTCTCCGGTATCCCTGTAAAAGCACGTCTTATGCCTGATAACTACATCGTAGCAGGTCTTACAAAATTCATCATAATCGGTTATCGTACTGATGCCGAGTTAAAAGTTGAACATCACGGTTCTGACTGGAAATACCACTGGTATATCAGGATCAGACCGGGTATAACCTATGTTCCCAATTTTGTGAAAATATTCCATCTCACTGATATCTAATAAAACAAGGAGGTAAAACATGTGGAAATGGATACTAAAACAAGCTGTTAAAGCGTTAGCAGAGCCGATTGTTGATGCGATCATTGCTGCACTGGAAAACTTGGCTGCTAAAACCAGTAACACCATCGATGATGCTTTTGTAGAAAAGTTCAAAGAATTCAAAGAAGCCATCGTCGGCTGGATTCTTTCTCACTGCGATAAGATCGCTAAAGCAGCTTAAGGAGAGAAAGAATGCCAGTAACGAAACCAACACTTCCTACTGGTCTTAGTTCAGGAGATCTTGCCGATCTCCTGAACCAGATCGGTAAGGTAGATGTCTATAACATCTATGCCGGAGAAGGTAGTCTTACAGCCAGTGAGATTGCATCTATATTCGAATCTCAGGCAGCAATCAATACAGAGTTATCCAGCAACTTTGAAGAGATCGGAGAACTGGCAGAGAAGCCTTTCAAAGCTGAATCCAAAGCCGAAAAGCTGAAGACCCGTCATTACCAGTTGGAGGGTAAAAGAACCAATGTGATCACAGTCACCATTGTTGGTATTTCCGAAGCTAAAAAGAACTGGCTGGAAGACCAGAGTGCCGGAATGACTCAACTTACCTTCATTGCTCTATCAAAAGATAAGAGTCAGGCAATCCTAATCAATGGCTGCCGCTGGACAGTGGACTGGAGTGGAGAAGCTGACGGTCTATACACTCAGGAAGTTACTACCGAATTTATCGGTAAAACCTCTGAGAAAGTAGTATTCTTCAACCAGATTCCAGAAACAGCCGGAGTGTAGATGGATCGTGAAATAGAGAAGAAAATCTGCGATGTTCATAAAGAAATTTATGGCAATGGAGATTCAGCTAAATCGATGGTCAGCAGAATAGTAAAGCTGGAGACCACGATCAAAGTTCTGACTTCGATCTCTGTTAGTCAGTTTTTGCTTTTGGTCGGCATAGCAATGAAGATGTTTTTTGGAGTGTAATCATGAACCTTACATACTCTAAACTTAGAAAAGTACTCTCACTATTCCTGAAAAATCCAATCTTGCGAGACGGCATAAAAGAACTAATAGAAGGCAAAGAACAGGAACTGGATGAACTTGGATTCTTGGATCTATTGGATAAATCTCAGGTGGATGTGGAGCTGCTGGAAATACTGACAGAGAAGAAAGTATCCGATATTCCGGCAGAAGATGCCATTGGAGTGTTCGCAGATTTTTTTTACTCTATCAAAGGCAGTTGGAGCAGGTTAAAGCCACTGCTTTCCAGTTTAGGATTAAAGGTAGAAACAGAACTGATTTCCACCTCGAAAGGTTAGAGATGGCACTTCGGGATATGGGATTCAATCAAATGGACTTTCAGGAAATGACACTTCCGGAGCTGTATCTTCGCTACTGCCTTCAAGCTGAAAATATTAAGGAAAAATAATGGATAGTATAATTGCATGGATTGGTGGTAAAAGGCTTCTTAGAAAGAAGCTGGCAACACTGATTCCAAAAGACATCAGAGGATATATCGAGCCTTTCGGTGGAGCTGGCTGGCTTCTATTTCTCAAAGAAAAATGGGCAAAGCTGGAAGTCTATAACGATCTGGATAGCAGACTCACTAATCTTTTCCTACAGGTAAAATATCATCCAGAAGCCTTGCAGAAGGAGTTTGATTGTCTTATTGGCAGCAGAGATATGTTCGAGTTATTCAAAGCTAATGATGGTCTGACAGAAATACAAAAAGCAGCTCGTTTCATGTATCTGATCTCCAGAAGCTTTGGATCTAAAGGTGGAACCTTTGCTACTGCCAAAACCCAAGGGCATTGTAAACTGAAGAATAAGGTCAATCGCATCGAAGCTTTATCCAAAAGGCTGGATGGAGTTATCATCGAGAATCTGAGCTTTGAGAAGCTGATTGCGAGATATGATACAAAAGATAACTTCATCTACTGTGATCCTCCATACATGAACGGTTTTAAATATGATAATTCTTTGAATTTTGATCATCAAAAACTGCATAACACTTTAAAGAAGATCAAAGGCAGATTTCTGCTTTCTTATGATGATTGTCCGGAAGCCAGAGAGTTGTATAAAAATTACAATATCATCGCTGTCAGCAGAGTGAAAGGGATAAACCGAAAGGCTGGGGAAAGCTATTACAAGGAGATCATAATATCAAACTATGAGGTAGAAAATGTATAGAACAGCAGAATTTGTAACTCCCAAGCATCCCGATAAACTCTGTGATCAGGTCTCTGATGCTATCTTGGATGTATGCTTGAAAGATGATCCCAACTCCAGAGTGGCAGTTGAAACTATGGGTGGTCATGGTCTGGTTTACGTAACTGGAGAAATTACAACAAAGGCAACTCCGGATATCAGAAAAGCAGTCAAATCAGTAGTTGGCAATGATATCAGCATCCAGCTCAATATCGTCAAACAAAGTGAACATATTGCAGGTGGTGTTGACAGTGGAGGAGCTGGAGATCAAGGTATTATGATCGGTTATGCCTGTAATGAGAATCCAGCATTGATTCCACAGGAAGCATTCCTGGCTCGCAGCCTGTGCCGGTTCATCTATAAAGAATTTCCGTTAGATGGTAAAACACAGATCACACTTAAAGATAACAAGATCATCGGAATCGTAGCCAGCTTTGTAAATACCAAGAAAGCATATCTAAAGAATCAGATTATCGATTGGGCAATATCAATGAAACTTGATATTGAGAACTCTATCATCTATGCAAATCCTGCAGGTGATTGGAGCAAAGGTGGATTTGAAGCTGATACCGGACTCACAGGAAGGAAGCTGGCAGTTGATAATTATGGACCTCGTATCCCACTGGGTGGAGGTGCATTCTCAGGCAAAGACGCAACTAAGGTTGATCGATCTGCAGCATATATGGCTCGCAAGATCGCTGTTGATTATCTGCGTAAATTCAATGCTCAAGAAGTCTTTGTCAGACTTGCATATGCTATCGGTGTTGCTTATCCAATGGTAGCTACAGCTATTGTTGACGGCAAAGAATTTCCAGTTTCAGGATATGATCTGACTCCCAAAGGTATAATCGAGCATCTGGATCTAAACAAGCCAATCTACAGACAAACTGCCAAGTGGGGACACTTCGGTAATGGATTTAACTGGGATAGATAATGAATAGCATCATCGGTTGGGTAGGTGGAAAACGATTACTAAGGAAGGTAATCGTTCCTCTTATCCCAAAGCATAACACCTACTGTGAACCATTCGGAGGAGCAGCTTGGATCCTGTTCGGTAAAAGCTCAGATCACAAAAACTGGCAGATATCAAAGAAGCATAAATATCGGGAAGTGTTGAATGATATCAATGGTGAGTTGATCAACTTCTGGAGACACGTAAAATACCATCCAGATGCCTTTAAAACAGAGGTTGAACAGTTCATGGCTTCCAGAGAGTTATTCACTGAGTTTCTAAATCTAAAACCAAGAACTGATTTTGAAAGAGCAATGGTTTTTTATTATAAACTGGCATGTTCATTTGGCAGTTTATCAAAGACTTTTGCTGTTCGTGGACACAGATCAATGTTGCCGATTAGAAACGGAGATAAACTCCAGCAGGCAGCGGAAAGACTTAAAGATGTAGTGATTGAAAAACTAAGTTTTGATGCTGTGATCAATAAGTATGATAACTCCAGAAGCTTCTTCTATATAGATCCTCCATATTATGAGCATGAGAACTTGTACGAAAGAGATTTAGCAGATTGTTTCGATGAGCATGAAGAGCTGAATCAGCTACTGAAATCGATCAAAGGTATGTGGCTGTTATCTTACAATGATCATCCTTACATACGAGAACTGTATAAAGGCTTTAAGATAGAGAATGTAGAAACTCTCTATTCTCTTTCAGGGGCTTCGAAACCTAAAACGGAAATTATAATTAGAAATTATAGAGAGGGGAATTAACCCCTCTCTTAGTAGGTTATGAGATTAAAGATATTATGACATCTTCAATCGTAAATGGACTCAATTCTTCAAAAAGAAAAAATGAATCGTTTCTATCGATATTTATGTTTAGTATGACTCTGTTATTTTCGATAAAACTGAATCTGATAAATTTGTGGAATTCTCTTCTTACGATTATCATAATTATACTCTCCTTCGATTCAATAGTATGGTTTATTTTGAATCTAATAATAAATAGTCTCGAAGAAGATAAAACATTAAAAAATCTTCATCTTTCAGAAAAAAAATATGGCATCGCTTAAATTTCGGATCATCATTGAGAATGGAGATGCTAAAGGTGCTGTAGCTGATGTAGAAGCACAGGTAGATAACCTTAAAGTAAAAGCTGAAACTCCATCCAATATCAAAGTAAATGCTCAAACTGCTCTGGCTACCATTCGTGATGTCATGATTAACTTGCAGTCATTAAAAACAGTGGTGGATGGAGTTATCGGCAAAGCCAATGACTTTCTCAATGCATCACTGAAGCAGAGACAGGCAGTCACACTGGTCAATATTGCTTTCAAAGATCAGGCATCCGAAATCAGGACACTGGCAACCGGACTTCAATCCATTACAAATCATGGTGATGAAGAACTGCTTCCACTGATGGCAAAATTGGCTCAGACCTACAAACTTACTACTGATGAAGTTAAATTGCTATCTCCACTTCTGATCGATTTTGCAGATGCTAACGCTTCCACAGGAATGACCATATCCTCTGCCTTTGATCTAATGGGTAGAGCTATTAATGGCAATACTTCCATGCTGGGCAGATACGGTATTGAGCTTGATAAAACAAGATTAGCTCAGGAAGGAGTAAGTTATCTGGTAGAGAAACTTTCCCAAGATTATGGTGGAGTGTCATCTGCTCTGGCAGATCTCAGATTGCAGAACCAAAATACTTGGGGAGATATCAAGGAGCAGATTGGCGATATGCTTAATGTGCTTATAACTCCGCTTCTTAAAGGTGTAAAAGCTTTATTTACTTGGTATAATAAACTCACACCCACAGTGAAAGGTTTTGTAACTGGATTGGCAATAGCAATTCCGATCATCGGAGCAGTTACTACTACAATCACCATTCTTACTACAGCAATAATTGCTTTGAGAACCGCTATAAATCCCGTTGTGGGCATTATCTCACTGGTAGTCGGAGGATTAACCGCTGCTGGCTTTGCCTTCGCTGCTTCCGCAGTTGAAACGAACAATGCTGAAGATGCTTTGGCTCGTTATAAAAGACAAGCTCAGGAAGCTAAAACCAAAATGGATGATCTGATCGCTAATATGATCGATTTCAACGAGTTGGTAAGTAGAAGTAGAAAGGAAGTGGAATCTCTCAGCTATGAAGAAGCAAAAAGGCAATACGAGGAGATAGGAGAAGCTATCCTTGAAGCCAGACGGAAATATGATGAAGCGATGGATGCTCATGATGACGATGCTTCGTGGGAAGCATTTGAGCAGGAACGAGAACTGATGGCACGTCAGACAGCTCTACGCAAGAAGCTATTTGATGATGATATGAAAGCTATTGAGGAATACCACTCAGGTAAGCTTCGTATTGAAAAAGAGAACACTTATGAAGGTATCAGACTGCTTAGATACAGAGTTGATAATGCACAGAAAGCCTATGAGGATATTAAAGAGATAAACGGTGCTACCATAGATGATAAACTGGCAGCTTACCAGAAATGGCAGTCTCTGGAAAAGCAACTTTCAGATGCTATTGAGTCAGAAACCGACAAACGAATAGCAATCGAAAATCAATACTCCATTCTTGCTATTGAAGATGCTCTGGAACGTAGAATAGCACAACTCTATGCTGAGAAAGAAGCTGAGTTAAAACGAGCTGAAACTCTCAAAGTAAGTGAAGAAACTCTTCTTAACATTAAAGCATACTATGCCAATGAAGAGAAGCGGATCAGGCAAGAATACCAGCAGCAGAAAGAGACTGAAGCTCAGGAAGAAGAAGCCAGAACTCGTCAGCATGAACAGGAGCTGGAAGCCATTCGGGATGAGTTTCATTCCAGATCTGAAGAGTTTGCCCTTAAAACTTATGACTCGGAAATCACTGCAGTCGAGTCCTATTATGAACGCAAGAAAGCGAAACTAATAGAAGCTGGATTTACCGAAGAACAAATCACTGAACAGATCGAAGCAGCTAAACAGAGAATAAGAGAAACTTATAATCAAAAGGCAGCTCAAGGCTTCTCCGGTATGTTTGGTAATATTGCCAAAGCAGCACAGGCATTCGGTAAGAAAGGCTTTAAAGTCTGGAAAGCAATGTCGATGGCTCAGGCTCTTGTAGACACCTATTCATCGGCAACAGCAGCATACAAAGCGATGGTTGGTCTGCCTGTAATTGGACCTGGCTTGGCTATTGCAGCAGCAGCGGCAGCTATGGCAGCAGGTATGGCAAATGTGGCGATGATCTCCAAACAGAAATATCAGGAAGCAGCAGAAGGTGGTCTTATGAGAGGACCTTCTCATTCTGAAGGTGGCTTCCTTATTAATATGGAAGGTGATGAGTATATCACCAGAAAGCAAAGAGTGAAAGAACTGGGTGCTAAATTCTTTGATTTCGTTAATTATGCTCCAATTGATTATGTGAGAAAGATAATAGGTGGAGCTCTTATTCCAAGCATCCCGATGGTTTCAACTCCAGCCTTCAGCTATGCTTCAGGTGGTAGTGTTGGTGGCAGCAATGGTTTGAATCTACTTATTAATAAAGTAGAAGATCTCATTTCTGAAAATAAGCTTTTGCATAAGACCCTGCAGAATAAGAAGCTGACGGTTCATAACCATATCTCAGCAAATGATATTATCGATAAAGCTGACTCGGTTTTGCTTAATGAAAAATCTGAAGAAGGCAATCTAATTCGGAGTGAGTTATGATCTATCGAGTTGATTTCATTGATAATGTCAACTACACTGTTCAGCACAGTTTATCACTTTCTGATGGTTTGGATAAGATCAAAACCAATGCGGATAAAATAGCTGGAGTAACTTACTTCGCTAAAGAACCCAGAAGGATTGAGTTTGAATGTTTTAAAGATGCTTGGATTGAAGAACATATCCTTTCCGGAGATTATGAATTGGATCGCTATGTATCCCAGTTTTTCATCAGGTTATATGAGAATGATATTCTGATATTTCATGGCATTATTGATACATCATTTGTCAGCTATAATGCTAAAACAGAGGTGGTTAGTTTCACCTGCTATGATTATCTCAAGCTGATCTCCAAATGCTCTGAGATTAAGATGATCTATGCTCTTGTTCAAGGTTATCATCCAGGATATGGTTTTGGATATATGATGCAAGGCGTAGAGCTATTGTTGGGAGTCACACTGAGTCATATATGGGGATCAGGCTGGTCACCACTCAATATCCTGAAAACAGCATTGCCAATCCTTTCATTCGAATGGAGAAACATAATCTCTTCTTTTGATAGCTGGAATGGAGAGTTGATAATTGAAGCAGGTTTTCTAACTTACAACATGCACGTTCCGGAGTTCAGGTTATTGATTTATAAAGATCATCATCAATGGGAACATCGTCAAATTAAGGTCTATGGTAGAAGATATCGAATCTACAATCACATCTGCTTTTATCAGATTACAGATAGTGATATCAATGAAAAGACCAGCAGTTATGATGAAGATGATATCGATGAGCTTGAAGCAGAAAGACTTGAGATATGCAGCGATTATTATACTTCAATGTCATGGATAGGTAACGACACTCTCAACATCGATGGCAGATCGTATAGCTTTGTAATCAATCCAGAAGATTTACCAACCAACGGAAGCCAGAATGTAAC
>Ga0334899_1001006_pt1 | contig 29664 bp, 35 predicted proteins | sample GraSluR3_MG_FD_207219 | JGI IMG/M metagenome (GOLD analysis project Ga0334899, IMG submission 207219) | Sludge microbial communities from methane-producing bioreactor in Wageningen University, Netherlands - Granular Sludge_8_08-R3 | ecosystem: Engineered > Bioreactor > Anaerobic > Unclassified ...
TGCTGTTGTTCACCCTGGCCTTTGCCGTGGCACTGCACGGGGTGGGTACCCTCGCTTCCGGCATCTCCCGCAACGCGGTGGACGCAGCCAGGTTCGGCATGGTTATCGCCCTGCCGGCATTTATTCTGTCCGGATACACCTGGCCGCTGGAAGCAATGCCGCCGCTCATCCGGCACGCGGTAAAGATACTGCCCCAAACCTGGTTTTTCCAGGGGTTCAATCTTCTAACCTTCAAAAATCCGGGCTGGGACTTCATGTCGGGCTACTTTCTGGCCCTCGTGAGCATCGCCGTCGCGTGCTACGGCACCGCAGCGCTGATTTTCAAAGCCAAGCGACTGTAAATCCCTCCCAAGAGGGTGCCACCGGTTCCTTTTGGGGAAATTGAGTAGAAGACTTACAAACCTTGGTGTTTAAGGGTAGCGAGCGATGTTGCGAGAGCGTCGTAAGTGAACTAGGCGAAGTGAGGATGCGATATTGGATGAGCGAACAAGGATGTTCGCGAAAGCCTGAACCGTAACAGGATGTGAGTTGAAGGCGGTCCAATATCGCCCGAAACGAGCCTTTAGTTCACTCGACGTGAAGCATTCTGAGCAAGCTACCCTAACACCAAGGTATTTCTTAAGTAGAAACCATTATTAACTATAAAACCCTCCGAAAGGTGCCGGTTGCTTTTGGGGGAAAAATGGTAAAAGAAGGGAACGTACCGCAGGACCACTGCACCACTGGGGAGGAAACGGGTTTGCGACAGGTGCTGAACATTGCCTATTATGAAAGTTTACATATCTTTAAGGATAAAATTATTCTGCTGCTGATTCTGCTGGTGCCCGCGCTTTACACCCTGCTTTTCGGCGCGGTTTATTTTTCGGCGGTGCTGACCGGTATTCCCCTGGCCGTGGTGGACCTGGACCGCTCCGGGCTGAGCCGGGAGGTGATTGCGGCCTTCAGCAACAGCCCCAAGTTTAAGGTGACCGGGGAGAACAGCACCTACGAGGAACTGCGGGAAGGCATGAAAACGGGCGCCGTGCGGGCCGGCGTGGTGCTCCCGGAGGATTTTGAAAAAAAAGCGCTGCGGCAACGCGGCACGGAAGTGCTGGTAGTCTACGACGCTTCCAATCTGGTCTGGGGTTACAATGCCCGCAAATACGCCCTGGAAGTTATCAACCACTTTAGCGCCGGCCGCACGGCGGCATACCTGGCCGGTCTCGGCATGACCGCGCGGGAAATCGAAAACGTCCTGGACACGGTATCCTGCAACCTGGACGTGTGGTACAACCCCACTTACAGCTACACCACGTATCTCTTCCTGGGCCTGGTGATGATGATCATCCACCAAATCTGTCTTTTGGGGGTAAGCCTGACGATAACCAGGGAAAAGGACCGCAACAGCTGGGTACAGTATCTCGGTGCCGCGCTGCCGCGCTGGAAAATATTTCTGGGCAAGTGCCTGCCTTATCTGGTGACCAACCTCTTTAACTACGTGCTTTTGTTCTGGCTTTCCACGCAACTGCTCAACGTTAAGACGGGGGGAAGTACGGGACTTATTGTTTTGCTGGGTTTCTTTTACAGCGTGATAATTACCGCGGCCGGATTTTATTTTTCGGCCCTGGCCCCGAATTCCCTGCAGGTCACCAGGTACGTAATGCTGCTTTCCGTTCCTTTGTTCATTATCTCGGGCTATACCTGGCCGATGACCCATATTCCCGGTTTGGTGGAGGGTCCGGCCCGCCTGCTCCCCTACACCTGGATGGCGGAAGCCGTCAGAACGGTTACGGTTAAGAACCTGGGGTTTAACTATGTCCGCGGCGCCGTGGCGGTTCTTTCCGCCATGTCCGTTTTATCGGTACTGCTGGCCGCCAACTTCAGCCGGCGCCGAAAACCGTCCCGGGCACGCGGTCCGGAGATAAACAGCGGGGCCGGTTACCCCCGGGCAAGGTGATGGTTTGATTTGCCGTCAGTTACCCGTACCGGTGATGGCCGCGCCCCGGTAATAGTGGCACAGAATGGTCCGGTAATCATGACCGCGCGCGGCCATTCCCCTGGCCCCGTACTGGCAGAGACCCACCCCGTGCCCGTGGCCGGTGGTGGTAAAAAAAATTTGGTCTCCCTCCACCTGCCAGCTGAAATTGGTCGAACGCAACCCCAGTTGGTCCCGCACCACCACGGCCGGAATTTTTTTCTCCCCGGCAAGCAGGGTTTTCGGCCGCCCTCCCGCCGTCTTTGCAATTACCTTGATGCCGCCGGGCGCGGTCTCACTGCCGCCGGAAACCGGTACGGCATTGATATTTATCCCCAGGGTTTTTTCCACTTGCGGCAGGCTGAACGCCACCGTCCGGACCGGCTGCGGCGCGGCGTCGTAAGGACAGGGCACGCTGCGCAGGTAAGGAACGTCTAACTTCCACACGTCCCCGGCATTTTCCGTTCTCCCGCCGCAGGAGGCGTGATAAACCGCCTCAATCAACTTACCCTCGTAAGTAAGCACCTCTCCCCTGGTGGCACGCACCGCCTGCCTTATTTTATAGTAGTAACGGTAATAGGCAATGGTCCCCCACCGTTCTCTTAAATCTTCCCTGGACAGCCACGCCTGGCCGTGCCGGTGGTCGTCTCAAAGGTTGGCGCCCGGGTGCTCCGGGTTGGCCACCCCGCCGGCCGCAAGGCGTTTTACTGCGTAGGTCCTGGCGGCCACCGCCTGGGCCTTCAAGGCTGCTTCGGGAAATTCGGCCGGCATCTCCGCCGCCACCACCCCCACCAGGTATTCTTCCAGCGGCAGGGTCATAATTTTATCTTCCCGGTGCAGGTATAGCCGGACCGTGTCAATTCTGGAAAGCGACCCGTCGCCGGGCTCCTGCCCGGATTGAAACTGGGGCAGGCTTAAAATCAGGGCCACGATAATAAGGACTAATCCAAGTATAAGCCGGCGCAAAGCAAAGCCACCCCCGGGGAATTTGTTTATCCTTACTCTATGTATAGTTCCCCGGCCAGGTAAATATTACCTTTAGAGCAAAATATTATTGGCGCCGGTTCCTTTTGGGGGAGATTATAGAAGGGGGCCGCCGTTAGTACTCGGTGAAGATCAGCGGGGAAGCGGCGTAGACGTAGGTGACATTTTCCGCGGGGTCGCTGCGCAACGCCACGTTTAGGTTCACTTCCTTGCCGGCGTATTGCAGGTCACGGGAAAAGCGGGGACTGAGACCGGTCAGGCTTACCAGGTGGTCCCCGGTGGTCCGTTCCTGTACTACGGCACCGGCCAACTCCATCATCTTTTCGGCCTGCACCGTTAGCCCGGCTACATCCAATGCCTGGTTGATTTTACCGCTGCAGGTCAGGGCTACCTGTCCCTTACCGCCGTAATGCTCCAATACTTGGTGAATATTTTTTTCAAATCTGCCGGCCCGGATTTCACCCGTGCCGGACACACTTAACATCAGGTGGGAGGCTTTTTGGCCTTCAGGAATATCCAGCGCCTGTCCCAATACGGAATAGGCCGTACCGTCATGCAGCTGCCCCTTTAGATTTACGCCGCAGGCATAACTGTTCCGCCATCTTTCCACCTGGCGCCCGGCTTCGGGTAGATTTAGCCGTCCGGCCGCTTCTTGAGCCAATAATTCAATATTTTCCACACGGCTACCGGTTGCGTCCACCCTTACCCAACCGGTCAAATTAACGGTCTCCGTTGCGGCCCCGGACGCAGCCACCAACTCGAGCAGCAATGCTTCTTCCTTGACCGCCGGCTCTTCGGCCAATATCGTGATCAGGGTAAAAAGCGACAAGGAAAGAGCCAGCAACAAAAGCACCGCCGGGAATATCTTTCTTTGCTTGCTGTAATAACGCTCCAAAGCGTTAAAATCGACCCGTGACGCAATAAATTGTGTCAGGCTTTGGAACTTATTTTTTAAAAAATCACGGGGCATGAATATTCCTCCATAAATAACTATTCTTGCCCCTATTATTGCCATATTTACTTAGTTTAAAAAAGAAAAAAACCGGTTTAACGACCGGTTTTAATTCTTTTCAGTTAATGAGCCGCCGCCTTCAGGCGCATTATAGCCCGTTTCAAAGCAAGCTCGGCCCGGAGCAAATCGATATCCTCCGACTTGGACGCAAGCCTCTCCTCGGCACGCTGCTTGGCGGCCTCGGCCCGTTGCACATCGATTTCTTCAACTCGCTCGGCAGCGTTGGCCAATACAATGACCCGGTTATCCCGGACCTCCATAAATCCGCCGGTAACAACAACTTTTGTGTATTTTTTATCCTGTTCGACCCGCATTATGCCGATATCGAGCGATGTAATTAACGGGGTGTGTTTCGGCAATATGCCAAGCTCACCTTCACTGCCCGGAGCCACCAAAAAATCTACATTCTCGCTGAAAACCTTTTTCTGAGGAGTAACGATTTCCAACCGTTGGCTATTTTCCGACATACTACGCACTCCCCTCTGTTATCCTGCTATTTTCCTGGCTTTTTCAACTACCTGATCTATACCTCCCACCAGGAGGAAAGCATCTTCCGGCAGGTCGTCGTGCTTACCTTCCAGGATCTCCTGGAAACCCCGGATGGTTTCTTTAATCGTAACATATTCACCCGTCATGTTGGTAAACGCTTCCGCCACGGTAAACGGCTGCGACAGGAAGCGCTGCAGCCTCCGGGCGCGCGCCACGATGATCTTATCGTCATCGGAAAGCTCTTCCATACCCAGAATGGCGATAATATCCTGCAGCTCCTTGTACCGCTGCAGCACCATCTGCACCCTGCGTGCCGTGTCGTAATGCTCATTCCCGACCACCATCGGATCGAGGATCCGCGAGGTGGAATCAAGCGGGTCCACCGCCGGGTAAATCCCCAACTCGACGATTTGCCGGGAAAGAACCACGGTACCGTCCAGGTGCGCAAAGGTATTCGCCGGCGCCGGGTCGGTCAGGTCGTCGGCAGGCACGTAAACGGCCTGTACCGAAGTAACCGATCCTTTCTTGGTTGAAGTAATCCGTTCCTGCATCTGGCCCATCTCAGTGGCCAGGGTCGGCTGGTAACCCACGGCGGACGGCATCCGGCCGAGCAACGCGGAAACCTCGGAACCGGCCTGGGTGAAACGGTAAATATTATCAATAAACAGCAGGGTGTCGGCACCTTCTTCATCACGGAAATATTCCGATAAACAAAGACCGGTCAGGGCCACCCGGAGACGGACCCCCGGCGGTTCGTTCATCTGACCGAACACCATGGTGGTCTTATCCAAAACACCGGATTCGGTCATTTCGTTATACAAGTCGTTTCCTTCACGGCTGCGCTCACCCACGCCCGCAAACACCGAAATACCACCGTGCTGCTTGGCGATATTGTTGATCAGTTCCATCACGATAACGGTTTTGCCGACCCCGGCACCGCCAAACAAACCGATTTTCCCGCCCTTTAGAAACGGTACCAACAGATCGATAACCTTGATGCCGGTTTCCAACATTTCCGTCGATGTCGACTGCTCTACCAACGGGGGAGCAGGACGGTGAATCGGGTAAAAGTTCTTGCTTTCAATGGGGCCTTTGCCGTCGATCGGCTCGCCTAAAACGTTAACCAACCTGCCCAATGTGGACTCCCCAACCGGGCAGGAAATGGGCGCTCCCGTATCCTCCGCCTCCATACCACGCACCAGCCCGTCGGTGGCGGACATGGCCACGGCACGGACAGTATTATTGCCCAAGTGCTGGGCCACTTCCAGGGTAAGGTCAATTTTTCTTCCGAATATGTCTTCTTTATCGCTTTTAATTTTAACCGCGTTATAAATATCAGGCACCTGGCCGGGTGGAAAACGTATGTCCACCACAACGCCGATTACCTGCACTACATGACCAACATTCATTCGCTTCTCTTACCTCCTTCGCCTTTGATAAAAGCCTTAAAGCAGTTATAGAAAACACCTGCCCAAAACCTGTCAACATTATTCCAGAGCCGCCGCACCACCGACAATCTCGGAAATCTCCGTAGTAATTTGGGCCTGGCGGGCCCGGTTCAGAGACAGGGTCAAACTGTCAATCATTTCATCAGCATTCTTGGTGGCATTTTCCATGGCGCTCATACGGGCACTGTGCTCGCCGGCCTTTGACTCCAACAGCCCCTGGAAAACGGCGTTTTCGATATATTTCGGCAGCAGTTCGGCCAGCACCGCACCAGCAGAAGGCTCGAAAATATAATCAATATTCCTGCCTTCTCCGCCTTCTTTTTTGGTTTCACCTTCCTCGCCGGGCGGTTCCGCCGGCAACAACTTAACCACCACCGGCTTCTGTATCAGTACGTTGACGAACTGGCTGTAAATCAAATACACCGCGTCGTATTCTTCCGACGCATAGCTTTCAATAATAAAGGAAGCTATGTCTTTGACCGTACCGTACTGAATATCTTCACCCAACCCGACATACTGTTTTACTATGTCATATTTACGGCGAAGGAAAAAATCGCGGCTCTTGCGTCCAATAGTAATCAGACTGACTTCCGCGGCGGTTTCTTTTTTGATCTCCTGCGCCGCTCTCCGTATTACGTTACTGTTAAAACCACCGCACAGTCCCCGGTCGGCCGTTATTAAGACATATGCTACTTTCTTCGGCTCACGCACTTCTAAAAGCGGGTGTTTAAAATCACCGCCCGCCGTTCCGACCCGGCCCAGCACGCCTTTCAGGCGCTTGGCATACGGGCGGGCAAACAGCACGGCATCCTGGGCCTTGCGCATTTTAGCCGCGGAAACGGCCTTCATGGCTTTGGTAATTTGCTGGGTGCTTTTGATGCTTTTAATGCGCCGCCGGAGATCTCGCAAACTTGCCATCTACGTTTCACCACCTTTTAATTCGGCAGTTTACAGTCAATTATAATCCTGCTCTGCTATATCCGGCAGCAAGAGATAATATCAATACCCCTTGCCAAACCAGTTTAAACCTTTTCCTAATCTCCAGCCCCGAACTAAGCCAAGCCCCGTGCCGCTTTAAATTCTCCTTTAAATTCTTCGATGGCGGCATACAGTTCTTTTTCGACTTCATCTAACTTGCCGGTCTGGCGTATTTTTTCAACAATTTGGGACTTTTCGGCTTTCATGAACTTCAAAAAATCCGCCTCGAAAGGCAAAACCATTTCTACCGGCAGGTCGTCCAATAAGCCGTTGGCCGCGGCGTAAATACCCATAATTTGCTCTTCTACCGGCATGGGCACGTACTGTCCCTGCTTCAGCAGTTCCACCATGCGCTCACCACGGGTCAGCCTGGCCTGGGTAGCTTTATCCAGGTCGGACCCAAACTGGGCGAAAGCAGCAAGCTCACGGTACTGGGCCAGGTCCAGACGCAAACGCCCGGCTACCGCCTTCATAGCCTTTACCTGCGCGGACCCCCCTACCCGCGACACCGAAATACCCACGTTAACCGCAGGACGTACACCGGCGTAGAAAAGATCGGGTTCCAGATAAATCTGACCGTCGGTAATAGAAATGACGTTAGTTGGTATATAAGCCGAAACATCGCCGGCCTGGGTTTCAATAATCGGCAGGGCCGTCATGGAACCGGCACCGAGATCGTCATTAAGCTTACAGGCCCGTTCCAGCAACCGGCTGTGCAGGTTGAACACGTCGCCGGGATAAGCTTCGCGTCCGGGCGGCCGGCGCAGGAGCAGCGACAGCTCCCGGTAAGCGGCAGCCTGCTTGGTAAGGTCGTCGTAAACAATCAGCACGTGTTTGCCCTGGGCCATAAACTCCTCACCAATGGCGGCCCCGGCAAAAGGCGCGATATAAAGCAGCGGGGACGGGTCGGACGCGGTGGCGGACACTACGATGGAGTAATCAAGCGCACCGGTCTCTTCCAGTTTCTGCACCACGTTAGCCACGGTAGATTGCTTTTGACCTACCGCCACGTAAATGCAGATCACATCGCCGCCCTTCTGGTTGATGATGGCGTCCACGGCAATAGCCGTTTTGCCGGTTTGCCGGTCGCCGAGAATAAGTTCCCGCTGGCCGCGGCCGATGGGAATCATGGAGTCAATCGCCTTAAGCCCGGTCTGGAGGGGCTGGTGCACCGACTTACGGTAAATAACACCGGGTGCAATCTTTTCCACCGGGTTAAATTTATCGCTCTCAACGGGGCCTTTTCCATCCAGTGGCTGCCCCAGAGGATTCACTACCCTGCCGAGCATCGGATCGCCGACGGGCACGGATACAACCCGCCCGGTACGTTTGACGGCATCGCCCTCTTTAATGTGCGTGTAAGGTCCCAGAATAACGCAACCGATGTTGTCCTCTTCCAGGTTGAGGGCCATCCCCAGCACACCGCCCGGAAACTCCAGCAGTTCCAAGGACATACAATCCATCAAACCGTATACCCTGGCGATACCGTCGCCAACATTGAGTACGGTACCGACGTCGGTAATCTCGATTTGAGCCTGATATTTATCTATTTGCTGCTGAATAATCGAGCTGATTTCTTCAGGTCGCAAATTCATCTACTGGTTCACCCCTATCTAGTTAACTTATTGCCTTCAGGCTTTCTTTCATGGTTGCCAACCTGGTCTTGATGCTGCCGTCAATAATCTTGTCCCCCATACGGACCACGATCCCGCCGATCAGCGACGGGTCAACCACATAAGAAGTCCGTACTTTTTTGCCGGTCAGCTTGTCAAGTACCCGGTCCAGCTCCCCTTTCTCTTTTTCGTTCAGTTCCACCGCCGAGGCAACCTGAGCAGCTACGATGTTCCGCCTGTCATTGGCAAGTTTGACATATTCAGTTACAATGTCACAAAAAAACGCTTCCCGCCGGCGGTCAATCAATAAGCCAAGAAAGTTGCTGGTGGTTTGGGATATTTTCCCTTTAAAAAGCTTTTCCAAAACACCTTTTTTATCTTCAACTGAAATTCGGGGGTGGTAGAGCAGTTGCTGTAATTTCTCGTTTTCATTAATAACGGTTTCAATTATTTTAAGCTCAGCTTCAATTTTATCTATCGTTTTTTCTTGCTTGGTTAAAGCTTTTTCTTTTGAGGCTATTGCAAACAACGCTTCCGCATAACGTCCCGCTACAGCACCCTTCAGCATGGCAATTCTCCTGCCTCTTCAATAAATTCTTCGATCATCCCGTGCTGGATATCATCATCGATTTTCTGGTTGATAATCTTGCCTGCAACCAGTACCGAGAGGGAAGCAACCTGGTCGCGCAGTTCTGCCATAGCTTTCTGTTTTTCACGTTCTATATCTGCAAGAGCCGCTTCTTTCATCCTCGACGCCTCGTTCTTGGCGCTCTCGACAATTTCCGCAGCCTGATCTTCGCCTGCCTTGGTCGCCTTCTGAATAATTTCATTGGCTTTTTCACGGGACTGGCGCATCTCGGCTTCATATCCCGCCTTTAACTGCTCTGCCTCCTGCCTTTCCTGTTCGGCGGCGGCAATATTCTTTTCAATATGCTCCGTACGGTCGGAAAGCAGTTTCATCAGAGGCTTATAAGCCACCAGGCGCAAGAATATTAATAAAATAATGAAATCGAATATCTGTGCCAGCAGCGTCGCGTTAAATTCTAACCCCACTCTAATTTTCCCTCCTTCCATCTCCCTGTGGACAAAAGGAAAGCTTGGCTTTTTGGTCGTGGGCAACCCGGTCACACAGTGTTAAAAAACATCTCATTCCCAAACCACGCACGACCAAAAGCCAGCCTTTTTTGCCGAAAGCTTGAACCTGTGTCCTTAACCAACTTTACCAAAGAGCATAAATGCGATAACAATAGCAATAATGGGAAGAGCTTCAATCAGACCGACGGAGATGAACATTGAAGTTAAAATTGCCCCCCTGCCCTCCGGCTGACGGGCGACTCCTTCGACGGCTTTACTGGTAACCAGACCGTTACCTACAGAAGCACCAAATGCAGCACAACCCGCTGCGATAGCAGCTCCGAGAGCAGCAGCAGATGTCATATCCATACTTTCCCCTCCTTTCCTAAAATAACATTATTTCCCGGAAAACCGAGATTTCTATTTTGGTTACCCTAACCCCCCGGAACTGGTTCCGGGAAGGCACCTTCCAGCGTTACCCTAATGGTCTTCAGACACTGCCATGGAAAAGTAAGCAATACTCAACATGGTAAAGAGGAACGCCTGAATACATCCGACAAAGATGCTGAAAGCCAGCCATAAAACCGAAGCAACAAATCCCCCTAAGAAGTGGACCCATCCGGTTATCAAGCCCAGGAGCACGACAATCAAAACCTCCCCGCCGTAAATGTTTCCGTAAAGACGGAAGGTCAGCGTGATCGGTTTGGATACGTCTTCAAGTATATTAATAGGAAGAAAAATTGGGTTGGGTGTAACATAATGCTTGAAATAACCGAGCCCTTTGTACTTAACACCCATAACATATATAAGAGCAAACGTACAAAGCGACAGGGCCAAAGTCGTATTGTAATCGGCCGTGGGGGATGTAAGCGTGGGCACCAGGCCGATGAGATTGGCAAACAAAATAAAAATGAAATAAGTAACCACTACGGTTATAATGGTTTGGCCTTTTCTGGCATCCATATTCTGTTTCACCAGGCCCCAGATGCTCTCGAAGCAAAGCTCAAACATATTCTGGGCGCCCGTGGGCCGGCGCAGGCTCATCTTGCGCGTGGCCGCCACGGCAAAAAGCGCCACCAGGATCATCACCACCCAGGTCATGATCATGGTTTTGGGATTAAAAGCCAGCTGCGTATTGCCCACGGTTAGCTCCCAATGGTGATGCGGGAACCCCCATATATTTAATAGCTCTTCCACTTGTTCGATTGACATCATATCCTATTCTCACCCCTTTCTTTTTTGGTTTGGATTATATTAAAAATTTAGCATTTGACTTTTCATGCCTGGATTTACCGGTAATCCCGGCTTCTTTGAGCAGCACGCCCGCCGCGCTGAAGGTGAACAAGCAGTGCACAACAAAAAGCCCGGCGGCACTCGCACAAATGTTGAACCAACCGGTCAGGGCAGCCAACAACAATACGGCGTACATCGACAGCACACGTACGGCCATACCCCCCATCATCCGGGCCTTGGCTTCCTCTGCCGGTATACGGCCCACGGCGCTCAATCTCCGGGCAAGAAAAAAAGTATTCCATATACCCACAGCAGTTCCGACCACAAGACCCCTTACAACCAGGTTCTGAGGCTCCAAAACCATTGCCAGGCAAAAGAACACCAACAAACAAGCCGACATTTTTAATGCCTTAACTATCAGGCCTTCAAAATCCATATCCCGCATTTGTACTTACTCCCTCTCAAAAAAACCCTGCAGTGTTTTATAGACGCCCAAAGTTCCAACGAACAGACCGAGCAAAATACCCCCCAGCAAAAACCAGGGCGCGGTGTCCAGTTTGGCATCCAGGTAATGCCCCCCGTAATACCCGAGCACCACCGTTATAGCCAACTCCATGCCTATGGTAGTGGTCAGGGCAATAGCCTGGAACACACCACCCGAGCCCTGCTTTTTTTCCTGCTCGTCTTCTTTTTTTTTCTCTCTCTTTACAGACATCCTGCAATCATACCCAAAACATTCCATTTTACTTATTTCTAAAATTTAAAAAGCTAAAAAATTAAAATTTCTATAAACCTTTAAAGCTTTATTCTACAAAAATATTCTTATTCCTCCACATAAAAAAGAAAATTTAATAAATCTTAAATTTTTTTACCGGGACTTTTGCACCGGGCAAAAATCTACCGGCTTTTCAGGGCACCTGCCGGACCAAAACCGGATCGCCTGCACGATCCTATGGGCGGCACAGCCGTCCCCGTAAGGATTTACGGCGGCGGCCATTTGTTCATAATGCTTTTGATCATTTAAAAGTTTCATCGTCGCACCGGCCACCGCATGCCGGGCGGTCCCCACCAATCTGACCGTTCCGGCTTCCACCGCCTCGGGACGCTCGGTGGTATCGCGCAGTACCAGCACCGGCTTGCCGAGGGACGGCGCTTCTTCCTGGATGCCGCCCGAGTCGCTCAGCACCAGATAGCTGCGACCGAGCAAATTCACAAACGGCTGGTAATCCACCGGTTCGATCAAGTGCACTCTTTTCAGCCCACCCAACTCTTCCTCTACCACCCGGCGCACCGCCGGATTTTTATGTACTGGAAAAACCACTTCCGCCTGCGGGCAGGCTTCCGTTACTTCTTTGAGCGCCCGGTAGATCTCCCGCATCGGCCCGCCCAGGTTTTCCCTCCGGTGCGTGGTCACCAGGAGCACCTTGCGCCGGTCGTAATCAATCCGGTTCAGCGCCGGATCCGCAAAGCGGTACCCCGGCCGCGCCACGGCCAGCAAAGCATCGACCACCGTGTTCCCGGTAACAAAAACGGCAGCACTTTTCACTCTTTCCGACAACAGATTTTCTTTAGCCCGAAGCGTCGGGGCAAAATTCAAATCGGCCAAAACCCCGGTCATGCGGCGGTTCATTTCTTCAGGGAAGGGCGAATGTTTGTTAAAAGTCCTCAAGCCCGCTTCCACGTGCCCCACCGGTATTTGCAAGTAAAATGCGGCCAGCGCGGCAACAAAAGTGGTGGTGGTATCGCCGTGGACCAGGACCAGATCCGGCTGCTCGAATTCAAGTATCCGCTGGAGCCCGCGCAGGGTGCGCCCGGTAATATCGAAAAGATTCTGTCCCGGCCGCATGATATCCAGATCGTACGCCGGTTCGATGGCAAACAGTTGCAATACCTGGTCCAGCATTTCCCGGTGCTGCGCCGTAACCGCGACCCGGCATTCTATTTCGCCGGGAAACTTCTCCAACTCCTTGATCAAGGGCGCCATTTTGATCGCTTCCGGCCTGGTCCCGAAAACCGCCATAACTTTTAGCAAATAAGCACAGCTCCTTGACGTTACTAGGGATCATATTAACAATATCTGCTCTTTATACCTATTCCTGGCTAGATTTTTTCTGTGATTTTCACTTATCCAGTTTCAGGTAGCCTTTTTTGACCAACTTCTCGATATGCTCTTCCCGCGCCCGCTCCAAGTCCACCCCGTAGTACTCCTCCAGTACAAACATCATGGAAACGGCGGTCTGGGCCACGTCCAGCAGTTCACGGGCAATAATATTCATGACTTCTTTTTCTTCCCGCTTTTCTATTTCTCCGGACATTCCCCGCAGCTTACCGATGCCCTGGGCCAGTTCGCCGGCTTCCTCCATTAACTTGATGGCGGTAGACTCAATGGTCGGAGAAAGGTTATTCAGTCTCGGAAGGGAGACAATCTTTTTCTGCATGGCCTGTACCTCTTGATTCCACTTTATATCTTGCTATTTCCACACCGGCCTCCCGCAGCATTTCCAGCGCCAGCTGATCGGGGTAATCCCCCCGGAAAACCACTTTTTCGATTTTCGCATTGATCATCATTTTAGCACATAACACGCACGGCTGGTGCGTAATATAACAAACGGCTCCCTTGATGGCAATGCCGTACACCGCGGCCTGAATCAGGGCGTTTTGTTCCGCGTGCAGGCCGCGGCAAAGTTCGTGCCGTTCCCCGGGAGGAACTTGTTTTTGCTCGCGCAGGCAGCCGGTTTCCAGGCAGTGCTTCAAACCGGCCGGCGCCCCGTTGTAACCGGTGGCCAAAATACGCCGTTCCCTGACAATGACGGCCCCCACCTGCCGCCGGATACAGGTGGAACGCCCGGCCACGACTCTTGCTATTTCCAGGAAATATTCATCCCAACCAGGTCGCACACGCCTCACCTCAATACAGGGGGTAACGTTTGCAGATTTCTGCCGTCTTCTCCCGCGCAGCTGCCACCTTTGACCGGTCATCCCGGTTGCTAACCGCAAAATTCATAATTTCTGCAATCTGCCTCATGTCGTCTGCCTCCAGCCCGCGGGAAGTAACCGCCGGCGTACCGATCCTGATACCGCTGGCAACGTTGGGCGGCTTGGGGTCAAAGGGAATAGCGTTCTTGTTTACCGTGACCCCCACCCGGTCAAACAGCTCCTGGGCTTCACTGCCGGTGATGTTCTTATTCCTTAAATCAACCAGGACCATGTGATTATCGGTACCTCCCGAGACCAGCTCAAAACCGTGTTCCGTCAATGCCGCCGCCAGCACCCGGGCATTATTGACCACTTTCTGCTGGTACTCCTTAAATCCCGGTTCCATTGCTTCTTGCAGGGCCACCGCCTTGGCCGCAATCACGTGCATCAACGGCCCCCCCTGGATACCGGGAAAAATCGCCTTATTGATTTTGGCACCGTATTTGGCACCGTCACGGCACATGATCAAACCACCCCTGGGACCGCGCAGCGTTTTATGGGTAGTGGTGGTAACCACGTCGGCGTACGGTACCGGGCTCATGTGCAGGCCGGCCGCCACCAGCCCGGCAATATGGGCCATATCCACCATCAGAAAAGCTCCCAGCTCTGCGGCAATCTCCTGGAATTTATAAAAATCAATGGCGCGCGGATAGGCGCTCGCACCGGCCACGATTAATTTGGACTTACTCTTGTAAGCAGCGCCGAATACCTCTTCATAATTAATCCGTCCGCTGTCTTTTTCCACCCCGTAAAAACTGAAATTGAAATATTTACCTGATATATTGACGGGACTGCCGTGGGTAAGGTGCCCGCCGTGGGCGAGATTCATACCCAAAATGGCGTCACCGGGCTTGAGCAGGGCATAGTAAACCGCCGTGTTGGCCTGCGCTCCCGAATGGGGCTGCGCGTTGACGTAATCGGCTCCAAATAATGCGCGGGCCCGTGCAATGGCCAGGTTTTCAGCCATATCCACAAACTCGCAGCCCCCGTAATAACGGCGTCCGGGGTAACCCTCGGCGTACTTGTTGGTCAGCACCGACCCCTGGGCTTCCATCACCGCGCGACTGGCCACGTTTTCAGAGGCGATCAATTCCAGGGTGTCGCGCTGTCTGCCGGTTTCCAAACCTATTACCCGGGAAATTTCCGGGTCGACTTCAGATAAATGGCGCATTATGTTCATAACTAATCCTCCCTCATACCGGAAAAATTCCTGCATGTGCTGACGGTCAACTCCGGCTGTACTTTTGTTCCACGGAACTTATTTTTTGTACCCGGCGGGCATGGCGCCCTCCCTGAAATTCCGCCTGCAGCCAGGTCTTAACAATATCCCCGGCCAATCCGGGACCAATCACTCTTTGTCCCATGGTCAATATATTGGCATCGTTATGTTCCCTGGAAGCCCGGGCGGAAAAAGTATCGTGACACTGCGCGGCTCTTATCCCCGGCACTTTATTGGCGACCACCGCCACACCGATGCCGGTTCCGCAGCACAGGATGCCACGCTCAAACGTGCCGCTGCGTACCGCTTCGGCCACTACCAGGGCAAGATCGGGATAATCCGCCGGTGTTTCGGAAAAAGTGCCGAAATCCTCATGCTCAATATTGGATGCACGGAGCAACCGGATTACTTCGTTTTTCAACCGGAAACCCCCGTGGTCGCCGGCAACTGCAATTTTCATGTTAATAAAACCTTCTTCACCTGAGATTATAATATTAGACTGCTCACTAAAAGGTCTCGACAAAATCCTCCATTATAAAAGTTCTACGGTCAGAAACAATTTCCTCTTTAAAGCCCGTTTAAAAAACGGTTGGCTTTAAATCCGGTCCAACAGCCGGGTTATAAGCTCCCGTAGCCTGCGGGCACACTCACGGTAGGTGGCCACGGGTTGTCCGACGGGATCGGACAGGTCCGCGCCGTCCCCCTCCGCCCGGACATATTCAAACAACGTAAATGTCTTACTAGCCGCCTCAGGAAATTTTTCCCTGATCCACGCCCGGTGGGAGGCGGTCATGGTCAAAATCAGGGCAGCCTCCGCCACCACATCCGGGGTGAGCCGGGCAGCCCGGTGCTCTCCCGCACTGACCCCCATTCCGGCCAGTGCCTCTACCGCCGCTTCCGCAGCCGGTTCTCCCGGGCAAGCGCATATCCCTGCCGAAGCAACCTCAATACCGCTCCGGTTACGCTCCCGCAGCATCTTGCGCGCCAATGCCCCGGCCATAAAGCTGCGGCACGTATTACCGGTACAGACAAACAGAACCTTCATAAAAATATCTTCACCTGCCACCCAATGCTTTTAAAAAAATAGTTTTACCCCGATACCGATCAGGACCAGGCCACCGGCCAACTGCGCCCTGGCGCCAATCCTCCGGCCCAGGAAGCGCCCGAAAATCAGACCGGCAGCCGCCATTAACCCGGCTACCAGACCTATTATTCCCGCGGTCAATAAAAGGTTAACCCGGTGAATACCCAGGGTAAATCCGACACTCAAAGCATCAATGCTGACACTGGCTCCCAACAGCAGCAGTCCCCAGAGCTTAAAACCGGCGGCGGCCGGTACGGCTTTTCCGTTATTAAGCCAGGCGGTCCGGAGCATCCGCACCCCCAGGTAAATAAGAAGTAACGAACCGGCCACGGCAGCCGCACGACCCAGGAGGTCTCCCGCATACCCACCGGCAAACCACCCGGCCAGGGGCATAAATATGTGAAACAATAAAATGATTATGCTGATTAAAAAGATTTGCTTGCGTTTTAAACCGGTCAACCCAATCCCCACGCAAAGGGAAAAAGCATCCGTTCCGAGAGCAACGGCTAAAAAGAACAAGGTCAAATATTCCATCATTTCCTCCGGTGGTGAATAATATTAAACCCGTACAATCCGCCCGCCCGCCGCCCTGCGCAGCCGGTTCATGACCGCCAGGCCCAGCCCGTTATCCCGCAACCCTTCCGCCAGGACCAGGTCCACCCCCAGCTCGTCGAAACGGCGCAGGGCGGAGTACAATTCAGCCGCCACGGTTTCGGGCTTTTCCCGGTCGCCGGCCACGACGACTTCCCCGGTGGAAGAAAAATCCCTGCCGCCTTGATACGACAGAATGCCGACCCGTTTGCCGCGGGAGCGGTGTTTTCCCGCCAACTCAATAATTTTTGAGGCCACGGCCTCCGGCCGGCCTTCTACCAGGACAAACGGCATCCGGGGGGCATAGTGCGCATATTTCAGACCCGGGGAACGGGGCCGGTCACCGGGGGAATTTGTAACGGACGCCGCGCCCGCCGGGTCTATCTCCACCGCACCTATTATACCCCGCAGCACCTCCGGGGTGACACCCCCGGGCCGTAAAATCACCGGTACAGGCCGGGTAAGGTCCACGACCGTCGATTCAACCCCGATCCCGGCCGGTCCCCCGTCCAAAATGGCATCAATGCGCCCGTCCAGGTCGTGCCGTACGTGACCCGCCGTGGTAGGACTGGGACGCCCGGAAATATTGGCGCTGGGAGCGGCCACCGGCATCCCGGCCGCCCTGATTAGCGCCAGGGCCACCGGATGGCCGGGCATACGCACCGCCACCGTCGACAGCCCCGCGGTAACCGCGCGGGGAACCCCGCGCTGCACGGGTAGAATCAAGGTAAGGGGACCCGGCCAGAAAGCGTCCATCAAACTCCCGGCCGTGCCGGAAACCCGCCGTACCAGGGAAGCTACCTGCCCCCTGTCCGTCACATGCACAATTACCGGGTTATCCGGAGGACGTCCCTTGGCTGTAAAAACTGACGCCACCGCTTGCGCGTTGAGGGCATCCGCCCCCAGGCCGTAGACCGTTTCGGTGGGAAAAGCCACCAACCCGCCCTGCTGCAGAATTCGCGCCGCTTTTTCAATCGCCCGAAACGCGGGGCGTTCAGGATCTACTTTAATATACTGAGTTGTTCTGCACTTCATGTTCACAATACCATAACCTCGCCGCAACCACCAAAATAGAACTCGTACACCCTCTTCAAACGTCTCCATAAATCTGATGTTGGAGGCAGCGAGGAGTTTCACACGACGTGAAGCACTCTGAGCAAGCTGCCTTTAATCAAAAAATAATTATAATCGCACGCAATTACTTATTCAGATAATAAAAAAAGGATCTTGTGTATACTCCATGTATTATAACAAGATCCCGGATGTCAAACAAGAAAAACCCCCCGCGGCTGCAAAAACGCGGGCGGTCCCGTTTATCACCGCCCGGCCCGCCTCACCGCAGCTACCAACCGGTCATGTCCGGCCAGGTCCTTCAAAACCACCGTCTCCCATTGCAGGCGCACCAACAACCCGGCCATTTTATACGCCAGGCCGTCCCCGCTTTCCATCAACAACCACCCCCCGCGCTGCAAAAAATCCGGGGCGGCTCTAACCAGGCGCCGGTAAAGCTCAAGCCCGTCTGCGCCCCCGTCCAGTGCCGGAAGGGGCTCAAACAACCTGACCTCCCGCGGCAGTCCGGGGAGGTCTTGGGAGGTGATATACGGCAGGTTGGCTGCAACCAGGTCTGCGCCTCCGGCCGGCAACCGCCCGGCCAAAGGCTTGAGCAGGTCGCCGCGGAAAAAAAAGACCCTTGAGGCCACACCGTGCCTGACAGCGTTCGACCGGGCCACGGCCAGCGCCTCCGGGGCCAGATCGCACGCATATACCACCGCCTGGGGCCGGTAAAAAGCCAGGCTGATTGCTATCGCCCCGCTTCCGGTGCCGACATCGATAATCACCGGGGCAGGCGGCAATATTTTCAATGCCGTTTCTACCAACAACTCCGTTTCGGGCCGGGGAATCAAAACGCGGTGGTCCACTTCAAATTCCAGTCCCATGAATTCCTTGCTGCCGGTCAGGTAAGCCACCGGTTCGCCGGACAGTCTCCTACCGGTTAAGGCGAAAAACCGGTCCTCCTCTTCCTCCGCCAGAAGGCTTTCCCACCTGCGGTATAACCCGGCCCGGTCAAGGCCGGTGACGTGGGCAAGCAGCACTTCGGTATCCAGGGACGGCGTTTCCACTCCGTGCCCGGCCAAAAGCTCTCTTGCCGTCTGAAGTGCAGATTTGATGGTTGTTGCCAAATTACTCCACCTGCTTCATTTGATCGGCCTGTTCGATAGTCACCAGAGTGTTAATAATCTCATCCAGATCGCCTTCCAGCACCTCATTCAAACGGTGCAGGGTAAGGCTGACGCGGTGGTCCGTAACCCGGCTTTGGGGAAAGTTATAGGTGCGGATGCGTTCGCTGCGGTCACCGCTACCCACCATGGACCGCCGGGTACTGGCCACTTTTTCCTGGTGCTCCCTCCGGGCACGGTCTAAAATACGCGCCCGGAGCACTTTCATGGCTTTATCCTTATTTTTATGCTGTGACTTTTCATCCTGCATGGAAACAACAATCCCCGTCGGCAGGTGAGTAATACGCACCGCCGACTGGGTGGTGTTAACCGACTGCCCGCCGTGCCCGGATGCGCAAAACACGTCGATGCGCAGGTCATTGGCATCTATCTCGACGTCTACTTCTTCCGCTTCGGGCAGTACCGCCACCGTCGCAGCAGAGGTATGGATCCGCCCGCCGGACTCCGTGGTGGGAATACGCTGCACCCGGTGGACACCGCTTTCAAATTTCATCCGGCTGAAGGCCCCTTTGCCCTCAACGAGGAAAATCACTTCCTTGAACCCCCCGATGTCGGTGTAGTTGGCGCCCAGCATTTCCGTTTTCCAGCCCCGGCGCTCGGCATAACGGGCATACATACGGAAAAGATCGGCGGCAAACAGCGCCGCCTCTTCACCGCCGGTACCGGCGCGAATTTCGACAATCACGTTTTTTTCGTCATTGGGGTCCCTGGGCAGCAGCAGTAGCTTCAACTGTTCTTCCAGGGCTGCTTTCTTTACCGTCAGTTCATCCAGTTCCGCCTGGGCCATTTGTTTCATTTCAGCATCGGTATCTTCTTCCAGAATGATTTTGGCATCCTGAACTTCCTGGACGATTTTTTTGTATTCCCGGTAGGCCGCAACAACCTCCGCCAGTTCCGCGTGGGCCTTGACATGCTGCTGCCAGCGGGGCAGGTCGGCGATTATTTCCGGGTCCCCGATCAGGACTCCCAACTGGTCATATTTTTCTTCCAGACCGGCTAATTTTTCGAGCATGCTCACTTCCCACCTTCCTTAAAGACCGCGCCGAAAGCGGCAATGGCCACCTCCACCTGCCCGTTGTCCGGCGGTGCGGTAGTCAGTTTTTGCAACCACAATCCGGGCGCAATCAATATCCGGCATAAAGCGTTGGCGGTATATTTGCCGGACAATTTAACCAGTTCATAGGAAATACCCGCCACCACCGGCAGGAGAAGTACCCGCGAAAGAATCCGCCACCAGAGCACCTGCTCGCCCAGCAGGGAAAAAACCAGGATGCTGATCACCAGTACGATTAAAATAAAACTGGTACCGCAGCGGGGATGCAGGGTAGGATATTTTTGGACCTGCTCCACCGTGAGTTCAGCACCGGCCTCGTAAGCGTTAATCACTTTGTGTTCGGCCCCGTGATATTCAAAAACCCGCCGGATATCGGCCAACTGTCTTACTGCCAGCACATAAGCCAAAAAAATGGCGATACGGAAAAAACCCTCAATCAGGTTTTGGATGAAACTACCCGGGGCGATTCCTATCAGCAGGTGCGCGGCAAACGTGGGCAATACCGCAAAAAGAACAATTGCCAACCCGAATGCTATACCGATAGTGATGACAATTTCCTTTATGGTAAGTTCCTCATCTTCTCCGGCGGTAGCCTGGTTGGCGGAATAAGTCAGTGCTTCAACACCCAGCACCAGGGATTCAATCAGAACCACCGTACCGCGCACCAGGGGCCAGTTTAAAACCGGGATCCTTCTGGCCAGGGAACCGACCTTTTTTTCATCGACAATTATTTCCGTGTCCGGCAGGCGGACGGCAACAGCACGGGAATCAGGCCCGCGCATCATCACGCCCTCAATCACCGCCTGGCCGCCGTACTGAAACGGCGCGCCCATAGCAACACTTCCCTCCGTAAAACTTTTACCCCCCTGCGGCAGTTGCCCATAGAACAACTTTGCTTTACTTTTTTTCCACACTATTAAAAACAGCAGAGCGACCGCTCTGCCTGTTGCTACTTTTTCAAGCCGTATTTTTTACGGAAGCGTTCGGCTCTTCCGCCGGTTTCAATTGTTCGCTGCGATCCGGTATAAAAAGGATGACACTTAGAACATATTTCCACGCGCAAGTCTTTCTTGGTGGAGCCGGTTTCAAATGTTTCGCCGCAAACACAGGTCACCTTGGTTTTTCCATATTTCGGATGTATTTTTTCTTTCATTTGGCTCACCTCTTTTCTTTGGTGCAAGGGGAAAATATACTCTGTAATTATAGCACAAGAAATTCCGGCCTGCAATAAATATAAAAGTTAATATTATTTAAAAAAATATCCGCCCCCGGTTAGCGGTTTTTTTTAGTTGCAATGAAAAAAGCCGCCTTTTACACGCGGCTTTTGGGCATTGTTTTACCCGTAATAACTTTCCCGTTCCAAAAACAATAACGGGTCAAGCGGAACACCGTTTTTCAGCACCTCCAGGTGCAGGTGCGGTCCCTGGGAACGGCCGGTATCACCGACCAGGGCAATAATCGCGTTTGCGCCCACCCGGTCATCCTCCGCTACCAGCAGCTCGGAACAGTGCGCGTACAGCGTACGGATTCCGCCACCATGGTCGATAATCACCGTTAGCCCGTAGGTTCCCCTGGGTCCTGCAAATACCACCCGGCCGGAAGCGGCAGTCCGAATCGGGGTTCCCGTTTGCGCGGCCACGTCGATACCCTCGTGGGGCCGGCCATCCCGCATGCCAAACGGCGAAGTTATTCTTCCCACCACCGGCCAATTCAAAGGTACCGCCCATGCCGCCAGGCTCCGGGCAGGCTGCGCGGCGGAATTGGTCAGGGGGATAAAAAGCCGCCGGCCCTCGATGATGACATCAACATTGGAAAGCCCGTTCCTGGCCGCAATTAGTTCGACTTCCACCCCGTACCTTCCCGAAATATCCAGCAAGGTCTCTCCCGGCTGAACCCGGTGCGCCACAGCATCGGAAGGCACCCTGAGCACCTGTCCGGACATAATACAATCCTGGTCTGCAAGTTTGTTTGCCGCGACAAGCGCTTCAGTGGAAACCCCCTGCTGCCGGGCAATGCCCGACAGGGTATCTCCGGGTTCCACCAAATACAAAACTTCCGCTGCCGGTTCCGTATGCGCCACCGTAAAAACCGCAGGAGGATAAACATACGGCTTACCGGGTACAAGCAACTCGTCCAGTCTGGCCGCAGCCGGACCTGCCGCCCCAAGAACACCCGCAACCGCCAAAACAGCTGCTCCTAACTTAATCTGATTTATTTTTAGTTTAAAAATTTTCCACATGATAAAATCACCTCTCCCAGTATGCAAAAGCAGACCAGCTTTTAGTTTTACCGGAAGAGGAACAATTCATACTTGTTTGGGATATTTATTTTAATTTGCCTGCCGCAGCCGCCTCGGCACGGCGCAGGCTTCGAAAGGCATAAAGCAAGTCCCGGTTGGTCCTGGACCGTTTCATCTGTTCCAACAACATTTCCATGGCATCCCATGCGGCAGCCCCGCTGGTGGCCTTGCGAAACTGCCAGATCATCTCCAACTCATCCTTGGTAAGCAGCAGTTCTTCCTTACGGGTTCCGGAGCGCTTGACATCTATGGCCGGGAAAAGCCTTCTTTCCGCCAGCCGCCGGTCCAGGATCAACTCCATGTTGCCCGTCCCTTTAAATTCCTCGAAAATAACGTCATCCATCCGGCTGCCCGTCTCAATCAGGGCGGTGGCCAGTATGGTCAGGCTACCGCCCTCTTCCAGGGTCCGGGCGGCCCCGAAAAAGCGCTTGGGTTTATGCAGCGACGCCGGATCCACTCCACCCGACAGGGTACGCCCGCTGGGAGGCACCACCAGGTTGTGCGCCCTTGCCAGTCTGGTAATACTGTCCAAAAGGATGACGACATGGTGCTTGTGCTCTACCATACGTTTGGCCCGCTCGAGCACCATATCGGCCACTTTGACGTGGTTTTCCGGCGGCTCATCGAAGGTGGAACTGACCACCTCACCGTTTACCGAACGTTCTATGTCCGTAACTTCCTCCGGCCTCTCGTCTATAAGCAATACCATCAGAAAAACTTCCGGGTGATTGGAGGTAACACTGTTGGCAATTTCTTTGATCAGTATGGTCTTACCGGCTTTCGGCGGGGCAACAATCAAGCCCCGTTGGCCTTTTCCAATGGGAGCCACTAAATCTATAATCCTCGCTGAAAGCCTTTCGGGATTGGTTTCAAGGACAAAACGTTCCGTAGGATAAAGGGGGGTAAGCCCGTCGAAATGATATCTTTCGGCTGATTGCTCCGGGTCCTCGCCATTTACCTGCTCCACCCTTAACAAGGCGAAATACCGTTCTGAATCTTTGGGGCGGCGCACCTGACCGGCAACCAGGTCTCCGGTGCGCAGGTCAAAACGCCTGATTTGTGATGAGGATACATATATATCGTCGTGACTGGGAAGATATTGAAAGGGCCTCAAGAATCCGTAACCGTCCGGCAGGATCTCCAAAACACCTTTGGCATGTAAAATTCCGTGCTTTTTAGTTTGGGTTTTTAGAATTTCGAAAATCAGTTCTTTTTTGCGCAGCTTATAATAACCTGGAATTTCAAGTTGTCGCGCTATTTTGTAAAGTTCCACCATGGTTTTGCTTTCCAGCTCTGCATAGTTCAAAGGCATCTCCCCTTTACGGGTTAGTCATTATTTCCCCGGGTGCACCGGGAAGGCTCAAGGCTCAAACATCCCGCCGTCGACGGCCGCGTTCGAGTATAAAAATAATAATATAATATACCGCCAGCCATACCAGCGTGGCGTTGATCAAGCTCCCGGCCAAAAACGAATAACCGTGCTCGACGATTTTGGACAAAAACGGGGCGTAAAACGAATCCCCGGCAATAACAACCTGCGGGGTTGCTATATGATCAAAAAAACCCAAAAGAGTGTTTCCGACTAAAAGATTTAAGGTGAAGAAAAAAGGGACGGCTAGTTTAAAAAAAATCACGGTCGCTACCGCAGCCACAGGGTTGCAGTGGAGCATCCGGGCCACCAGGTAAGCCAGGGGAATACTAATCACCGGAATGGGCAAAAAATCAAAAGCCAGGCCCAAGGCCGCCCCCGCGGCAACCTTTCTGGGTGAATCAGCCAAACTTTTTACCTTGCCCCAATAAACTTTAACAGACTCCGCTATGCGGGGAGATGTTTTTTTATTCAGAAACATAACTCCTTCGTGCAACACTTCAAGCCCCCTTTACTTTATAAAGGGTGCTTTTCATCAAGGACTGCCACCCACCTCACGCCAAGATATTTCCATTACTAAAAAAATTTCGTTATTAGCTACTAATTATTATATTCACTTTGTCCGGGTATTAAACACCCTCTCTTAATTGTTTTTCTCTGATTAACCAATATCACCTTTATCGAAACGCTACTTGTTTTTAACCGTTTCCCAGTCCTTAAGAAATTTTTCGATCCCGGCATCAGTAAGGGGATGCTTGACCATCTGCATGAGCACTTTGTAGGGTACGGTAGCAATGTGGGCACCGGCTCTGGCGGCATCTACCACGTGTACCGGGTGCCGGATACTGGCGGCAATCACTTCGGTCTCAAGCTGGTGGAGATCAAATATTTCCATGATATCACGCACCAGTTCCATTCCCTCTTGTCCCACATCATCCAACCGCCCGACAAAAGGACTGACAAAAGCGGCACCGGCCCTGGCAGCAAGAAGGGCCTGGGGGGCGGAAAAAACCAGGGTTACATTAGTACGAATGCCTTTAGAACTCAAAATGTTTACCGCTTTCAACCCCTCGGCGGTCATCGGAATTTTTACCACGATATTGGGGTGTATCGCAGCCAATTGCTCTGCTTCGGCAACCATGCCGGGCGCTTCCAGGCTCACCGCTTCGGCGCTGATCGGCCCGTCTACGACCGCCGTGATTTCCTTAACCACTTCGGCAAAGTTACGGCCTTCCCGGGCAATTAGTGAAGGGTTGGTAGTCACACCGCATACAATACCCAGGGAATTAACCTCTCTGATTTCAGCCACATTAGCGGAATCAATAAAAAGCTTCATATATCACAACACCTCTGGCGACATAAAATATTTTTTCAGGCTTTTCGGGAACTGCCGAAAACCCTTATTTTTTCCCTGATCATTTCCGCCGCCGCGTCCCGGGCGGGACCCATAATCTTGCGGGGATCTATCTCTCCGGGGTTTGCTTCCATAAACTCGCGTACGGTTACGGTAAAAACCTCGCGAATATTAGTGTCAATATTGACTTTACGTATTCCCAAGCGCACGGCTTCACGCAGGTCGTCATCCGGCACCCCGGAGGAACCGTGCAACACCAGTGGAATTTTAACCACGGACTTGATTTTCTCCAGGCGCGGAAAATCCAATTCCGGCACCCCCTGGTACAACCCGTGCGCAGTACCTACCGCTACCGCCAGGGCATCCACCCCGGTTTCACGCACAAAAAAACCGGCTTCTTCCGGGTCGGTAAAAAAAGCTTCCCGCTCGCTTACATTGATATCGTCTTCGGTACCGCCGATTTTACCCAGTTCGGCTTCCACCGAAACGTTAACCGCCCGCGCCGCATCCAATACCTTCCTGGTCAGGGCGATATTTTCCTCCAGCGGCAATCCGGACCCGTCAATCATTACTGAAGAAAATCCGGTTCGTATACACTGCATTACCTGCTCAAAACTGGTTCCGTGGTCCAAATGCAGGGCCACCGGCACCCCGGCATCGGCGGCAGCCAGTTTGGCCATAGCTGCGATATAATTGATTCCGGCATATCTAATGGCACCCTGGCTGGCCTGTAAAATTACCGGGGCCTTTTCCGCTTCAGCCGCGGCAATAATGGCCTGGATAATCTCCATGTTGTTGCAGTTAAAGGCACCTACGGCATAACCACCGTCTTCAGCACGCTTAAGCAGTTCAATCACCGGCACCAGAGACACCGTGTCTCCTCCTTTACAATAAAGTAACCACAGTATGGCCGGAATATAATCAAATTATGTTTTATTATTCTTACGGCGGGTTTTTTTAATCTTTCCGGTGCTGGCAAGACTGTCCAAACAATTAAAGCCGTGCCGCTCCAACTCGATGGTCTCGACCTGCTGGATGACTTTCAAGTCTTCTTCCGTTTCGGCGTATATAATATTTATACTGTCACAATTCCGGCAATGCAGCTCCAGGCGGTCCGGAAATATATCCACCTCTATTTTGTGGTTGCCGCAGCGGCAGTAGAGCGCCCCCCGCCCGGTAATATCATGCAGGCAATTCATCACTTCATACATAATCTCAGAATTATGAAAATAGCCGTCGCACCCAAATTCATAAATTAGTTCTTCCAATTCTTGCTCGTAAACGTTAACTATTTCCCTGACCTCAGCTTCCGGCCCGATATGCCCCAGCTCCAGCCCGGTATCCTGGCAGGTCAAACAGGTAACGCTGCGGGACCAAAGCGATTTTCCCGGCATCTCGCTCAGGTGCTTGGTCTCACAAACCACACAAGGAATCTGTATCCAGTATGAAGCATAGTCTTTAGTGCTGACTATGAGCTTGACAGCTCCACAGGAACAATATATTTTTGTGTTTTCACCCCGGCAAAAACCAAAACGGTTGAAGTCATGAAACTCCATTTTCCCGCATTCCGGACAGCGCATGGCCAAAACAACAGTTGTGGCAATAAGCAAGGCTTAAAACCCTCCCTGAAGCACTGTAAAAAGCCAGCAATTTTCACAGCCTTGATTATATTAATACACTTCGCCATTTCCAAAAAAAATCCTCTCACCCGGAACATTTAAAATGATAACAAAAAGAATTTAACTACTTTAAATCCATATGAAAGCCGCTCGCGGAAACTGCTTTTGGCTACACCTACCCTTTTGAAAGCAGCCCCTTTACTACAGAACGGACCTGATCCAACTCAAAAGGCTTAATTAGACAGTGCTGCGTCCCTCTTTTTTTAGCTTCGGCCACAATTTGCATTTCATCATGGGCAGTCATCATCACCACCGGCGTCCCGGGGGCAATGCTATGTAACTTTTCCAGCGTATCCAAACCGTTTATTCCGGGCATTTTGAAATCAAGCAAGATCAATAAATAATTACCGACCGCAACCTTTTTCAGGGCTTCTTTTCCGTTGGCAGCCAGATCAACCCGGTATCCCTCGTCAAGAAACATTTCACGTATCAAATAACGTATCCCGGCATGGTCGTCTACTACCAACAAATCATACGTTCCACCCGGCATTTTAAACCCTCCGTTTTTTTCGGAGTAAAAACCGTTGCCTTTATAATTCACCCCAAATTCTTAAAATCCTTTTCGTTACAATAAAACATTACCTAAAAATAACCCGGTATCCTCGTCCCGGCGGTCAAAGAAATTACCACCACCGTAATTCCTACCACCACCAAAAGGGCCAGTACCAAAACGGTCAGGAAAGGCGTGGCAATGACCAAAACCGAGCGCCCGGTGGTAAATCCGTGCACATGCTTAAGGCCGATAACCAGGATAAGCACGCTCCAAAGGAACAAACCCAGCCCCGCCAGCAGTACCAGCAAACCCACGGCAAACTTTTCCGGTCCGAACCAGTACGTTAAAAGCTGGAACGGAATCATAAAGATAAAAGGCAGTCCCGCCAGTCCGACCACCGCGAAAACCCCTCTGGCCCGGCCCCTGCCTCCGAATAAATCAGCGGCCAGATGGATCACGGCGCTATATCCGAACCACTTCACGTAACCCCATAAGAGGCCGCTAATCGCCCCCAGCATGGCCAGGGACCGGATTGCTGGAAACGGCAAATATTTATCCGCAACCGTGCCGGACAAACCCAACACCATCACCTGTGAAGCCGTAAGAAACCCCATCAGCGCTCCCACCACCCCGACAACGGTAACGACCAGCAGCGTTTGCATCAGCGGCGGATGCAAAGCCACCCCGGCCATGGTTTTATCCGGCTCAAAAAGTGTTCCGTAAACCAGTTCCAGGAAGCCGGGGGAAGTTTTCCAGTCGTTGCCGGCTTCGCTATGCTGCCCGTTTTCACCGGCACTTTCGGATTCACTGTACCGGCGGAAATCTTCGTCCATAATCATACCTCCCCGGTGGTAAAATAAATATCAGCGTAAATAGAAATAGATGCTCTCTCTCTCGCTCTCTATCTGAACGGGCAGCACGGGAACCAGGGACCGGCTCAAACTTTTAAAAATGCCGGCCCCGGACGTGATAAAAAATTCCTGCCAGATACTTTTAGGTCCGAGTTCCACCGGCTGGGGCTCACCGGAAATACCCGCCAGCTCACCGGCGAGCAATACCGCGTCGTGCAAGCCGCCCATCCGGTCCACCAGTCCGAGTTCTTTAGCCTGGCGTCCGGTAAACACCCGTCCGTCCGCAAGCGCCTGCACCGCTTCAACTTCCATATTCCTGCCCCGGGCGACGACATCCACAAACTGGCTGTATATGTCGTCAATCATAGACTGAAAAATAGTTCGTTCTGCGGGCGTGACAGGCCTTGACGGGGAGCCCATATCCTTATAAGGACCACTCTTAAACGTCTCCGTATCCAAACCAAGCTTATCGTATAGACCTTCGGTGTTCACAAGTTCCATGATCACTCCGATGCTGCCCGTCATGGTTCCGGGATTGGCCACAATCCGGTCCGCGCCCGCCGCAATCCAGTACGCACCCGAGGCGGCCGTATCTCCCATGGAAGCAACTACCTTCTTGCCCGCTTCCTTCAACCTTTGTACTTCGGCACTGATTTCCTGTGCTGCGGCCGCGGTACCTCCCGGACTGTTCAACCGGAGCACCACCGCCTTCAACTGCGGGTCCCTGGCCGCCTGCCTTAAACTGGCAGTTATGCTCTCGGCACTACCGGGGGAACCTAACAGACCACTGCTCTGGCCGCTGTAAATCGCTCCTTCTATGTAAATAACTCCCACCTGTTGCCCCCCGGCACCGGTCCCGGCGGTACGCATATTCCCTGGTTTAACTATGAGAGCCAATACCAGGGAAAGAGCGACCGCCCCCAAAACTACCCCGGCAATCACTTTTCTTTTCAAAACCCATCCACCTCCCAAACTGTTTATAGCATGCAGACTTAACTTTAAAATAATACTGCTGAAAAAATAAAATAATCTTCCATTGCAGTTTCTATCTACAATAATAAAAAGCTTTGGTTTACCCAAAGCTGCTCTCCTGGTGGCGGTCAATCAAATTTTTCTTTTTTATACTGCCGCGCCGCCCCGATAAAATCTTTAAATAACGGATGCGGCCGGTTGGGACGGGACTTGAACTCAGGGTGAAACTGGGTCCCCACAAACCAGGGGTGCCCTAAAAGTTCGACAATTTCCACCAGATATTCATCGGGATGCAGGGTGCCGCTCATGATCAGACCGTTTGCAGCCAACTTGTCCCGGTAAAAATTATTCAACTCATAACGGTGGCGGTGTCTTTCCGCCACCAGTTCCTTACCGTAAGCCTGATAAGCCCGGGTCCCGGCTTTTAACTTGCAGCGGTAACGGCCCAAACGCATGGTCCCCCCCATTTTTTCCAGCTCCTTTTGTCCCGGCAGCAGGTCGAGCACAGGATAAGCGGAGGCCGGGTCAAACTCAGTGCTGTTGGCTCCCCGCCAACCCATTACGTTACGGGAAAACTCCACCACGGCCAACTGCATTCCCAGGCATAAGCCCAGGAATGGAACCTCCCGCTCACGAGCAAAACGCACCGCCTCAATCTTACCCTCAATACCCCGGTTACCAAAACCGCCCGGCACCAGAAC